>Ga0268251_10000555_pt1 | contig 11684 bp, 9 predicted proteins | sample AgamicAsMae_FD_200527 | JGI IMG/M metagenome (GOLD analysis project Ga0268251, IMG submission 200527) | Agave microbial communities from Guanajuato, Mexico - As.Ma.e (v2) (version 2) | ecosystem: Host-associated > Plants > Phyllosphere > Phylloplane/Leaf | place: Guanajuato, Mexico | collected...
CCTCGAACACTCGACAGCCCGAGCGCAGAATCTTCCCCTCTTTCGTTGTCAGTGGCTTTCGCGCCGGCCTGAAGCTAGGGACTTCAGGCTTTCAGCAAGAGAAAAAAAAAGCACACGTCACGGAACGTTGATCCACCGAGCCAAGACTTTGATTTTCCAACAACAATCCATCGTTTGCTTTTCGTCAGATGAAGATCAGCGTGATGGAACGAGTCAAGACAACTGAGATGGTCATAACTGTGGCTACTCTGGGACTCGTTCGGACGTAACGCTGCATCGCGAAGAACGCCGGACTGGACGTTGCTACGGTGCATAAATCCTTCGAGGACGACTCATTCGAGAATGCCAGATGGGTGGCTGCCTGGAAAGGGGTGGTGATGAACGGGTAGGTGCTTCACGTTCATTGCAACTTCTCAAGCAGGATGAGCTTGCGCCGGGAGATCGTGAGATATCTGCCTTGTAACAACTACACTGCAATATTGTATTCTTCATCAGGCAGCAATCGCAGGTATCTCAGACGGACTTTTGTGAGGCCCAAGAAATCATGAAATGCCGTGTTTGGGAAGATCCGCTGCGCCCCTGAGATTCTGCAGAGTCTGCTGAACAAGCCTCGCGAAGACCAACCAATCCTTGGAATATCACTTGGACCTGGAAACCTATTGTGCATGTTCCCGGAAGCCGTCCTCAACATGCGCTATGCTTGTCTCGCTCGAGTCACACACCGAGGAAGAGTTTTGAACACGATCTGGAAGCAAGCCACAATATTCTGCTTGACACAAAGAAAGGATCAAAAAACCATGACCTCACACCGAGACTACACCTATCACGAACCCCGCTCTCGCCTGTAGGCTATGCAGAAAAAGCCCCGGGCCTCGTGTCTAACAGATACCAGATCTCATCCTCCTGCATCATATCAACACGCTTGTCACTACCTTTAGTCAAACCTTCATCCTCTCGAAGCAAAACAAGGCCTCCCCTCCTATCAGCCCCAGCATCCGGCCATCCGCGCTCTCGGCTTAGCAGAAACAAAACGCAATACATCCGTTGCAGAGAGAAAAGTGTTGGTGGTGACGCTCAGGGATGCTCGCGCATAGCATCGGCATTAGCGAATATCAATCGTTGATCTGTGTAATACCTTTCTTCGCCGGGATACAAACGTGCCGGGCTGCCGTGTGTCTGATGCAGCTGCTCCGCATGCATAGGGTTCAGATAACGAGTCAACTCCATGGGGTTGGTCGTGTCGAGGGTTTTGATGCGTGACTGGGGTGGAACGGCTGGATATCTCGGCTGGGGGTACGAAACACGATATCGGTGCACGCTTGGGGCTCTGACGGTGTTTGATGCTTGGACGGGAAGAGCACATGCTGTATTCAGGTAGGGTTTCCTGGAGATGTCGATCTGATGGAAATATGATGCATGTTATACAGCTCGGCTCAAAGCGGCTTTGTGCTTTGGGCAAACAATCAACTTCATGTCATTATGCAGTAATGGTACAATGGTACATTGGGATGGTGGATGTAATGCTTGCTCCTTGTGCACTATTCTTTGAGAGGGAAGTCAACGTCGTCTTCCTGTTAGTTTCGAGATATCTCGAGTTGGTCTGGGAGCTTGGACAGTCACCCTGGCCAGTATAAGAACTACCACAGTGACGACATCAAGAATATATCTGTTTTAACACAACCATGTTCTAGGCATCATCTTCACATTCGCCTTTGAGTCACATTGGTCTGTTAGTGGACAGGTTCAGAAAAAGATGTTTTGCAATGTCAGAAGCGGAAACGCAAATCCCCTCAAATTTCATAAGCATGTCAGGCAGCGATGACCATGTGAGTCAAGCAGCTTTTTGAATCACGCACAATGTACTTGTAGAAAAGACACCAAGTCCAGAGAGAATCAAAATCAAGATATAGAATAACAATGTGAGGTATATACCGACAGTCCAAGTAGCAATTTCCAACTCCGATTCGCAAATGTTCAACTTCAACCTCCCCAGAACTCCCTGCTAAACAATTTTTTCAACATCCGTTCATGTTATACAGTATAGCACATTTCCTGTATCTTTTCCTTAGATGATCTTGCAGATCAACTTCTTGCCGAGAACTGTTTCGCCGGCGAGCTTGCCCTTCAGCAGGTCTGCCATGAGCTTGTTTTCGCAGTCGGCGTAGAAGACGATGGAGCCAGTAGAGGTGGTGGCAGTCTCGATGGTCGAGAAGTAAGCATCGATGTGGTCTTCAGAGATGCGACACAGTTCTTCCCAGCCTGCAGTCCAGCTGCCGATGTTGGATAGGGGGGTGGTAGCGAGGTGCAGATGCACACCTTTGACACTTGTCACCGCGCCAGAGCTGTTCAAGACTATGCCGCTATCTTTCTTTACAAGTCTCCTTTTTACCTCTGGAGAAGTGGAGCGCGGTGAGAGCGAGTCTTTACGAGGCTTACTCACTGGCTTGGCTGCAGCGACTGGCTTGCGTACGGCGACGGGATCTTCAAGTTTGCGGATAGGCTGAGTAGCAGACTTTGCCTGGATATCCTTTTCGACTGTGTCGAGAAGATCCTGCGCATTCTTGAAGGTGTTGGTAGGTGGGACGTAGGCCTTGACCACTTTGGCCTCCTGTTGTTTCAGGACATCGCGAGGGAAAGCAGTCTTCCAGCGACGTCCTGAGGCTTTCTGCGTTTTTCTGCAGTCTTTGAGAAGTTTCTCGATTGCTTTGTTCTGGTTTCTGGCAACCATAGTGGATAATTTGGGTGTGTTAGATGTAGGAGTACAAGTGTTGTAGAAGATTTTAGTAATACAAGTATGAGTTGGCCTGGTGTGATGTGTTGTGAGATATGCGAGATGGTGCACAAGAAACGCAGAATTGCAACACTTTCCTGGAGTTATATATGAGTGTTGATGCCGAGAGCAAAGAGTCACCGATCCCGTGACTTGCGCAGATTTGATAGAGCTTGCGTAAGCTAGTTTTAAGGCTCGGACAGATGTGACTGGTAGTCGGATAGGGAGTCGAACAAACGAATGGAATCAGGTAACCCGTGGTAGCAGCGTGATGGTGGTCTGGCGAAGGCTTTGGGTTTTGAAGGATTTTGATATTGGCGGCGTGCATTCACGGACACAAAGCAAGCGGAACAACAAAGCGAGTGTCAAAGCAAGCGCAACCCAAACAAGCCCAACCATATTTGAGATCGCGACAACAAAGCCAGACAGTCTTTCATTTCCACACAGACAGGTGCCTTTGTCTCATCACATAACGCAACAAAGATGCCAGCAGCCGAGGGCATCGTCTTGATGCTGGAGTCGCAATTCGACGCCGACACGATCCCTGAGGCAGCCATAGCAGCCACCGAAACAGGCGACGCGTCTGACAATGAGCGAATTGTCGATGTTTACGTTCCATCCTACCTCGGCTCCCAGTTCTGGCTATCGTATACGGTAAACCCAGCCATGCTCGCGCCCGCCCACGCGCCGACAAAGTACATGTTCTTCAAGCTCATCCTTGACGACGAATGCATCGTCAGCTGGGGAGTCGGAGAAGCAGAAGAGTGGAAAGGCAAGACCATGTGGGCGTTTTTCCGAGGAGAAGACCATGGAGGTTGGCGCACTGTCGACAAACGCTCTTTCTTCTTCCGTCCTGCAGGTGACGACCAGGATTTTGACATCCTCGCATACCGCGCCAGGGGTAGACGCCGAACATGCAGACAATTCGACGAGATGCCTCCCGCCGGCGAGAAGGGCTTCGACTTGGTCAACTGGGGTCGCCTAAAGGAGCATCACCCTCAGAACTTCTATCAGTATGCTCTCCTGGATCCACTTGACCGGCCATACGCTACCTTCCGCTATCATGTACGAGGAGGACCCCATGTCCACGCTCATCACCCCGACCAAGACCTTGATCGAAGCAACAGCAGCATTTCCAGCGTCAGCACAAACGAACAGATTCCTGAGATCCCGGAGCACCTTCCAGACGCGTCGCAAATTCGGAGACTGTCCTACCCGCCAGCCATCAGCCTCGTACCCACCTCTTCACGCACCGAGCCCTCGTCGCCAACAAAGCTGGACCCAGAGATATCCGTCCTTTCAGAGCTGGACATGTCGATTTTAGACCCAGAACCACCCACGATGCCCGAGCTTCCGCCAGAGTCAAAACTTCCTTCCAGTAGAGCATCACCGCCAGATATCTCGGACCAGGGAGGACAAAAGCGCGTTAGCAGTGTGGAGACGACAACCCGGAAGCACTTGGTGCAAACGCCTACACCTCTGGATGCAGAGCAGCGGGTCACGCAAACACCACCATCAAGTCTCAGAAAGCGCAGTGGAGCAAAGATCAAGGAATGGTTTGGAAGCCTTTCTAAGAGAAGAGCTACCAGATCAACATCCCCTATTCATCCGTCCTTGTCACACAAGACCAGCTCAGCATCCTTGTCATGACCCATGGGCGGCGTCAGCTATCTCTATATGAGACTTGCTCGACGGTCAACGACACGTGGGAAAATGATGAGATGTTGCAAAGAGATGGAATTAGCGGGAATTATTGGTGGATGAGAGTTGTTGTCTGGTCGTGTTTGAGTTGGTGACGTGATTGAAGCCAAGAAAAAAGTAAAGATTCGGGGTTGGAGCTTCACATGCAACGTGGGAACCCCTCGGCTGTGGACCGAGTACAAAGACATGGGTATTGTAGCAGAACAACAAGCCGATATATTGTGGCACACGGTCACGCGCATTACGTACGGATGCTTCAGTAAGACATGCATCGGTTTCATCAATTTAGAGCGTCCAAGTACTGCAAGCAACCCTATCGCATGGTCGGTACGGAGTATGGAAAATGTACCCCGCTATGGATCGTGGGGAAGCTGCAAGGCACACAAGCCACTGATGCCGATCTCGAACATGTGCTTCTCACGCCTGACGCAGCCATTCGCGTGTCCATGTCGGCTAAGACTTTCGAGGGTCAGCAGGACCTTCCTTCCCCTTTTCTTACACACCCATCTTGTCTATGAGTGCGCTATTGAGGTCCTGAACACTCTCCTTCTGTCTCCCACCCTCTTCCGTTCCTCATATTCCTATAGATCAGCTGGGCTGTACTCTCTGCCCCTGTCTTGGATAGAATCTAGAAGATGAAGCTTCCAGTCGTTGTGGCTGCCGCGACCTCGCTGGTCTCGTCGGTTGCTGCTTCCACCCTGAACCCACCAGTCTTGCCTTTGATTGTCAGAAACCCGTACCTTTCTACCTGGCTCGGCAACGCTAGAGACAAGCCATGGACAAAGTGGCCTATGTTCTATACCGGTGAAGAGATTGGCTTCTCTGTCTTGGCCAGCGTACCTGAGACCAAACACGCCTACCCTCTGCTCGGTCGCCCTCAGGACTCTCTCGATGGAGATGACCGCAGGTCCGTCTCTGTACCCCACCTGATAGGAATATTGCTGATTGGTTTCGTAGCTACAACATCTCTTACCCCATCTACAAAGGCGCGCAATACGATGCCTCTGTGACCAACCTTACGTATCAGATCCCTTCGCAGAACTCGAGCTCCGACTACGTCGAAATCGTTCTTTCTTTCCTGTCTCCAGTTACGCCTTCGTCCACTCTTCGCCAATCTATTCCAGCTTCGTATCTTAGTATCCATGCCACGGGCAACTTCGATGTTGACCTATACATCGATCTCAACGGTCAGTGGGTCAGCGGAGACAGAGGCAGTGAGATTGTATGGGAACTTGAGAATGCCGAGACGGAGAAACTCAAGAGCTGGGTTGTCAAGAGAAGGGATGAGCTTCTGTTTACTGAATGGAGCGATCGTGCCGAGTGGGGAAGCCTGAGATTCACTGGTCCCTCGGTGAGTATTGTCCATTCTGCGAGTCCATAAACATGAGGCTGACCATACAAACAGGATGTACGCCACGAAAGTGGAACATCGGGTGTTTTGAGAAACCGCTTCTCCCGTACAGGAACGCTTCAGAACGAGAACGACAACCGCTTCCGGAGCATCATGCAAGACGAACCCGTTTTCGCCTTCTCCAAGTCCTTTAACCTCGCTCCCAAGTCGAGCAGCCACAAGAAGACATCTTCCGACAGCGTGCTCTTCACCATCGCCCACATCCAAGATCCTGTCACCCAGTATGCCTCCGCACGAGGCCTGACTTTGATGCGCCCTCTTTGGAAGACGTGGTTCCCCACCGATGATAATCTTACGTCCTTCCACTACACGGACTTCAAGAACGCTCAGAAGCTCGCACAGAACTACTCGGATCAGCTCGCCATCGACGCATATCAGTCTGGTTCCGACTCTTACGTCGACATCGTTGCTCTCTCGGCTCGTCAGACCATGGGAGCTACTAGTTTCTCAGGCACTCAGGAGAACCCACTGCTCTTCCTCAAGGAGATTTCCTCTAACGGAAACAGTCAGACCGTCGATGTCATCTTCCCCGCCTTCCCTTTCTTCCTCTACACTCAACCTCGATGGCTCGCGTACCTGCTTGAGCCTCTTCTTGAACACATGCTCTCCGGCCAATATCCCAACGACTACAGCATGCACGATCTCGGTACACACTTCCCCAACCTGACAGGTCACGCGGATGGCAGGGATGAATACATGCCCGTCGAAGAGTGCGGAGATATGCTCATCATGGGTCTTGCTCTCGTCAACTCACTGACCTACGGCTCTGGACAAGAGGCTCAGTCAGTTTGGTCTGCCCTCGGTAGCGACCATATTCCTCGACCAAACGAGGCTAGTCCATTTGCCCTAGGCACTCTGGAAAAACGAGACGAGATGGTCGGTCTCGATGATCGTTGGGGCGGCTCGGCTCAAGGACTGAAGCAGGCCCGCAAGTGGCTCGATAAGTCATACGGTTTGTGGAAGCAGTGGACTTCGTATCTGGTCGAGTACAGCCTGGAGCCCGAAAACCAACTGTCGACCGACGACTTTGCTGGATGGCTGGCCCTCCATACCAACCTGGCTCTGAAAGGCATTGTCGGCATCCGGGCCATGGGAGAGCTGGCTACCGTCATGGACAATAAAGACGACGCAAAGCACTTCCGCAATATCTCGGATACATACGTCAAGCGCTGGGAAGAGCTTGCCATCTCTCGTGACGGTACTCATGCAAAGCTGGCGTATGATTGGTACGGAAGTTGGACTACTCTGTACTCGCTGTACGCCGACGCACTTCTTTGCTTCCATCCTTCGACAACCAATGGCAGCAGTGCTGGATCTGTTGGCGATTATGCTCAGGTGTCAGGCGGCAAGCAAGAGCCTATTCTCGAGCCACCGACTCATGACTTCATTCCCAATCATATCTACAAGATCCAGTCCGACTGGTATGCGACGGTGATGCAAAAGTATGGACTCCCCTTGGACTCCCGCCATCTCTACACCAAGTCCGACTGGGAGTTCCAAGCTGCGGCCGTCGCTTCTCGCAAGACTAGAACAGAGATCCTAGACAGAGTTTCCAAGTGGCTGAACGAGACCGTTACTGATAGACCTTTCACCGATCTGTATGATACAGAGGGTGAGGGTGGTTTCCCTGGACCCAACTTCTTCGCTAGACCGGTAATTGGTAGTCACTTTGCCTTTTTGGCTTTGGAGAGGGCATGTGGCGGAACAGCCATGCAGGGATTGAGCTTCCTCGATGAGGAGTAGGCGGTATTTTCTGTGCCTTTATGAGAGTGGTGGTCTGTGTTTTGATGGTGTCGACGCAAGAATTTCTGTCTGGGAAGGAGATTGGATGACAGATCGTCAGTGAAAGCCAACTATTGCGTCTCTAAGCGTTTTTCGCATTTGCCTTTGTCATCAGCATACTCTTCGGCGTGTCAGATATCGTTGGCATGGTTTTGTCGTTTTCGCATCCGTGTTGTGCTCCGTTCAGGCGGTCAGGGTGCTACCCACAGCAAGTGATTCGCGGCATAAATCAAGCACCACGCTCTACAGATTGTAGGTAGATACCTACCGACAGGCTGATCATGTGCCATAGACATGTTTCCAGGTGATGGTATGTTGTTTGGAGGAGTGGGTTTGTTGATTGGAACAGAATCTGTAAAATCTGTTTTTTTGGATTCTCTTCTCGCTCAATCTGATATCACACTCACCGTTCTTCTACCCAGCTGCGTGATGAAAAGCGATCCGGTACGAACAAATGACTGTGTATCTCTGTATTCTAGCACCATAGTATATACGGTATAGCAAATTAATCATACATCACTCATTCTGCAATAACCTTATCCTCAACATAGGTCCATAACCAGCCGTAAACTTCAACAACGCAGGGCCCCAGTAAAACAACACGAGAGCCCACGCCAACAGGAAATATTGAATCGCAGCCATCTCCCCAAACACAATCGAAGCACCTTGCTCTGCAATCCAATCGCTGGAATACATACTCAACACACAAGCAATGGCATTGCGAATCACAAATACAATCACTAATGCCTCGCCTGCGAATGATGCATAGCAGTCTACAACGTAGGTGACGACGATGTTGCTGAGGGCAGTCAAGGCAAATGCGTGCATGCCAAAGCCAAAGGCTGGGCCTACCCAGGTGGTTTTGTGGGCGATGCATTGGCCGTAGGTTATCACGCCGAGGGGACCGATGATGGCGGGGATGAGGAGGGCGATGAGACGGATTTCGGGGCGTGGGTGGGAGGCGTGTTGACGAGCACGATTGGCGATTAAATCGATGAGACGGCCTCCGGCGTAGAACGACAGGATTGCCCCGATGAACGCGGATAGGGAGAAAAGGCCAACTGTGCCTGTTGTCCATCTGTAGGGTGGTTGCGTGAAAGTTTGCGTTGTGGCGATTTGGATGACGATGGTCCAGCCGACGAAACAACCGATGAGGATGCCGGCCCAGAAGACTGGTGGGTAGGTTGCCATGCGTAGGATATCCCAGAATGTGCGTAGGAAGTGGCCCTGAGGATTGTATCCAATCGTTGGTGAGAGCCATCCCATGTAGCTTCTCTTGGCAGGTATCTCATCCTCAGGATGCTGAACACGAGCCTTGGTGTATTGTGTTTCTCTGACAAGGAAGAAGGTGCAAATGAGCAGGACACCAGAGAATATGGCGATGAAGCCGCAACTCCATCGCCAACCGTGTAATCCGACAATATAGGCATTGATAAGCGGTCCCAAGAAAAGACCTGATGCCAAAGCGACATGGAAGAACATCATGCAATGACCACGTTGGTCGAAAAAGAACATCTCGGCTACAAGAGAAGGAACCGTTGCGTCAGCACAAGCGGCACCAACGCCACTGAGCATGCGTCCTCCCAGTAGACTGCCCCAGGTCTGTGCGAGTGCGCTCCAAATGTTGGCCGCAGTCAGTACAGTCAGGGCCATGAGGTATACTGGGCGTTTGCCGAGTACGCGCATCAAAGGCACCCAGAAGATATTGCCAATCCCAAACATCAAGACGTTGAGTCCGACGAGGAGAGTCGCATCTGTGGCATCGATGTGGAAGTGTTTTCGGAGTGGCACTATAGCGACAGTGAAGTTGCTGCCGTTGACGTTGGCGATGAAGGTGAAGAAGCAGACTGTCAAGTAGACTGAGACCTTGATAGGCAGAGACCAGTTCTACGAAGAGTGTCAATATGCTTCGCCATCTGTTCTTAGATCAAGACGTACGAGAGGGTCGTTGGGATCGTTGCTGGGAATTGGCAAACGAATATTGCCAGTCTCTCCAGCGTTCTTTAAATCTTCGACATCATTGACCCGAGTCTCTTGTGGCTTGTCTGACATGACTCCGGAAAGGACTCTGATGTGTTGAAGTAGTACAGTGGATAGTCCAGAGAGATTGCAGTCAAGATGAGATAAACAGACAAGACACTCTCAGAGGGGAGGAGTCCAGCATACTCTCTGTACAACACGTAAGCTTGCATAGCTCCACCTAACTGTGTTCATCTTGTCCTATTCAAGGCCGGCGGGTAGGGCTCTTGCATTGCTGCAGCATCCCCACAAACCACAAAGATCTACAGTGTACATGATCGTGTTGTAGGAGTCGATGAGAGACCCGCGACAACGTCGTCCAGTGAGGATGAAGAGATATACAGTCGGCAGTAACGCAAAGAAAGGCTCCGATTTCCGGATTGTGGAGAGGTGGAGAGGCCTAGCCCTAGGGCAGATGATGCGAGTGGATACGAACAGACGGGCGACTGCGAATCCGAGAACTCGGACAAAGAGCGACCGAGAAGGAGCGGAAGCACCTCGCAAGTTGGATGCGAATTGAACCGAGATGAGACCCTTCCGTCGGAGCGTGTCCGCTTTGGGACCATGATGCCGCCGGAAGGGCGGTTTCAAGCAAGCGACAACAAAGAAGCGCCGCTCCGACGGGCGAGAACGAAAAGTTTAGGCTTCTGACGTGGAAATCAAGCACATTTCGGCGATATGCGAAGCATGTGGCATACACCGGCCTGAATTCTTGTCGCCAAAAGTCATCGCCGAGGTCACCGACTGCACCGACATGACGAAGTTGGAAGGAAGTTTGTCTGGGAAAGCCGGGCACCTGCCTCTTTTTCTCGAAGGTGTGGGGTCACGGTGACATCCCAGAAAGTCGGCCTCACTGCGGACGCTGCGGAGAGGAGCTCGGCATTTTTCGTGGAGAAGGGATTATAACAGAAGGCCCGATTTAACGCCTTTGCTTTTATCTCGGGCTCACTCTTTTGCATGGGTTTCTTGCAATGTCACACAGGCTAAATCCTCGACTGTGAATACCCGCCAGCAGGACCGAATTGAAAAGCAACGTCCATGCCAATCGACGCCGACATTGACCCCGTCCTTTCACGCTTGCTCTAATAACGACAAGACGTGGGGAGATAAGACGTATATATTGCCGAAGTATTACGACTGACGTGGTAAGGCATGACATCGTCAAGGCAAGCCACGATACGCAGGATGTTGGATTTGAAGCGTTGTTTCATGGTAGGTATGGTCTACTGAACAAGTGATGACCCTCTCAGGGCGTCATCTACCTCTTTCTTCGCGTCGTAGCCGTAGAGCCATGGTTGTACCACTGGGCAGGTCCTGGAGACTGATGTCAGCAGATATTCCTGAAGCTCGGCAGTTCTTCTCCACTCACCAACGACTCGGAAACTTGACCTCAGGCTCATCCTTGCCAAGTTCACCTGCGAACAACTTGTCACGCGCTTCTTGCTCTTCTCCATCCATCATATGGAAGTCGTTTCTCTGGGCAAATGTTTCGCGAACGATGGCCTCGCCCCGCTTCTTTCTCAGATTTTCATAGAGGCGCAATGCCTCGGGCAACTGCTCTTTGCTCTTCACTACGGCGAGCAGGTTACCCAACACTGCACCGTCCTCCAGTGACGAGTTCGCACCCTGGGCCAGGTAGGGTAGCATGGGATGGCTAGACTCTGTTAGTACGGTCATATCATGTTCAAGGGTAGAATGCTTTTCACTTACCAAGAGTCTCCGAGGAAGACAAAGTTACTCTTCTTGCTAACCCAGCTGTCCAACTCTGGACGATGCATCAGCTTCCACTTATCGACGGTCTTGACATTGTCAAGGAAGCGATTCAAGATAGGGTCCCATTTGGTGAAGATTTCCCTCATCTCACTGATGTCTCCAGAAGATCTCGACACATCTGGAGGAAGGTTATCGGGAACGAGAAGCACGATATTGTACTGGTTACCACCACGGACTGAATATGCGACAACGTGAGCTCCAGGACCAATCCAAAAGTGGCATGCCGGT
>Ga0268251_10000556_pt1 | contig 11675 bp, 8 predicted proteins | sample AgamicAsMae_FD_200527 | JGI IMG/M metagenome (GOLD analysis project Ga0268251, IMG submission 200527) | Agave microbial communities from Guanajuato, Mexico - As.Ma.e (v2) (version 2) | ecosystem: Host-associated > Plants > Phyllosphere > Phylloplane/Leaf | place: Guanajuato, Mexico | collected...
GCTCGAGCGAAGGGTTGAGCGGTGGCAGCAGAGGCAGCAGCAGCAGAGGGCGGAAGGACATACGACAGGCTGAACGTTGGACTCATCCTGGAGAACCTCTCTTGCCTTTTCGCACAGTCTCTGGACATCGGCTTCGGACAGCTGCTTGCAGGCCATCAAGCTCTCGATCCAGCCGTCGAGGGTGGGGATTGATGGCGGGTCAGAGGGCGCCGTCATAGGGAGTTCTGGCTTGGCGCCAACATCTTCCATGTTGGTGTCCATTGTGTGTGAGACCGGGTAGCTGCGACGAGGTAGCTCGAGCTGTCGTCAATGCAAGGTCGGCAGCGAGTGCGGGCCCGGTGAGCGCAGATGCGAGAATGGGCGTCGACGTGTGCGGGACGTGTGGTCGGGGGCGAGGGAGAGCTGGCCAAGACCTAGGACGAGGAGGGTAGCAGGGGTGGTGGAGGGTCAATCGATGTGCAGACACACAACAAGACAGGAGATGCGATAGATGCTATGTCGATGATGAGTTGCACCCCAGTGTTGTCGAATTGCAATTGCTCCCCTCGCTCCTAACTGCCGCACGGGCCCCATTTCAGCCACTAACATCAATCATGCCAAGGCAATTTTGACTCCACACCTCAAACACCACCATTGTACGCCTTCACATTACACCCTGTCATCAAAACACTGCTTCCATAGTCCATCTATACTGTCTACTCACTGAACCTAACCTGACCGAAGCATCTTGGGCTTGCCTCCAATGTAGAAGAACGACACTGCTGCTGTGAGCCCGCAGATGACTGCAAGCACAATATTCATGTTGCCGTACCCAATCACCTGCTTGAGCTCGCCAGCAATCTCCGGCCCAATCGCCAACCCTGCACAGAACGCAACCGATGACATGGCATACAGACTTGCGAACGGTCCGTTTTCTCCAAAGAAGTCTGGATTCACGTCGTAATACTTCTGTACAATGTTGCCTGCCTCGACGATCGACGGAGCTCCGATGGCTGCAAGCCCGACTCCGCATAGTCCCAGAAGCGCTCCAAAAAGTATGATCTGGTCCTTGCCTCCGGCATGCGGAAGACGTAGTAAGACAAGACAAGGCACCAGAAAGGTGTAGCCTCCTACTGCAGCCACCTTGGTTCCAAAGCGGTCTACAACCCAGCCGAAGATAGGCCCAAGTAGGAAGTCAAATACGCCTAGAGGAAGGAACAATGTGCCCGCCTTCAATGAGTCGAAGTTGAAATATTCTTGTCCGATGGTGGGGATGGTGGCATCGAAGGCGCCTAGCAGTAGTGCCTGAACAAAAGCCACCACCAGTGCTGCGATCAAGCGAGGATTTTTGAGGCATGGCAGAATCGGAACCTTGCGGACGATGGCCGGCTGGTCCTTCGAAATGATGTAGTAGTCGTCCTCTGATTTACTTCCAAGCAAAGGCTCTTCTTCGTTGTTGGCAGCTTCCTCGTCATTGGGATTGGATGCATCACTTTCGTGGCTGTCTCCCCGAGAAGTGACGTTGTACCGGCGAGCGACCTTCTTTTCGATGACCAATAAACGCATAATGAAATCGATGGCCAAGACAGCGAAGCCAATCCCAAATACGCCAGCATAGCCGGCTTTCTGGTAGAGAACACCTCCGAGCAGCGGCTAAAAGCAAGAGTACAGTCAGCATGTTTCTTATGTAAAGGTATTAAAGGTACAGGCGAAAGTCGAAAAGCCATCTGATGGCTCTTGACCTGTACTATCTGTATCTGTACCCTTCGCCTTACGTACCGCAACCAGATTGCCGACCGATATGAAACTGAAGATGCTCCCGATGGTCTTTCCAAGATTATCCTTACCCACAGTCTCGACACACAGTGCGAGACCAATCGTCCAAACAAAGGCAGCAGAGCAGCCTTGGAGGAGTCTGGCAACGACCAGCGTGGGAATGTTGTTTCCCATGAACAGCAGCACTGTGGCGAGCAATAACGCTGTAAGACCGAGGAGAAAGGGTCCTTGGCGCGTAGATGTCTTGTCGGCCAAAATTCCAGCGACAGGCGAGAAGACGACAGAGGCTCCAGCATAGGCGGCAAGTAGACCATCTACGTGCGATTGAACTTGGTCTTGCGGCAATCCAACTCGGTCTTGAAGCATATAGGGAAGTATCGGTACTACCAGCCCGTACAAGAATAGATCAGTGAATAGACCAACAGCAACTGTTGAGACAATGAAAAAGGTGTTGCTTCTCCATCGGATGCCAGCAGGAACGACACTGTAGTCATGACTGATTTGGAGTGTGGTTTTGAGCTTTTGCCAGGAAGTCGGAGCCATTACAGCAAGTGTTTTGAAGTCTTGGGCAGTGAAAAGCAATCTTTGCTCTTGTCACCAGAAGAAAGACATTCATTTATCGTTGCATCGATGTTGTCATCACCTGGTTCCCAATCACCTAGTTCCCAAATCCGGTTAGCGTCGATCAGTCGGCTTTTGGCTTGTCATTCCGCGCATTGCTCGTTCGAGGCCTTCGCGACTCCAATCCATCAACCAACATTTCTTGCTATCGCGCAAATCACAAAAGATGGCGACCGTAGATGAGGGAACCGCGCCAAACGCAACGTTCGTACATTGCACTCCGTACGAACAAGCGTAAGAGCGTCAACTAACCAGTGAGCAGTGTCTATGTATGTGCTCGATTGCACCATGAATCCACCAAGACCATGGACCAGCAAGACTAACTACAGCTACTCAAGGCCAGGAACTTGTCTGAGCGCATCAAGATCCCACAGCTCATCGAAGCGTTGCGCGAGATCTTCGAGGAATACGGCACAATTGTCGACATTGTCGCCAAGTCAAGCTTGAAGCGCAAGGGACAGGCTTTCATCGTCTTCGACAGCGTCCAGTCAGCCGAAAACGCAATCGACGAAGTAAACGGGTTCGAGTTGTTCGGCCAGTCCATGTCTCTGGATTTCGCCCGGACCAGAAGTGATGCGACAGTACAACGAGAAGGAACTTCGGAAGAACTCGAACAGCACAAGCGCCACCGCAAGGCAGAGAAGGGTGAGTTTGTGCGTGGCAGACGGTGCTGGACTCGAATACTGACAAGCGTGGACAGAGCGCAAACAAGCCCTCGAAGCAGCCGAAGCAGCCAAGAACCTCAAACGACCAGCACCAGGTGCTCCCGAGCAAGAAGCCGCCGCACAGCGCGCTCCAAAGACGGCACGTGGAGCAGGTCTCAAGGGAACATCAGGCGCCGGCGCCGGCGTCGTACCAGACGAATACCTACCACCCAACAAGATTCTGTTCATCAGACAGGTGCCCGAAGACTACGGAGTGGATGCACTCACAGCCATCTTCTCGCGCTTTGCGGGCTTCAAAGAGGTCCGCACTGTGCCTGGTCGCAAGGGCATTGCTTTCGTCGAGTATGAAGCCGAGGACGGAGCTATCAGCGCCAAAGAGGCCACAGCAGGCATGTCGCTGGGTGACAACACCATCAGAGTCACGTTCCAGCGTCAATAGAGGCAAGGTCGTGTTGGCCATGTACAGTGGCTTGGTAATTACAGCAACGGCAAAGGATATCTCAAAGTAGCAAACCCGAATCAATCAGAAAATGACATCTTCATCATCCTCTCCTCCACCTAGGATGTCCTGGGGCCCATGGTCGGCCTGCGAATCGACGCCCTTCTCTTCGGCCGCCTTTTTGGCCTTTTGACGTTCGGCCTCCTCTGCTTGAGCGTCTCTTTCCTTCTTGCCCGACACCTTCTTCAATCTGAAGAACTCCTCTCTGTCCAGCTCGTCCAGCTCCGAGTTGATGTATTTGATCGTGTTTTCTGTTCGGGGAATGATAACGTGCTCGCTGAAGATAAGGTTAGCTGACAAGGGGTTGGTGTAGAAGTGAGCAGAGGAACGGCATACATGGCATTGACTCTGCGATTGACGACCTTGATGACATCGTCGAGAATGACAAAGGCAGTCTGCAGACTGGCAAGCTCGACCAGAGTCTCGACTGCTCTGACGTATGTCTCCCTACAGCGTTGGACTTGCTGACCTCCCTTGCCCAGGCCAGTCAGGCCAAAGTCACTGCTGCCCTCGGTCTGGAAGCTCTCGAATTGAGGCAAGAAGACACCGCTGACGTTCTCCTGGCGGGTGCGGACACGAAACTTTGCGGAGCGGACAGACTCCTGGATCTGGTAGCCGATTCCAGCGCCTCCAATGGCGTAGCTGACCTCGGCGAGGGAGAAGGCAGCAATCTGCATGACTCTGCCCATCTTGCGTTTTGCATCGTCGATACGGCGGGTGATTTCTCGGAAGCGTTTGGTCAGGGCCTCACTCTTGCGCTTGAGCAGGTCGTGGCCGGTTTGAGCACCCTTCAGTTTACCCTTCATCAACCCCAGCGATTGCCGGGTAGGGAATACGGCCTCTCTCTGGAAAATGGCGGGTCAGCAGGGATGCAGATACAAGACGCTCCAGAGACATACTCCTGCAGCAGACATGTTGTCGACCGCTTAGATTGTGAGAAGAAGGAAGGAGCGTGGCAGTTTATTAGAGGTGGTATGCTCAGTGCTATGGCCGCTGGGCGCATGACGTTCGCCGTTGGTCGGGGAAAGTGCCTGCCAAGACGCGCGCGAGTTTGGGCAGATGGTCACTTGAAAGTCCAAAAGATGAAAGCCAGACCGAGTGATTGAAGGTAGCTCGCAGCACTTGGCTGTCTGTCTCGACCCTCGCCATCATCGACTGCGCTGTTGTCGCTTCTTCTTCTCCGCCGTCCCGTCGCTACTACCGCCGTCGTCAGCAGGCCCACTACGACGTGTGTGTATCTTTCCCGACATGTCGACAGCTTCGCATCTGTACCTTGTCGCCGACAATCATGTCATCTACGAACAGGACATTCTGCGCAATCCCGCAAACATCCGTGCCTGGCTCGACTATGCCTCCTTCAAGCGCCAGACGGGTTCGCTGCTCGACCAGGCCTTTGTCCTGGAACGCGCCTGCAATGCCCTCCCGCGCAGCTACAAGCTGTGGAAGTTGTACCTCGAGCTGCGCGTGAGCCATCTGCGCAACCGCAATCCCGCCCGCTATGCCACCGAATACCAGAAGGTCAATGCCTTGTTCGAAAGAGCCCTCGTCCTCCTTAACAAGATGCCGCGCATCTGGGAAATGTACCTATCCTTCCTCTGCAAACAACCCAGGATCACCCAGACCCGTCGCACCTTCGATCGCGCCCTGCGAGCCCTGCCTATCACTCAACACAATCGCATATGGGCTCTCTACCGTCCCTTCGCCACCTCTGCCTCGGGAGAGACTGCCATCAAGGTCTGGCGCCGCTACATGCAAATCCACCCCGAGCATGCCGAGGACTTCATCGACATTCTTGTCGATCAGAAACAATACACCGACGCCGTCGTCAAGTACATGGACATCCTCAACAACCCACGCTTCCGCAGTAAAGAAGCCAAAGGTCCCTTTCAGTTCTGGACCGACATGTTAGAGCTTATCATCGACCACGCCCGCCAGGTTCAGACAGGTGAAGATACGGGCATCGATGTGGACCGCATAGTCAGGAGTGGTATACAACGCTTTCCGGATCAGAGAGGTATTCTGTGGGTAGGCCTTGCTCGATACTGGATCAACAAGGGCGATTATGAACGTGCAAGAGATGTTTTCGAAGAAGGCATCACCACCGTCATGACTGTCCGAGATTTCTCGATTGTCTTTGACACGTACGCAGAGGCAGAGGAAGCTTTGATTGGTATCAAGATGGACGAGGCCCAAGCTCGCTCCGAAAAGAGCACTCCTGATGAGAACGCCGATCTTGAACTTGACATCCGCATGATGCGCTTTGAACAACTCATGGATCGTCGACCGTTCCTCCTGAACGACGTTTTGCTTCGACAGAACCCCAATAGCGTTACCGAGTGGGAGAAGAGGGTCGCGCTCTGGGGAGATAACAAGGCCGAGGTTGTCAACACTTATACTAATGCCATTGCCGCAATCCACCCGAAGAAAGCCCTTGGTAGATACCACACCCTATGGACGAACTACGCAAAATTCTATGAGGAGCGTGGCGATCTACGTAACGCCAGGGTCATCATGGAAAAGGCTGTCAAGGTACCTTTTAGGTCGGTCAACGAACTCGCCGAGATGTGGGTTAAATGGGCGGAAATGGAGCTACGCAACGAGAATTTCGATCGCGCCGTCGATATTATGGCGAAGGCTACCCAGGCACCTAAACGGAGCACGGTCGATTACTTTGACGAAACCCTCAGTCCCCAACAACGAGTACATAAAAGCTGGAAGCTGTGGTCATTCTATGTCGATCTTGTCGAGTCTGTCAGCACCTTGGATGAGACTCGTAAGGTCTACGAGCGTATCTTCGAATTACGCATCGCTACTCCTCAGACTGTAGTCAATTACGCCAACCTGCTGGAAGAAAACAAATATTTCGAAGAATCGTTCAAGGTATACGAACGTGGATTGGATCTCTTCTCATACCCGGTGGCATTCGAACTCTGGAACCTCTACCTTCAAAAAGCAGTCGACCGAAAGATCAGCATCGAAAGATTACGGGACCTTTTCGAGCAGGCCGTTGAAGGATGTCCTCCAAAATTCGCCAAGGTGCTATACCTCATGTATGGCCAGCTTGAGGAAGAACGTGGATTGGCTCGACACGCTATGCGTATCTACGAGCGGGCGACACGTGCTGTTTCAGACGAGGACCGCTTGGATATGTTCAACTTCTACATTACCAAATCGGCGTCGAACTTTGGCCTCACCTCGACTCGTTCAATATACGAGCGAGCCATTGCTGCACTGCCAGACAGTGAAGCAAAGGACATGTGTCTGAAGTTTGCTGAGATGGAGAGGCGGTTGGGAGAGATTGACCGTGCCAGAGCAATATATGGACATGCCAGTCAGTTTTGTGATCCAAGAAGGGAGCCTGGATTCTGGCAGAAGTGGGAAAGCTTTGAGGTGCAGCATGGAAATGAGGACACTTTCAAGGATATGCTTCGCATCAAGCGTAGCGTCCAAGCACAGTACAAGTACGTATCGCACATGCTAAGAAGAGCATCAAATACTAACCAGCTACTAGTACCGACGTCAGCTTCATTGCTTCCCAGGCCATCGCACGTAGTCAACAAGCTCCGACCGAAGATGGAGAGGTTGTCGACACTAGACAGAAAACAGACGCCATGGCGGCCTTGGAGCGCCAGGCTCGCGCACCCACTGGATTCGTTGCAGCTAGCACTGGAGTGGAGGGCGGCAACAGAGCGGCGGCAGATGTCGCGCAACCAGCAGCTAACCCGGATGCCATCGACGTTGACGATGACATATGAGAGTCCTTTTCGGAGTGGCGCGCGTAAGAGGGTCGACTTATATTCACACATTTGTTCATTGCTATCTTCTTTCTTTTGTTCAAATATACCAATACCAGCGCCGCTTCTTTCCCTTTGTATATTGAGAGTTTCTTTTCCATGGAGACAAAGCAGAAAGCAAAATGCTCCGAGCAGCAGCGTTGACTCTAGTGAAGCATATAAAGTGACATTCTAGCATGTATACCTCTTTGTCGTTGACAGCAGTCTCTGTCTCGTGAAGGTGTTTTGGTCGAGTAGTTTTGATGCTTCTCCACAATGTGACGGCAAAGAGGCAGTTGGAGGCTCGAGTGACCTCAGTCGATTTGCCCCTCAGCACACGGACTTGGATTTCATGTTCGACGACTTCTACCAATAACCACGACAAGCTCAACGACGGCCCAAAACTCGACCGACTGAACCACTTTTGCTGGCTCGGTCATTCCCTCTACCTCATCCCTCTCGACGACAGTTTTATGCACGCACAGTCCCCCACTCCTGTCCAACAGCTGCACACCGAGTCCACGAACCCCGCCGAGCCCACTTTCGACAGCAACCATGGAGAGCAGCGAGGCGCGAGTCCAGTCGACGGCGGTGGAGGTATCAGCCTCAGCAACCACGTGCCTGATACGGCCACGACTGGACGGCTGAGTCCCTCGTATAAGGCCTCGCCAGCTTCGCGCAATCGCATCGCCGAATATGAGAACGCCTCGGCTGCTTCGCCTTCCAGGAAGAAGATGGAGGGCCCGGCCTTTGCTGTTGTCAAGAAACCAAGGAAACCCGGCGACAAGCACTCGCCCATCGCCGACTTGCCCAACGAGATTTTGACTCATGCTCTTGCACACCTTTCTCCTCAGGACCTGTCTGCTGTCTCTCTCGTCTCCCGCCGCTTTCATGATCTAGTCACTACTCCTCATGCCTGGAGGACCGCCTTTTCGCGTTACTTCCCTGGCCCGGATTCTCTGGATCCCAATGCATATGACGAACAGGATGAACTGGATGATCGTCTTCGCGTTGAACGTCGCGCCTTCACTCGCGTTACCGCTCTTGCTTCATGGCGTAGCGAATACATTCTCCGTACCCGTTTGCTACGCTCTCTTGCTCGTGGCAAGCCTGTCGAGCTGCCCGCTTCCCCGGCTCAGGCCCGTCTTGGCCAGCCTCCAGTCGCTTTGCCCATCATCAATTATCCTTCGCAAATGATGACAACTGTCAACCACCTACACGCAACTTTTGGTGGTCCCGCTCTCAACAAGCGACCTCCTCGCTTCGTGCATGGTGCTGACGATGTGGGCACTGCGGGGAGCAGTGACCCGAGTCTTGGAAAAACAGACTCTTGGGGACTGGGCGATCCGAATATCTTCCTCCAGTTTTCTGAACGCTTCCCTGGTGACGCCATGTACGGGCTCGGCCCTGGAAATATTGTGGGTGTTCCCAACTCCATGGACGTCAGTCAGCCATATGGCATGGTTCATGGTGAGGGCTCGCCCGGTGGACTCGTCTACTATAGATACACGGAAGAGATGCGCGGCCACTTCCTGAAACCCTCGAGCGGCATCTCCGTCCCCACACTGGGCATCCCACAGTTGTTGCCTGTGCAAGAAGCTGTATGCAGCGTCTGGATCGCCAAGTCTTCTTCCATTCCATCTCTTACCGACGGTCTTGTAGGATTGCTCTCTGGTTCCTCTCTCGGTGTCCTCACAGCATATAGTCTTGGACCTCTTGGAACCCGAGATCAACGTTATGGCCGAGGTGAGGTCACCGCGCGTTGGGTCATCAGTCCGGGAGTACCTATAGTCAGGATTGCGGTTGACGAACACTACTCAGTAAAGCGTCAAGGAGAGAACCGCGCGTGGGCAGTTGTGCTCAACGCATTGGGTGAAGTCTTCTATTTGACCAAACTACCAAAGCGCAGCAACGACGACAAGCTTGTCGGACCTCATGACGAAGCCAGTGAGCGACTTGCGTGGTCGACTGGACGATCTGTTTATTGGACTCTTGTCGAGCCCAGTCGACGCGCTGCTCGTCCCAATCCTTACAGTAACTCACACGTTGATGGCAGTTATTCCCCTCGGACTTCGTGGAACGGCATGCACCTGGGAGAAGAGCAAATCAAAGCCGAGACATATGAGGTCGAAGACTACATCAAGCGGAAGCCCAAAGACTTCCAGAGAAGCTGCCTGGGATGGAACATGCGTAGGGTACTGGAAGTTGACTTCGCTGGAGATGATGGTAATCAGGCTGGAGAAGCTGTTTTCGTGTTCGAGACTGGCCTCGACGAGGATTCCGCCGCTTCTGCGAAACGATATGTCCGATTCAAGGTTGCCGACATGAACAACTCAGCGACTGAAACAAGTGGATTGCAATATACATCCACTCCAACACCTCCTGAACCGGCTTCTCTCTTTGGCGGACCGTCTTCTCCTCCCCTGTCGCCATCGAAGGGCGACATGGACTACGGTCTGTCGTTGTCGACTGTCCAAGATCTTGGAACTAACAAGAGGACTGAGCGTTCCACAGAAGAGTGGAGACTTTCCGATCTGTCGTTCGGTGGACTCAAGTCGGTACAGATCACAGCTCACGCTCTGGACGGCTCAACCTTTGCGACGCTCACCTCCTCAGAAGACCCACTTACCAACTTCTCCGGGCAGTCGACTGTTTCCTCCCCTAGCATGACGCCTCTGTACAAGTCGAGCGCCTCAGCTCCGCTTGCAGATGTGCCAGGTCAGCGAGCCCGTTTCATCGCTGTAGGTACGATGATGGGCAGCGTTCTGGTCTGGGATGCAAGAGCATCGCTCCCCATCTCCGCCGAGGCCGTCAACATGCTCGAACCTGTACGCGTCATTCACACAGAATCGCCCGAGATCTCCTGTATCGCACTGTCATCTCTGTATCTTGTGCACGGAGGAAATGATGGTCTTGTACAAGCTTGGGATGTTCTGGCCTCCACCTTGAGCCCGATACGCACGCTGAACTCACGCTTTGCGTCTCGCGCAAGACGTAGACTTGTGCAGGCTCAGGCGTCCGTCCAGGGCGTTGGCATCAATCTTTACGCAGCGGGAGCCATCTGCCTCGATCCCGATCCGACGGTCCTGCGCGGCATGGTCTCGATTGGAACGCTCTTGCGCTACTGGAGCTTTAGCTCGTCTGCAGCGGATCAGTACAAGTCACACAAACGTCGTCTCAGACGAGCCGATCGAGGTACCAACGTATCCAACGATCGATTTGCCAATGTCGGCAGGGGCAACATCAAGGGTTTCATCGCAAATGAACAGCTAGAACTCGAACGAGAGAGCGCGCAGGAAGTACGACAGGCGGAGCACCTGGCCGGCAGATTTGGCACGGAGCTGCTGGGTAGCGATGCGAGCGAGGAGGAGATTCTCGCATACGCGCAGCTACTGAGCGAGGAGGCACTTGCGAAGGACCAAGAAAAGAAGACGAGCGAGCCTACGACCAACGGCAAGTCAACAAAGACCATGCCAATGGAGGACGCAGACATGGATCCCGACATTGCCGAAGCGATTCGTCAGAGTCTTGCAGAAGAGGAAGCGAAACGACTCCAGGAACTCGAAGAAGCCGAGTTCGAGGTGCTGCAACACCAAGAAGCAGCAGAGGGTAGCAACAGCAGAGAGATGGACGACTTTGAATTTGCTCTGCAGCTGAGCCTGGCGGAAGAGCAGAGTCGACTGGAAGCAGAAGCAGAAGCACGTGACGAGTTTCCTGCTCTCTCGATACGATCAGGCAAGGGCAAGGGAAGGCAACATTAGACATCTGTAGATTAGAGATCGAGCTAGCCCGATCGGGCTGGCGCTCGCTGAATGTCAGCTGATATCGCTCATGAATGCTTCAACTCCCCATGATACCCTCCCATGTGTCAGAAGAGCCATCAAAGTGTACGAGTTCTTCCTGACGGTTCGAGGAAGAGATTAATTGTCTGAGGTGAGGCATGTCTATCATGCTTTGGATGGTGAGCTGAAAATGTCTGTTCGGAGAGCTATATACATGAAGACAGGAAGGAGCATATCTAGGGGACATAAAGTCGGGAGTAGGCTACGACCTTGGTCCTGCAACACATGCACTTGGTGAAGTTACGAGTGGCTACCTGCAAGCGGCACTCATCACATACACAAAGGCAGCCACAGGGCCACGCAACAATGACTCGAGAGTTGCTCTGGCAGACGACACACTGTGGGCCACTAGAACCCATCCCATCGGCGCCCGAGTCCCACGAGCCAGCACCTCCATCAAGCTCTGGACGTTTGGCTTGACGACGCTCGAGGAGAAAGCGTTCAAGAGTCTCTACCTCAGCGGCCGAACTCGAGGCCCCTTCTGTGTTTTCGCTAAAGGCGGACTCGAGATACGGAACGT
>Ga0268251_10000558_pt1 | contig 11650 bp, 8 predicted proteins | sample AgamicAsMae_FD_200527 | JGI IMG/M metagenome (GOLD analysis project Ga0268251, IMG submission 200527) | Agave microbial communities from Guanajuato, Mexico - As.Ma.e (v2) (version 2) | ecosystem: Host-associated > Plants > Phyllosphere > Phylloplane/Leaf | place: Guanajuato, Mexico | collected...
AGATTGGCTGTGTCCTGTTTCACTTCTTCGCTGTAGCGTGGGTTGACTCTCTTTTTATTACTCATTTCTTTCTCCAGTTTATTTCTATTCTAAACCCGGAGGTGTCCATTTTCATTAGACCATTACCCTTCAAAAAAGACTATCAGGGGCTTTTTCAAGCAGTGGCGGAAAAATTTGGGGAATTTGTTAGGGATCTTAATGATCTTGTTGGTTCGCTGAGTAAATATATCTCTGAGGGGAAAGATGGCAAAATTAAATTGAAGACTAAGCAGTTAGCTAATGCCATTCAGGCGTTATCTGATAAATGGTTTGGGAATACTGATTATAACAAAGAGATACTCTACCCCCTCCCTGATCCCACCACTGGAATCGTCACTGGAACAACGAGAGAAGAATGTGAAGCAGTAGCGAAGCAGCTGGGGTTACCATTGAAAATGATAACCCGGGCGGATAATGGAAAGTATTATATTGATGTTGATATTGGAGGTGTGGGGACGTCTGGGAGTATCCTCGATCAATTGAGGTCAGTGATTCCAGTCTTCGTTGTTATCTTAGACACAGTAGAAATCGACGCCGCTAAATGGAATGCGATTTACAATGCCTTTGACACCCAGAAGCAAAACCTCAATACCATTATGAATGGCTTTACTGATAAATACAGTAATTCCCAGACGGTCTTTAATGCGGCGATAGAAATCCTCAATAAGTTTTTAGATCAGTTTTTGGATCTCTTGCGGAATGCTTGCCGGGCTTAGTAACTTTCACTTTATTGTCTGAACCGCAAACATAACTTACTGTTAACGGAAAGGTTGTTATTGTTAGATAGGGCTTACGCAAACTGCGAATTTTATATCTATATGGTGACATGTGTGGATATGGCATCCATATGTGGTGTCAGTTTTATGCTTTTGCGTAAGCTCTAAGTTTTTGTAATAAAAAATTCTTATGGCATCACGCTAAGGGTAATTTTTAAAATTACTCCGAAATGGCATGATATCTATTCCTCCTGCACGTGTATACCTTGCAAAAACACTCAGGTTGACAGGGTGGCAATATTGTTCAATATCTTTGAATATACGTTCAACACAACATTCGCAAGAGCCATTATATGCCCCAAATGATATTATATAGCGAAGCAATTTTTCTCTTTCAATTTTTCTGCCTTCATAGTTGATAAATACCTGTCCCCAGCCTGTCAGATTGACGTCTGGGCGATTGAATTTTAACAAGTTGGACGACAGCGTTTCAGAAACATATTTGTGACCTGCAGCATCAATCAGATATTGTGGCTTAAAATCATGTGAAACAATACTAATGTCCAGATAGTCTATACATTTTGCAGACGGTGTGTAGACAGGATCTGAATAGAGATCGGGTTCAGGGCATATTTTTACATTGACTTCTTCACCGGCTGCCAACGAAAGATCTCTGGCTAGTATTGCGGCGATATCATTGACCGATTCAAAGGTTGACTGATTGAAACTGCCTAGATAACGCTTAAAGGATTGTGAACCAATGACATTCGGGCTTGTGGCCGGGATCATAAATTCTGCAATGGCAACAACGGGTTTACCTTGACCGTTTAACCACGAAAGGTCAAAACAGCGCCATAAGTCAAACCCTACAAATGGCAGGTTATCGAGATGGGCAACTTTGTTGAGATTGCGAGGCAGCGCTGTAATAAGTTGTGCCGTAGATACTTGTTGAACAGAGGGGGGGATGTTGCCAGGAAAAGCAACTGTAGCTCTAAAATTCATCATTGCTCCTTACTTTCTTGTCAGTAAGGGAACTTTAAACATATTTCTGTCTGAGTGTTTATGATTTGTTTGATATGTTTTATTTTCAGCGATTTTTTGTGTTATTACGGAAAAATTCAGGTGATTTAACTCTTGAAGCAAGTCGCCATCATGACTTTATGACTTTATGACTTTATGACTTTATGACTTTATGACTTTATGACTTTATGACTTTATGACTTTATGACTTTATGACTTTATGACTTTATGACTTTATGACTTTATGACTTTATGACTTCATTTTCAGCATAAAAGATAATTATTGTTCAACAAACTTAATGTTGGCCTGAAAGGCGAGCCACAAGATGTGACGAGTATAGGTATCCGGGGGTAATTAAGTCTGGTAAGGGCTATTTAAAAGCTTTCCTGTAATGAAATAAATCTCTGCGTAGAACTGAGAATGCACGGAACACATCCGGCACCGCTGAGAGTGGCTGTCCCTTTCTGAGCAACTGAAGCAGGCGGATATAGCTCTTTTTCCTTTGTCCCGAGTTTAAGGCGCCCGCCATTCCATCCAGTGCCAGCTCTGCTTCCTTCAAAAGATGTGGGTCTGCGGTAATGGGCTGTTGCAGGCCATCTCTTAGCATAAACCAGCAGGCTATCAGATTCATGGCCAGCCGTTGCCCCTGTTCATCGCCAGGCGCAACCTGGCGCAGCCGCTCAAGATAAGCATAGAGCGCAGGCAGCATATCCTCTGTTTTATTCAGACGGGCAAAGAGTTGTCGGATTGCAGGGCGAATAAGGCTACAGAGCAGAGCCCGTTGTGTGCGGGTAGCAGAATTATCTCCTGCCAATAATATAACCAAAAAGGTAATGCCACTACCGATAAGTTGCCCCAGCGCACTGTCAACAAAGGACAGAAAATTAAAACTCATGGGATTGCTCAGCACCAGCAATCCCAGCGTGCCAACAATGGTGCCCATCATGCCGGGGATTTGTTTCTGCCCTGCCCATCCGGTGATAAAAATGAGTATGCTGATGCTAAATAACAACAGGAACAGACTCTGCTGGGTAGCCGGGATGATAATTAGAAAATAAAGCGCGCCCAGTGGAAGTGAAAACAACATCCCCTGGATAAAGTCTAAGGCTGTGCGAATGGGGCTGGGAGTACGCATCACCAGGGAGCACATCACAGCAATAATTATCATAAAACTGCTGCCGGCACTCCAGCCTGTCCATCCCCACAGTAATGCACCTGCAAAGCTTGCGGTAAATGCCCGCAGGCCGTTGATAAGAGCAAAATGTTGTTCAGCACTTTTTAATGTGGCGGTTTCGGTTTTCTCTAACAGCTTTTTTTCCACTGGATGGATGGCCTGGCTTGCAGAAATACCCTGAAGTAGCAGGCGATAGCGCAGCATATTTCCCAGCCAGCGGAGCAGCACTACTGGAATGCCAGGACTGGATGTGTAATGTAGCCAGTGAAGGTGTTTTATCTGCTGGCGAATATCTTCTGGGCTGTGGGCCTCATGAACAAAGATGCGGGCAATATCCTTCTGCATGGGGTCAGGTGTTTGCAACAGTAGGCACTGAAGCGCATAGGCCTGCGTTAGCAATGTGAGAGAAAGTCGGAACAGCCGCTCTGCCCGTTGTGCTGCCCGGTACCTGTGAGGATGTTCCAACGCCAGATGACGGGCAACCTGCCCCAGTCGGGCGGTCTGACGCTGAAGTGTTACCCAGCGGGGCATCGGCAGTAATGTCTGAGGAGACAGACACAGGTCCCGTATAATCTGGTAATGCGCTACAAGCAGCTGTTCACTTAGCGAGTCTACTTCTGCTTTTGCCGAGCGGGGCAGAAAAACTATCTCAGCAATGACAGCACTTCCCACTCCCAGCAAAATTTCAGCGCTTCGCTCGATGACAAATTTTGGCGCAAGTCCAATTGCCCCTGGTGTACTCATGGCAGTGACCACAATAATCAGTGCGGTATAACCGGATAGTGCCCAGCCATAAGAACGGTCGGGGCTTACAAGTGTGGAGCGCCAGGTACATAACCCAATCCACAGACAACACAGCAATAACATCAGTGTAGGGGCTGGCGCTGTTGCCATGATAATGATGAGGGCGGCGAGACATCCCAGCAGGGAGCCAAAAATACGCAGCAGGCTCCGGTGTAGTACCGCGCCAGTATAAGGCTCCTCACCTGCCACAAAAGCAGGGCCAGCAATTACCAATGCTGCGGTAATAGCCGCCCAGCGCGGAACCTCTAACTGAAAGTGAAACCCCAGAAAAAGCGCCAGTGAGACTGCCACACTAAGCTTCAGCGCGGTTCGCAGGCGTAGAATAAATTTGCCACTATTCATGAATTACCTGTCTGTATGAAGTCAGATTTAGCCAAATTCCCTTAACCTTCGCAGAAAACTGGTAAACACATTGTCGGTTTGTGTATTCTGGGCGTTATCCGTTATCACCACTGTTGCCGTACTTCCGGCAGGGTAGGCATAAAGCCGATCATCTGCATCCAGCGAGATCCTGACGGGAATTCGTTGAGCCAGCCTGACCCATTCCAGGTTACTGTTCACTGATGCCAGTCCCTCTCTGTCAGTAATGCTGCCAGGATTTGCCACTGCCGCTGCAATGCTGTCAACGGTTCCATGAAGCACCCGCTGACTGCCCAGTGGGGTAATTTCAGCCCGCGCGCCCCGCGTAACTCCGGCGAGTTTTGTTTCTTCCATATAAGCAATAACGTAAATACTTTTGGTTTTGACAAGCGCCAGCGCCGTTGCTCCCCGGGTGATGAACTCCCCAGCGTGAATATTGAGGTTAGTTATCTGCCCGTCATCCGGTGCGATTACGGTAGCGCGCGCGAGGTCAAGACGGGCCTGTTGCTCAATCGCAATAGCGCGAGCCAGCTGCTGCTGTACTGTTTGTAGCGCAAAACGAGCCCGCTCAATTTCTTCCTGCGACATGGCAGCTACTCCAAGACGTTCCCGTCTCGAAGACTCCCGTCGTTTTTCCGTTGCCTGTGCTTTGTAATAATTCACGTCTGCGCTGGCAATATCCAACGCCTGCTGGTAGCGTAACCGGTCAATCACAAACAACATTTGTCCTTTTTTTACCTGTTGATTATCCACCACGCTGATATCGGTCAGCAATCCGCTAACATCCGCCGTCACCTCCACCACATCGGCGGCGAACCGGGCATCCCGTGTCCATGGGCTTAAGGTGTAAAATCCCCATACCCGCCAGATTGCAACGCACCCCAGTGCAACGATACTGACAGTCAGTATGAACGAGAGAATTCGGGATAAAAGCCGGGTCATTGGAACCTCACTATCAATATCGTCATATACAATAAACAGCACCAGACGGCTACGTTAAAGAGGGTTGGGTGCCACACCATGCTGTTAAATTCCATTATTCTTATCAGTTTCAGGTAAATCAGAAAAATAATCAGGGATATCAGCATATCCGCCAGGATTGGGGGGAATGACATTCCCCATAAAATAGGTACAGACATATCCTCTCCATGAATAGTGTTCGTATCTTTAAGCCAAACATTGCAGAAACGACGATGCTTACTATATTTAAGCAGACACTTGTAGGTTATTCATCTACTCTGCAATGCGTCTTTTTTAGTGTTAACTTTACATGAGAGTTTAATATGAAACTGACGAAACTGCTTCTTACTTCACTGGTTACCGGGTGCATCTCATTTAGCGCACTGTCAGCCACGGAGCTTACCAAAGAAGAGCTGGCAAAAAATCCAGGTAAATATGAAAAAATTGGCACGGTTACTACAGCTGCAGAAACTACGGCGCCTATGGATGCCAAGGCTTTGCTGTCAAAACGAGCTGATGAAAAAGGTGGTCAGTACTACGTTATCATTGCTGCTGGTGAACACGATAAAGTCAGCGCAATGGCGGATGTTTATCGCGACAAAAAATAATCTGCTTTTTTGCTAAACCTCTCATTGCCCTTTAAAAAGGGCAATGAGACATACTTAATGGCCTGTAATTTATATTAGCCCTTCACAGGTGTTAGCGATTAATAGATTAATAGATTAATAGGGGGGGCAGCTTACTGGCGTAAGTTTATCGAATTGGGCCGCGATTACCCATACTGTCTGTGTCCGCTTATCCGCCATTGCCATGCCTGTCGGTCGTCATTTTTTCTGCTAATTTTCATTTCAACTCAGCAAGATGACTATACCCGCACACAAGATAGAGCAATTATGATTTATTTGAGATGATTTAACTTCAGTAATTTTTTGTGACACCGCCGTAAGATTTTGGGAACTCAAGCCCGGGAGTAAACCGCCATCATGGCTTATGGCAATCGTAGTCAATACTGACTCTACTGACGGTAGACTTTAACCCTGCTAGCTGTTTTATGGCAAGCGGCACAAAGACATAGCCCAAAGCACGGTAGAGCGCACTGACTTCTCTGAGTAATAGCGGCTGACGCGCCTTTTTGCTCATCACCCGCCGGAGGGAGGAGAGTTTGACGCCTGAGAGATTGGCAACCGTGATGTAGGTGACAGACTGGCGTTGACACTCTGCTTGAATAAACTGTATTAGGGGTTTGAGGGCCAATGGAACGAAAACGTACGTTAAGGAGATAATTCATTGTTTAAATTGAAATTTAATGTTCTCATTTCTCCCTTCAGAATATCCTCCGGTAGCGTAAACGTATAATGCCCCAACATATTGATATGCCCATGCATCAGTGGGGATAACCGGGCGATATTTTCATCCTCGGTTTCTTCTCCATGTCTGCGCATCCAACTCAGTGCTTCCTGCATATAAAGTGTGTTCCACAGTACGACTGCATTGGTCACCAGGCCCAGTGCACCAAGTTGATCTTCCTGTCCTTCACGATAGCGTTTTCTGATCTCACCGCGTTGTCCGTAGCAGATCGCCCGCGCCACAGCATGGCGGCCTTCTCCCCGGTTGAGCTGTGTCAGGATCCGTCTGCGATAATCTTCATCATCAATATAATTAAGAAGGTACAGCGTCTTGTTGACGCGTCCCACTTCCATGATCGCCTGTGCCAGCCCTGACGGGCGCGAGCTTTTGAGCAAAGAGCGAATGAGTTCTGAAGCATGGATTGTGCCCAGCTTCAGCGAACCGGCGGTCCGCATCATCTCATCCCACTGATTCTCCGCCTTCGACAGATCTGCACATCCCCGCGCCAGCGCATCCAGTGCACCGTAGTTTGCGGATTTATCCACTCGCCAGAATACCGCTTCACCGGCATCGGCAAGCCGGGGCGAAAACTGATATCCCAGCAGCCAGAACAGGCCAAAAATAATATCGCTGGTACCTGCGGTGTCTGTCATGATCTCAACCGGATTCAGCCCTGTCTGCTGCTCCAGAAGTCCTTCCAGCACAAAAATGGAATCCCGTAATGTGCCGGGCACCACAATGCCGTGAAATCCGGAGTACTGATCAGAAACGAAGTTGTACCAGGTGATACCACGTCCGGAACCAAAATATTTTCTGTTAGGCCCGGAATTGACGGTTTTCATCGGCGTGACAAAGCGCATGCCGTCGGCTGACGCCACTTCGCCACCGCCCCAGTTGCCGGCAAGTTCCAGCGTGGACTGAAAATCCACCAAGCGGGCATTGGCGCTGACCAGCGTTTCTGCACGAAGGTAATTCTGTTTTACCCAACTGAGCCGATGGCGGGTCAGTGCCGGTATATTGTGCTTTATTAGCGGTTCCAGTCCGATATTGCAGGCTTCAGCCATCAGAACCGCACACAGACTGACGTGCAGATCCTGCGCCCGTGCTCCGGACTCACTGACATGCATAAATTCCCGTGTAAATCCTGTTCTGGCGTCTATTTCAAGCAGTAATTCCGTCAAATCAACCGGAGGAAGCAACTGTTTTACCCGACTGTTGAGACAAAGCAACGACGGCGGCTCCTCCAGTCTCTCCAGGCTGCTGATGGTCAGGGAAGGATATTTACCATCATTGCAGACATGGACTTCCGCATTCCCTTCAAATCGGGATGCGACAGCTTTCCAGGTCTCATCCAGTTGAATGGCCAGTTGTTGCACGCCTTTATGTCCATCGGTGGGGTGTCCCAGCGCACGACAGACGGGAATACGCTGAGCCTGCCACTCTTCACCCTGCAACAGCTTCTCGCGGGGATCTCCCCAGCGATCGCTGTTTTCGAGCCAGATGTCCCGACGGCGCAGGGCATCCTGAAGGCGCTCCAGCAGACACAGTGAATAACCGGCGCGTTGTATCCGGCCCTCCGCATCGTATACGAGGCGTTTCCAGGGGCCGGTAATGATATGTTCAGGCGCATCATCGAGGATGCGCTTTTTCGAGCCGTTCAGTTCGGTCAGATAATGAATCGCGGCCAGTGTATGTTCTCCTGCTGGCGCAGCGCGGAAATGCAGGTCACGCAACACCGCCGGAAGAAAACGTTTTACACGGCCATACTGTTCCACCATTTCATCATAAAAATTGTTGTTCTGAGGCCGGGCCAGCTCATTAACTTTGCTGACGGATTCAGCTAGTCTATTTTTCGGTACGCTGCTGAATATGGCCTGCCTCAGTTCAGCATCATCAGCCTGATCATCCAGCAACAATGAACATGCCCGTGCCAGCAGCAGCGCTGCCCGGTCAAGATCTTTCAGCGTCCTGAGCCGTTTTTTCTGCCCCATCTTTTTCGCCGCACGGGTGATATCCAGTATTAGCATATCGAGCACATCAACGGCTTCATCCAGCGCTGCGGTCTCTTGTGCTTTTACGAATGCGGTAAGTACGGCCAGCTTTCTCTGTTGTGGCATACGTGCGATGTATTTTACCGACGCCATGCCCGCATAACGGGCCAGATTACTCAGCTGTATGGCGGGCAGGCCGGTAAAGTTCAGTCGGGAAAACTCAAGGTTTCGCAGTCGGGTATACCGCTCCAGTGCTTCAGTAAATGCCGGACCGCTGACGGTGACCGGCCCCTTTTTCAGTTGCTCTAGCGGCGAGATGCGTTGCCCCTCAGGAATTTCCAGCAGCTCCGTGACGCGGGCAGTCTGCCAGCTGTCAGGCAGTGCGGCCAGCTTTTTCCAGAGCCGCTGATTTGCCCTTTCGCGTATTTCACTGACGAGACGTACAAGTGTGGTTGCTCCGGGCAACAGAACCTTATTCTGAAGCAGCCACGCGGTGGCAAAATCAAACATCAGACCGGGGCGTTCATTACTGAGCCATGCGCGGGTGTACAGCAGGCGCTTCAGGCGGAAAGACCACGGAAAATCGCCAAATTCATGATAGCCGTAATACTCCTTTATCTGCGCGGTATGCTCCCTGCGAGTGGTGTCACGTTCGGCATAGCGTGAAAGGACTTCAGGACGGCGAATATTAAGCTGTACGGCGACAAAATGCTGAACACCAGGCAGAACTTGGGTTAAATCCGTAATAAATGTACCCAGAAAACGGGCCGTTGTGAGCTGGAGGGCTATTCCCAGGCGGTTATGCTTTCCCCGCCGCTGGTAAATGAAAGCAAGATCCCGCTCGTCAAGATGAAAATAGCGTGCCAGCTGCACGTCATTGGGTTCTGCAACGTAACAACCGTAGTTCTGCTCCTGCTCAGTGGTCAGAAAATCGACGGGCATACAGACCTCCCTGCCTGATGGTCAGTTATTAACAATTTCGCAACCGTCCGAAATATTATAAATTAACAGACAGCATAAAACGGTTGACATGGTCTGTCTATTAAATCGCTATTTTGATATAATAGACACAACATGTCCGACATTCGATTTAAGGTACATTTTTATGCGGCTTTTTGGTTATGCACGAGTCTCAACCAGTCAACAGTCCCTCGATATTCAGATCAGAGCACTCAAAGATGCAGGGGTAAAAGCTAACCGCATCTTTACCGATAAGGCATCCGGTAGCTCAACCGATCGGGAAGGTCTGAGTCTGCTGCACATGAAGGTGGAGGAAGGCGACATCATTCTGGTCAAGAAACTTGACCGGCTTGGCCGCGATACCGCCGATATGATCCAGCTGATAAAAGAATTCGATGCCCAGGGAGTTGCCATTCGTTTCATCGACGATGGGATCAGCACCGATGGAGATATGGGCAAAATGGTGGTCACTATACTGTCCGCTGTCGCTCAGGCTGAGCGAAGTAGAATTTTGGAACGGACCAATGAAGGTCGGCAGGAAGCAAAGCTGAAAGGCATCCGGTTTGGCCGCAGGCGCACTATCGACAGAAACAGCGTGCTGGCGCTTCATCGTGGCGAAACAGGGGCCACGGCGATAGCTCGGCAACTCGGTATTGCCCGTTCCACGGTATATAAAATTCTTAAGGACGGGAAGTCCGCCTAGAGCATCAGGAAGTCGCCATTAAATTTGGGTTAAGAGCTCCGTCTGGTTACTATAGACACTTAACCCATAGGAGAAATAAGGAAATGAAAAAACGACAGCGTCGGTACTGGCGGAACCCTTCCGATCTTTGCTCGTGGCACATCGATGAAACGTACGTAAAGGTCAATGGTCGCTGCTTCATCACGAACTTTGCAACTGTGTCTGTGCTATAACCTCTTTCCACACACCTTTGGTAAGTATAAATAATGGCCAATATGTACCGTGAAATTTTCGCAACACCCGGAGCCATGGGGTTAGTCATCGCAAGTTATATTGCCCGTCTGCCACAGGCAATGATTGACATCGGCATAATTACTATGTTGGTACAACAAACAGGGCTGTATTCACTGGCCGGTTTGGTCGCAGGAACATTTGCTTTGGCCAATGCATTTGTCAGCCCCCAGGTCTCGAAATTCGTCGATCGGTGGGGTCAGCGTCGGGTTCTACCTTTTGTTACAGCCTTCAGTACCAGTATGTTGCTTGCGCTAATAATTGCTGCTCATATGAAAGCTCCGGCCCTATTGCTTTTTATTCTTGCGGCATTAGCAGGCACAATGCCAAGCATGCCCTCCATGATAAGAGCTCGCTGGACGCAGCTTTTCCGTGGCAAACCACAACTATCCACAGCGTTCTCTTTGGATACGGTTTTAACTGAACTCGTTTTTATTACTGGTGCACCACTTGCCATTGGTCTGAGTATCTGTTTTTTTTCCGAAGCGGGACCATTGGTTGCCGTTTTATTGCTGGTCATCGGCGTAACAGTAATTCTCCTGCAGAGGAAAACAGAACCAAGGGTTGTCGTGGGTATAAGTAAGAACGAAAGTTCGCTCTTACTTATCCCTGGCGTTCGTATCATCGTTCTGTCACTTCTGGCTATGGGGATAGTTGCCGGAACAATAGATGTGGCTGTAGTTGCTTTTGCCAACGCGCAAGACTGGCCTGCATCTGCCAGCTTTATTCTGGCCGCTTATGCGTGCGGATCAATAATCGCAGGCTTGACATTTGGTGCGGTAAACATTTCCTTACCAATGGAAAAGCAATTATTCGCTGGTGCGCTGGTAACAGCAGTCACTTCCTTATTGCCTGTTTTTTCGCCAGATGTCTACATCCTTTCTGGATTGCTCTTTGTGGCAGGTATGTCATTTGCGCCAACAATGGTTGTCGTCATGGGTATTGGTTCATCCATTATTTCATCGGCCAGGGTCACAGAAGGACTCACGTGGATGACTACAGGTCTCAGCATCGGTGCAGCACTTGGTAGCGTACTCTCGGGTATAGCCATCGATATCTATGATGCACGAGCTGGATTCGGTGTTGCCAGTGTAGCTGGTGTGGCCATGGTGATTGTCGTAATTTTGGGGTTGCGTATACTTAGTTGTAACGGCTCGCAATCCAGTTCGCCGGGCTTACAATAACTGCAAATCAACATCGTCATATAGGTAAACCGGTTCTGTTTATCACCCTCAGTTTTTTGCAACAGTACCGAACATATTGCTTAACGTGAGTTTTCGTTCCACCTGTCTCTTATACACATCT
>Ga0268251_10000561_pt1 | contig 11628 bp, 11 predicted proteins | sample AgamicAsMae_FD_200527 | JGI IMG/M metagenome (GOLD analysis project Ga0268251, IMG submission 200527) | Agave microbial communities from Guanajuato, Mexico - As.Ma.e (v2) (version 2) | ecosystem: Host-associated > Plants > Phyllosphere > Phylloplane/Leaf | place: Guanajuato, Mexico | collected...
CAAGTCTTGGTTTCATTCGCAGCATTCATGATGGAAAGCACGCCGAAGCTGGATCTGTTTCGTTGACGGGACGAACGCTGCAAATTCATCTGCTGAGCGAGTTCTCAATCTGGAAAAACAGCATGGCCAATTTCGTAAAGTCATGCAACACACTCACAGAAGACGACTACAAGATCGAAAAATCGCTTCGGATACAGCATACAGCTAGCTTCATCTGGCTGGCACGATGCACCGAACTGGAAGAATCTGGCTTCGATGCTTACCTCCCCGAGTTTGCGTCCATAGTTAAGTGGTCCCGAGCCTTGATTACACCCCCGTCAGAGCCAAGGGAGCCATGCTTGCACACAAGACTGGCTGCACTTTCTGTCACCAACGTGCCGAGATTCTCGCTCAACATGGAATACATTCCCCCTCTATACCTCGTGGCCATCAAGTGCCGTGACCCAATCACACGACGCGAAGCCATCTCCATTCTCGAAGAAACGAACGGTCGCGAGGGCCTCTGGGACGCCCGCCTACATGCAAAAGTTGCCAGAAGATTGCTAGAAGTCGAAGAAGCCAGCGTGTTGATCTTCGAGGGTGCGAAATCTGTTTACATGGAACCAGGGCCTATGATGCGCATGATTGCGGACGGCGAGGCAAAGGTTCCACAAAAGCCTCTGGAGTGCTTTCGGGTCCATGATATGGACATTCGAGATATCTCTGAAGGTATAAGGGGCGTTTGTAACATCACCTGGCGGACGTATCCCAATGGCCTTCTCAAAGAGAAGGCGGAATGGACAGAGGTCCTTCATTTCTAAGGAGAAACAAGGACATGTGCTATATAGAAAGCATTCGTTATCACAAGATCATACCATACTTGACTATGAAAACGACAATTGGACTCGGCCTCACGGCAATAAGTCATGAGTCCACAGACTATCCAAGAATCCAGTATTCTCGTAAACACGATTATGGCTATGGAAATATGTCAAGGTAATATTCTATTCCAGATGTCACTGTATATTGGTGAAATCGCGCTTCTCTACAACTCATTCTACTAGTCTTTATAGGTCGGAGGAAGAAGTATTGCAAGGAGTGAAATTATGAATTATATTTCTGGCCAGATGACATACGAAATAGGTACAAGCAAAAGAGCAGTACAGTTGATATTACAGAAAGATCCTCAGGCCATCATCATGAGTGGACAGAGCCTTTAAGCGAGCTGACCACGAACAGCTCCGGGAACAGCCAAGCTCGAGTGAGTGTCGGCGAAGAAGCCGGCAGGGTTCTTCTCAATCTGGCTGATGTGGAAGCCGTCAGCGGTGTCCTTTCCGTTGGCCAACAAGCCAGTCTTGAAGGGACCCTGCTGGCAGCCCACGCTGCGGCGAACACCATTGCCAACATCGACGGGGTTGGGGAAGGCGATTCTGGGAGGACCAGAGGCACCCTTGGCAGCCTCGTGGATGTGTGTGGCTGTGGCGGCGGGGGATGAGTAGTCGCCGCGGAAGTTGTAGATCTCAATGTTGTAGCAGATCAGGTTCAACTCGCTGTTGATGCCGATCTTGAAGAGGCCTGAAGCACCGGCAAGTCCGCCAGTGGGAGTTGTACCGTTGACAACTTGATCGGGGGTGGCCTTGACCTCGTAGTAGGAGGTGAATGTGAAGGGAGAGCCAGCCATCTTGGGAGCCTCAGGGCATTTGGCAGGTGCAGCACCGCCCTTGGAGTAATCGACGGATCCCCAGCCGCCGGGAGGGGCAGGGTACTCGTGGAGGTTCTCTCCAGTGCCCTTGGGGTACTCATGGAGGTTTGCACCAGTTCCCTTGGGGTAAGTGATGGATTCCCAGCCGCCTGAAAGAAGTCAAGATCAGTAAGAGGTCGAGCAGAGTAAGGAAGTGGTCTGGAAGTCTTACCCTTGGGGGCTGCGACTTCTGTGGGAAGGGCAGAGGCGACGACGGCCAAAGTAGCAATGGTGGCAGCAGTGAACTTCATGTTGGAAATTTCTATGATAGAGATTGTTGTTGTTGGTGTGTGTTTGTGTTGGTCGCTGGTCGTATTAAGTTGTTGTTGTTGAGTTGTTGAGTGGATGATTTTCTTTACAGCAAGGGCAGATACACATACTTATACCATTTCCATGGTCAAGAGGATTGCCTACCCAAGACATTCCCAAGGCACACGTCAGAAGTTGAGATGCTATCGTGCCTGGGGAGCATGTTTGCCAAGCGTCTTGTGGTATGCAAGAGAGTTCCAACCGTTGGAGACTTCTTCTCTCGGCGTTCCTTTGCTGGGCGGAGCATTTTTTGGCATATAGATCAAAGTTGCCAAGGCCGTTGATCTGGCTTGCCGTGGGCGGAGTGGTATGCTCGGCGTGCGAACTGAGGTTCGGAGTTGAAAGTCGGCTTGATCGCATTACAATCGCCAGTCACTCTATTGCTAGCTACTGACGTCTCTGGTGGAAAGCTCAGCTGTCAATTGACCTTCTAGAATTTCACACAAACCGTCCTCATATTGCATCCACCACCGTGATAAGTGGCGTGGGAGACTGTGTATTGCTTACACCTCTCAATCTCCAAACGTTCATACATCCTAAGATTCACCCTTGGCGGTCTTAGGAATGCCTTGGGTGATGCTATTTCGGCTCTTGCCTCATGTATCGCCCAAGGTTGTCCAAATGCCGTAGGTGGAAAGTCAAGAGGAGGATTCAGCAAAGCCTCGATCAGACTGAGACATACAAGCACTAGGCAGAGTAAATGCTCGTCTTGGACAGCCAAGGCCTATGCCAAAGACACCAAGAAGATTGTCAATGCAGATGTGGTGTCGACATTTCCAGACATATGGGCATTGGAGCAGAGAACACACCAAGGCTCTCGTCTTGGCGACGGTTGTCACCATCGAATTATCGCTGCGGGCACCGCGGGGGTGTGCTTCTGGGGAATTTCAAATCTTCTCCTCCATGCCCTCGTCTTGGTTGTTGATCTCTTGCCAAGTGGATTTGGAGATGTCGATGTCGTCGGAGGCTCCATTTCTCCACGGAAGACAAGAACACCAAGAGAGATGGACCCTTTGACGTACTGCGTGTGACCCTTGCTGCGCCCAACCCCATGCCTCATTTGGAAAGTTCGTTGCGCTTGGCGGCCTTCTTTCGTCTCGCGCGTGGTTTGTCCTCTGGACTTGTCATGAAGGTTTCGCTCGAACAAGAGATGCTCAATATCGGCGGGCGTCATTGATTGCGAACCTGTACCTGGTGGTCTGTTGGCCAAGAAAGATGGAAAGATGCGGATGTCGGGAGTGTACGAGGTGTGAGATACCGACCCTGGGGCTGCCGGTAAGTTCGAGTTCGACAACAGACGCGTTCTCCAGTCCATGGTCTCACTGGCGAGCATGAACGTCACAGAACTGCTTGCTCAACGACCAAAGTTCTTCAGATTAGACGCGAGAAAAACTATGGTGCGTCGATAACAATTCGGTCGGGTCGCGAACTGTAGAAGTGTTCGTCATAACCAACCCCCAGTCGTCTGAAGTCGTCGAGACGCACAATTGTGTCCAGGTTGTCAGACATGTCCATACATAGCGGACTCACGCTACGAGTCTCAGCGGATGTTTGCTACTCAACGAAGTGACTGTGCATCTTTATAGCTGCCTGATGACATTGGAGGTGAAGGGGAGACCCGACTCACGGAGCCGAGAGGGGAGACCGAAGCACAACTACAACTACAGCTTCGTATGATAGATAATCACCTCTTTGCGCCTTCATCCCAGCAACATTACCATCTTGGTTCTACCATCAGCCAGGAGACACATCATATCGACACATATCCTGGGAAGCATTCCTCCGAGTGAAGAAATGTCATCCTCGCCAGGACCCCATGATTACAATGCTATCAGAAACACGATAGCGCTATACTGTATAGCTCTGGATAATAAAGACTGGTCTCTGTTAGAGAAGGTCTTTGAGAAAGATGTGGTGGCAATCTACCCGTTCAATGACGAACCAATTCTTGGTGTTGATGCGTTGAGCAAGAGGATTCAGCAACGGTGAGCCACTCTCCGATTCAAACGTCTTTATTCTCATCACTCGAAGTGAGAAATTCGCGGACTGGACTAATATATTTCACAGACTAAAGCCAGTAACAACTCAACACGCTCTCACAACGCAGCATCTGGTCGCTGAGGCATCTTCAGCAAAGGCAACCACATACTTCACTGGCGTACATCTGGGCAGAGGGAAATGGGAAGGTCAACAGGTGACCGCGTATGGAAAGTACGTCGATGAGTTGGTCTGCCTCCCTGCTGCAGAGGCGCAGGATACAGAGGTGGAGGCAGGTGCTAGTGGTGCGTGGAAGATCAACAAACGGACAGTGACTTTCTTTGGGCGAGTCGGAGAGGAAGGTGTTATGGAAGGAGAGGAATAAATTTTGGTGGAAACGATGTATGACCTGCCACAAACGTGAGTGGCTGATTGCTGAGGCGATGCGTTAAGATAACGAGATGTCTGGTAGAACATGAAGGAAACGAAGCAGACTGGATTTGAGCAGTGATTTGTTCATATACAATAAATATACAAAAGCCTGAGCTTTTTCTTCGTGACGGAGTATCCAATGCCATTTACTCCTTGTTAGTAGAGGCACCACCCTGGTAAGTCCAAGCTGGCTGCTGTGTGCTGTTTTGCTCCAGATTTGATACGGGCAACTGGCCTTCGGCGGGCAACTCAAAGACACGCATTCTCGATGTAACTCTATCATCGACAACAACTTCATCCAACCACAATCTCTCCTTCTTCTCTTGTTGAACAGCACCCTCTTCGGCTTCAGAGTCAGCCTTGGGCTTCCTCACGCTCTTGTGCCATTCCTTCTCTTCGTGTGACAGGTAATCAATGTCGGAGTTTTGGAATCCGCGGTGAGATGCGAGAACAGCGGCAGCGGTACGAGAGAAGATTTCTTCTGCAACATAACGACGGTTGAGGAAACGGTAAATTCGGATGGGGAAGTTCCAGAAGCCTAGGAGGTGAGGCAAGGGGATTGCGATGGTTGGGCCAAGGGAACCGGGCATGGATGATGGCAAGGTGGCAGTGGGGTAGGCGGAGGTTGAGATGTAAGGGTCAGGTTTTGTGAGTTTGGGTTTGACGGGTTCTTCTTCCTTTGGCGGGTCGGGGAGGGATTCGGTGGTTGTGTTTGCAGAGTCGTCGGCATTTGAGTCAAAGACGATCGAGTTCGAGTTTGTGGTCGTTGATGAGCCCGAGGAAGCGGTGGGAGGAGTGTCCTTCATGGTCAGATCGGTGGCTGCTTTGACGGCTGCATCGCCCAGTGAGGGTGCGCCATCGATGTGCTGCTTGACGTCGTCGGTCTGCTCGAGCTGGACGGGCTCCTTCAAGGGGCCCAGCCAGCCTTCATGTGTGCCGCGTAGATATTCCTTCCACGCGTGTCTGCCAACGACCAGGTCTCCCTTGACGCCAGCCTCATCGACACAGCCAACGCGTTCTCTCTGCTCAGCGACGATCTGGTCTTTCGTAGGCTCGACAGTGTCCTCCTGGAGACCTTCAGCTTTCCGCCTGTATCTTCTGATCTTTTCTGCAGCTCCGAAACGCAAGTCTCCCTCTCTTCTGCCTTCGACAACGTCCCAATCCATAGCTCCTGCTACTAAAACAGGCTTCACGTATTCGTAGAAATGCTCTCTGGCGTTTCTTAGGCCGTCAGCTGGCGGCGCTTGTAGGTAGATGGTCATTTTCCTGGGCATTGTGGTTGTGGGGAGAATGACTTCGGAGAGAGGAGCGACCATATCGCAGTACTTCTTTTGGAGACGAGAAGTTTCGCGCTTGTCGTAGTAGACGGCTGCTGCAAAGGATCCGGTAATGGAGAGGAAGATCATCCAGTTTCGCGAGGGGAGTTTGGCCTTGATGTTTGGTAGGCCTATGTTTCTTATGCATTAGTGACAACTCCTCTGATTGTGGCATCATGTTCCCCCTTGACAGGCGCGTGTGGCATAGCTAAAGGGAAGATCGTCTTGGTGACATACCCATCATGCGAAAGGCGGGATTGCCCTCCGCCGCCTTGGGTGCAGCCTTTACGCCATTGTTGACCGTCTGCTCTGCTGTCTTGGCCAGGGGCACTCCTGCTACCTTGTCCGCCATGGTCGAGTTGTTATATCAAGACAAATCTTGTACAATCATCAATCACATGCCGCTGTCCGCTCGAGAATTTCCCCAGCGTCTTCGGCTTTTGTCGGCCCTTGGCGCTCACCCTCACCAGAAACAGGGTCACTCTGTATACATTGGTTTTTTAAAAACATGTCAAAGTGAACCTGCTCATACCACTTCTCTTCGTCAAAGCAGATGCCTCGATTCTGAGACATGTGAGATCTGCTGTGTTGTCATATTCAAAAAGCTCAGTCGCTGCAATCACTCTTTGATGGTGTTAATACGTTGCAGACGAGGTATCGGTGATCCAGCTGTCGTCAGTCACGCTTCGAATCGCTTTTGCCAACTCGGTTCCCTTTTCCCATACCTCGTCGTGCATGCAGTCGATGACTATCTTCAACACTCGCCTGCCATCGTTTCTGACCGAGCTTGTTGCTGCTGTTGTTCTTGTGAACCCTTGTATGACCAACTTTTCCACCGCCGAATCTGTTTGCTGCATATCCACCAACTCATCGTTTATAGAGTGTATGAGCAAAGCATTGCCTTGCCACTTTTGCAATTCGCAGCACAGTTGGCTTGCCGTGATCCATGTTTCCTCGTCTTCACCAAAAGCACCAGTGATAAACTCGCGATAAGCCGGATGACTATGCGTAGCCACCAAAGCATTCAAGTCATAGATGCCCTCCATACCCAACAATGCTACTGGAGGCCGTGTACCACGCCGTCCGCCGCTCAGGAGAGCAGTTGCTTGCATTGCAAGCGTCGCACCGCAACTATGGCCGCACAAAATGTAGCGGCCTTCCATGATAGACGATGTGTCTGGCAACCGAACAATCTCACCCTTCTCGAGCTGGACATCTGTACCAGCTTTGGTGCCAAGGAACAACAAAGCACCGAGAATGTCGTCAAGATGCTCTGGATGCTGTGAGTTACGGCTATCATCGCTTGGGGATGATGGCATTGAAGGGTGAGAAGGATAGGGTGATAGGCGGTAGTCCACTGATACAAATCCGGCAATATTGTGTGGCTGATCGTCTTCGAGAAGTATGTCGAGGGCAGTTTTAAAACTCTTACGATCGATCAAGGGATCTCTCCAAGCTCCTCCGTGGATATAGCTGGTTAAAAGTCAGCCATTGCAGGTCACGATGGATGTGATTCTGCGGAGTTGTTCAATGTTCTTGAGACAAGAAGTCCTCGGTGGCTTCGACGAAAACGGAATGTGCTCGACAAGGCTTTATAGAGGGGACATGAGCAACCAAAGGGCAGAAGATTGGTCCACTCACACGAGCCATATTGCTTGTCTAGCGTCTTCAGGCTGTTTCTTGGGTACGCATATGTCAAGCAAATTCAGTCGTGTACTCCCATAAGGCACGTCGTTCCAGTACCTAGCGGACGAAGACTCGTGATACTCAGCGCTTTGGAAAGAAAAGATTTGTTTTGTCATGTTGTCGATGCCAGTGCACTGAAGAGTTATCAATCACAACCAGGAGTCTAGGACTGCAGGGTGGGGTTAAGGTTGGGTCCTGACAGGAACAAGTGTTTGGCAACGGGGCCGGCTTGGCGAGGGTCTTTCCACAAAACGAAACAAAGACGGGTTCAACGAGAATACCAACTTACCTACTTTCTCACTGCTTGCCATCGACATAGCGATATGGCAGCAGAGAACCAGAACAAATGACTGTCTAGATGTCTAAGCAGGAGTTAGGCGTAGATTGGGCTGCGAAAGGCAGGCTCGCATGACGTCTTTGTGCATTCGTGTGGCTGCTGCTTTGGCGGTCGCGCCTGCCACGTCTCGACAAACCTGCAGTTGCAACTTCGTCTGTGAATTGGTTGGTCTGTAGCGCCGCGCTTTCCCTTTTGTTTCAATCTTCACTTGCCTCTCGCAATTCCTTTACTTCTCCATCACGCATAAACATACGCCCTGTGAACTTTGACCGCTCGAAACGCGACGCAATACCTACCTTATTCTTTTCCTTGGTCTCACAACAAACACATCTGAGATCGGTCGCCCAGTCAAGGCGCTTGACACCCCACCACACCCACCAAGCCAAGGCCACTACCAGCCACCCTTGTCAAGCTTGTGACGCCTGCCACGCCTGTCATCTTGACTGAGCGCTGCCTGTCAAACCTTCCTCTTTCTTTCTCGACCGACCCTCGACCACCTGCCACATCATGTCCGACTACGGCGCATACGACGACCGCCGCCGCTACCGCGAAACCCGCACCCGACCCCGCGAACGCGGTGATCCCGAGTTCGTCCAGGAAACGACATACATCGAGCGCGGCAAAGGCCCTCCTCCTCGCGATCTGGTCTACCGTCCTCGCGACGAAAGCGTCGAAGACATCACAAGAGACTTTCCTCCCCCGTCCAACGATCGTTATGCTCCCCGTGGAGGAGGAAGAAGAGAATATGACAACTATCCCCCACCCCGTCGCGCCCGGAGCCAGGTCGGCCGCAGAGATTACGATGATTACGACGATGACTACGACGTTCCCGTAGCTGCTGCCGCCGCTGCTGGTGCTGGATACGCTGCTGGACGCGCAAAGGACCGCCGCCGTCACCGCGATCGCCATGATCGCGACTACGACTCGGAAGAGTACTCTCCTCCCCGTCGTCGTCACACAGAACGTCGCAAGTCTGGTGTCGGTGAGATCTTGGAAGGCCTTGGACTTGGAGGAGTCGCCGCTGCTATAACAGGACGCTCCCGCAGTCGCAGCAGGTCTAGAGATCGTGACTCGCGTCGTGACAGAGATGGCAGAGCCAGATCACGTCATGGTGGCCGCTACGACTCGGACGAAGACAGCCGCAGTCGCAGCAGATCTAAGGGACGCGCCGAACGCAAGTGGGCTCAGGCTGCTCAAGCCGCTCTTGTTGCTGGTGCTGTCGAGGCCTTCCGCTCTCGCAAGGATCCGGGACCCTGGACTGGAGAGAAGGGCCGTCGCATTGCCACTGCCGCTATTGGTGCTGGAGGTATCGATGGCCTCGTTGATCGCAACCCCGACAAGAAGACCAAACGTCATCTGGCCGAAGCCGTGATTGGAGGTCTTGCAGCCAACCGTCTTGCCAATGGCCCTCGCAGTAGAAGTAGAGGTCCTGCTGGCGCTAGGGACGATCCGTATGGCCGCTCTCGCAGTCGTTCTCGATCCATCTTTGGTGGTCGTGGCAGGAGTCAGTCGCGTGGCCGTGATGGCCAAGGCGGTGGCGCTGGCGGGCTTGAGAAGCTCGCAGCTGGAGGAGCTCTAGCAGCAGCTGGCAAGGCCATCTACGACCGTGTGCGATCCAAGTCACGTCGTAGGCGCTCTCCTTCGTCCAGCTCTGCAGACTCGTATGTGCCTTCCCGCAATCGTCGTCGCAACAAGGAGCGTAACTCACCCGCTCAATCAGATACAGGAAGCCGCGCCGTCGCCCAGCGCGGTCGTGATCGAAACCTGGGACCCGCCGCTGGTGCAGGTGCTAGCGCCGGCGCCCTCGCTGCTTCAACAAACAACCGCGGCGCACGTAGCGAGAGTTCTTCGAGCAGCAGCACTGATGTGGATGTCCGTCGCAAGCGTATGCGAGGCAAGGAGCTGCTCACAGCCGGTCTTGCTACTGTCGCCACCATTCACGCTGCTCACGGTGTCTACTCCAGCATGGAAGCTCATGAGAAGCGTCACAAACTCGTCCAAGAAGGTGAAATGTCTCCCAACGAAGCTCGCAAGAAGCAGACCAAGGCATGGGTTCAGGACGCAGCAGCCGTTGGTATTGCTGCCTTGGGCATCAAGGGTGCTTTCAGCGAGTGGAAGGAAATGAACGAACACAGGTAAGCCTATATGAATGCACCACTATCGACCATGGCTAACCTCCAACAGACGCGAGATTCACGAGCTGGAAAAGAAAAAGGCCATGAAGCAGAAACGCCACGAGAAACAGGACAGAGAGGCACGTCGTGCCCAAGAAGAGAGCCTGTACCGTATGCTTCCCCTTCTACAGCAGCAACAACAGCAGGGCGGAGCTCCTCAGATGCCCATGCAGCCTGGAAACCAGATGATGTATCCCGGCAGCTATCCACCTCCACCACCTGGACCCCCACCTGCTGCGAGGTATTAGGAGCAACCTCGGGCCATACGAGGAATCCTGAAACCCACGTCTGAGGACCGACAAATAACGAAACTTCGTTGACTGGACGAAGAAAGCATGTTGCATATAACGAGAACTCTTCTCGGTACCCTTTTCTTTCGCAGCGTTTTTGCTTGAGAGACGACCTCTTTTCGCTTTTCACGAGTTTTGATGAAGCCAACAACGGCAACGACACAGCACTTGCATCTCCATCCAGTTTCTGACGAGCACCAACACAAAGGGCATGACAGCGGAAGTGAAACACAGCAAGCAGATGGACAGATTCCCTTTTCCTTTCCCCCTTACGCACTACGATGTCTACGATTAGCACAGAGGAGCAGGAGAGCTCCGACACATGATTCCCCCTTCTTTCCTGAATAGCTAGAGCATAATGATGAATCAATGAAACGCAATGACGGTAGACTGTTTACCTCTGTGTATCAGGTGTGTGAAGATGGTATTGTTCGTAGACGGAAATGTTCAGCACCTGGAATGTCATGGAGGAGGCTTTAATCAAAGCAACACAGGTACACAGAGTCATGGCGCAGAGGTCGTTGACTAGTGACAAACGGTGCGGCATGCTGAGCAATTGAATGAGTGGAAGCAGTAGTCAGTCGAGCACAGTAGAGGGCAAGAAGGCTGTGGACACGGTGGCAGAGGTCTAGTGCACAAATGAAAGACGTCAAGACCACGCAGTGGAATGGCTGGTGCAGAGAGCATGGAGAGCTCGCGGCGCTTGGCACTGTGGTTGAGAGGTTTGTTCTTTCCAAAACTCGCTATTCACCGCTTTTGGCAGGAACAGCACCAGCACTGACTGCGGCGTGCCACGTGCTCCAGCTAGAGACCCTTCTGAAGCTGGGGGGCAGAATTCCAAAAGATCTGAGGCGGTGAAGATCTGTAGACATTACGGCAATTGTCGAGATTGAGAGAGGGGTGGGGCCACTTTTTGTTGGCTGCTAGCACTTTACATACACTCTGCCCTCCTCTCTCCTCCCTTCCTTCCTTACATCTCTCTCCCCTCCAATTCATCTCCTATCCCCTCTTTTCCATACCATCAAGATGTCTGCTCCCGCCCAGAAGTTCAAGGTCGCCGACCTCAGCTTGGCCGCTTTCGGTCGTCGCGAGATCGAGCTCGCCGAGCACGAGATGCCCGGTCTTATGGCCACCCGCGAGAAGTACGCTCAGGAGCAGCCCCTCAAGGGCGCCCGCATCGCCGGTTGCTTGCACATGAGTATGTCAATTCGTCCTCAGGAAGCGCCTATCCAAGCTAACTCGCGCCTTCACAGCCATCCAGACTGCCGTCCTCATCGAGACCCTCAAGGCCCTCGGTGCCGAGCTCACCTGGTCTTCGTGCAACATCTTCTCCACCCAGGACCACGCCGCTGCCGCCATCGCCGCCGGTGGTACCCCCGTCTTCGCC
>Ga0268251_10000562_pt1 | contig 11612 bp, 10 predicted proteins | sample AgamicAsMae_FD_200527 | JGI IMG/M metagenome (GOLD analysis project Ga0268251, IMG submission 200527) | Agave microbial communities from Guanajuato, Mexico - As.Ma.e (v2) (version 2) | ecosystem: Host-associated > Plants > Phyllosphere > Phylloplane/Leaf | place: Guanajuato, Mexico | collected...
AAAGAGACAGGGATAATACAGAAAAAGAGGAATTTGGAAGAGAAAAAAAGGATGATACGAGGTTTACGAAGAAAAGCAGAGCTGGTTAGGGAGCGGGAAGACACATTGCCAATCTTTTTTCTTTGATCTCCTACTCTTCTCCTGTCAATATTATACTGAATTGTGCATACACAGATACTGAAATTGAAACTGCTTAAACATATGTCACTCCACGGTTTCTTGTATTCGCCAGGTATACTGCATCGCTTCTTCCTGTGACGCGTTGACCGCTCCTGCCTCCACAATTGTTTGTTGAGTTCGCGCTCTCCTCTTGTCGGGCCGTTCTTTCCTTGTACGATGTTCATGGAAGGGGAAGGCGCAACTCATGAGATAAAACAGAGAAAGAGGGAGCGATCTTCTCACCTGCAAGGGAAGGAGCAAAGTGGTTTACAAAGAGGTCTGGTATGCAGATATGCAACCTAAGATCAAGTCAGGAAGCGATTTAAAATCTTTGAGATCTTAGGAGGGAAGGATCAGGAACAGAGTAGTGAATGAAAATATGTATAGAGACACAAAGAACTGCTTGTTTGCTTCCCCCAGCACTTATGATTTCGCTTCGCTAGTCAAGAGCTCGTCTACTGCTCCACATACGTCTTGTACATGTTAGTGTACTCAAAGAAACTAGCCTTGTAATGTCTCTCCAGCGCAGGATCTGTGAAGTTGACATATTGCATGCCAAACCTAACACTTTTTCCCTGATTCCACTCCAGATTATCTACGAAGCTCCAGGCCAGTGCTCCAGTAATGTTGATACCTTCGCTCAACGAGATAAGGATAGCCTCCATGTAGTCATGAAAATAGGAAGTCCGGATTGGATCCCAGAGGATATCTTGAAGCAGTGTCTTAGAACTCTCAAAGGGTTCCGCGAAGCCGAATTCAGTCACTTGGATCGCTGGGGTTGGCCAGGTGGTGTTGATGTAGGACATGAAGGCTGGGAACCAGTCGGTCGCACGGTGAAGCCACGGAGAGTGGGGGTCAGCGGCGGGACCAATGACCCAGTTGCCCTGAGCCGGTCCGTACGTATAAGTGCTGTTAGCACATGTGGGATAGAGAGGGTTGCTGGAGTTTGAGATGCAAGATTCGATGCCTTCATCAGGAGCCATGTAGAATTGAGCAGTGTAGGCATCATGAGCGAAGAAGTCTGCGGATCCACGAATGAGCTCCTTCTGTTGAGGAGTGAAAGGAGTTAGGAAGGATGAGACGTAGTCGTTGACAGTAGAAGGCCAATCTCCAGTAAGGTAGACCGGATCTGCGAACCACTGTCTTTCGCATTAGCAACATGACTCTACCAAAAAGTTCATTCGACAACTCACCCCTTCGTTGAAGTCCCATGCTCGTTGTACGGCTTCTGCGTCAGCAGAACTGTTGGTCAAGGGTATCTTGTATCCTCCATTGTGCTTGAACGTAATCGAGCTGTCTGGTATGATGGACTTGCCCAGTCGGTAGGCCTGCGCATGCGCAAGCAAGATATTTCGGCCACATACGAACTGTTGCTCAATGTTTGGAATGGTAAAGTTTCGCCAGTAGCCGTCGGGCATCGGATATTGTTGTGTGCAGATCACAATTGGTTCGTTAATCGTAAACCAATGTTTGACCCTGTCACCGAAACGACTGTACGCCACTCGAGCATACTCCGTAAAGTCTCCCACGACTTCCTCACCAAGCCAACCACCATACTTGTTCTGTAAGAGAGCAGGCATGTCCCAGTGGTAAAGGGTCGCCATTGGCGTAATATTGTATTGGAGACAGGTGTCAATGACATCGTTGTAGTGAGCTATACCGAGCTCGTTGACCGGCCCTGAGCCGAAAGGAAAGAGGCGTGTCCAGGCAATAGAGAACGAGTATGCATTGATACCGATGGCTGCCAGACGGGCAATGTCTTGGAAGGATAGAGTTAGAATCTCATGCCCCAAGTGCCAGAATGACAAGTCAAGCTTACCCTGCTTGTACAGGTAGTAGTTGTTATCTGTAATATCGCCTGTGCTATTGTCGGCGACAAAATTGGGGACACGGTGCATGTTCACATCCCAGGTTGACGGTCCTTTTCCATCAGCTTTCGCAGCGCCTTCAATCTGGAATGCAGCACCCGCAACGCCGAGATGGAAGTTCTTTGGAAAACTCCATGATTCGTTTTTTGTGACCAACGGGACCTGACGGCCGGGAGGGAATGCGTAATTTCCGATATAAGGTGGAGGGATCAAAGAGCTCGATGGAACTGGGGTGGCTTGGACGGTGGTGGTTGTATTTGCGACATCTACTGGTCCGACGAAGAAGTTCCAAAGATCTATAGGACATCAACTGAGATCTGCTTCCATATGCCGATGACAGTGTTAGATTTACCTTCGACAGACAACTGCAGATCGGTCACAAAGGCGCTGGGATTAGCAACAGCAGTACCATTGATGGTGGTAGAACTTGGTACAGCACTTGTCGAGGCATTGGTGTAGTTTTGGGCCAGAGCATGCTTGACCAAAATAACAGACAGCAAAGCTGAGGAAATCCTAGAAGCTCTCATGCTGGGTGGGCTCCAAAGACCGTGGGAAATGATTGCATCGGGGTGAGAAGTGTCGCCATGTTAAGTACTTAATCCAATGGTAGATTGAAAACCCCCCGCTGTATACAACTGAGGGGTCAGGGCGGGGGTCACTAAGCACATCGATGCGAGCATGGATTGTGATGTCAGCTTCTGCAATGCCAACGAAGCGAAACGTGAAGCAGGCACGAGAGCGAGCGGGCAAGAAGTCGAGCGCTGTCCATTGTTTGTGGTTGCATTGCGGGGTAGTTCAGTATCGAGGCAGATGCAAGGTTGCATCAAAAGGAATATTGGACAAAGTTGACGATGAGTGTCATGTCCTCCGGACAGATGCAGACGATTGACTGGGATGTCTCGACAAACATCAGGCTGAAGGCAGGTGAGGACTAGGTGCGTCCGAGATATTCCAAACCAGGATGGTACAGCTTTCTGGACAAGAGAGTCACACAGAAATTGGCAAAAGGTTTCTCTAACACCCTTCGAGTTTACCGTGCATTTTTACGTGGCGTTACATACCTGTGCGTACTGGGAGAACTTTGAGATGCATTCGACCAAAAGAGCCAGAGCGCATTAATCACGCCGTCTCTATCTCGTTAGAAGTGGATAAAATGGAAGTCACGCGCGATCGAAGCTTCTCTCCAAATCCTTCTTTCCAAGTCAAGATTTCGATCACCCACAGCAAAACGGATCATGAATACCTTGGAGGCACCAAAAAATGTATTTCCGACTGATCAAAAGAGCAGCAAAATGATCACGCCAGGGGTCGAACCTGGAATCTCTTGATTCGTAGTCAAGCGCCTTGCCATTGGGCCACGCAACCAGTTTATAGAAACTCGTGGGCCTCAAACCAACATGTTCTGGGGTGTTTCTGGGTCTACGTCTTCACGACGCAGATCCTTGGGTGCCTGGATTAAGACCAACAAGGCACGGCGAAGGCTTAGCATGGGTGGCCCGATGCCTGAAGGTTTGAGGCAGAGGGAAAAGCAGAGGTAATTTGCGCATCTGATCGCGTCTGAGAAGGATCTCCCGAGCCTGAGAAGAATGTCCCGAGTCTGAGAAGGATTTCGGACTTGGACGTTGGAAGCATTCCTCGATAAATGACCGCATGCTTGGGCAGCACGTGAGTGATGATGTCGCTCTTTGCAAGAATGGCGGCTCGCGAGTGGCGGGGATAACGAAGGAGTGCAGATTGACTCGAGCCGCGGAGGAGATCTCGCCAAGCCTCCGCCGGACAGACCCTGCCAACTCTCGATGCATCGCCCCTGCCGTGATGTCAAGACAAGACAAGGCGCAGCTTGTGTGAAGGAACTCGAAGGATCCAAGGCTTAGGAACGAAGAACCACACTCCAATCGTTTTGGAAGCGCCTCAATGACCTAATGTGACTTTGGTGCGGCGACGGATAATACGGGGCTAAAGGCTTGGAAGTGTTGGTTTTGTATTGGTTATAATGGCGTCGCCGTGCCGTCAGACGTAAGACCAATCTCCTAGTTTTCCAACAAATACGTCTTTACCCATCGACCCCTCTCCACTTTGGGCATTCATACAAGTTTCACACTTATCCTCGACCTAAACACAATCGATTGCGAATCGATTCCAACTCGACACTACATTCATCACAACATAAACACACACCGACATGAAGTTCTCGAATGTCATCATTTCGGCGCTCAGCGTTGGCAGCGCAGTCAATGCAGCCGTCATCCCCGAAGAAGCAAACTCGCTCATCGTGCGCTCGAGCTACGACATCGCTACATCACCCGAAGCAAGCAACACGCTTGAGAAGCGCAAGGGAGGTGGTGGCGGTGGAAGAGGAGGCGGTGGCAGCTCTGGCGGTGGTCGCTCTGGCTCGTCGTCGTCAGGCTCGTCTTCATCCGGCTCAGGCTCGTCTGGTTCCTCAGGCTCGTCTTCGTCAGGCAGCCGAGGCTCTGGCAGCACATCAGGCGGTACAAGCGTGAGACCTTCGTACGGTGCTGGAGGTAACTACTACGCTGGCGGTGCGACCACTGCCTACAGAGCTGGCGGCCGCTCGCCGGCTGGTATTGCACCCTTCGTCCTCGGAGGTGCTGCCCTCGGTATCGGAGCATACGCCCTCTACGGCTACGGCGCATATGCCTACCCCTATGCCCACCCTTACTACTTCCACAACCGCACCGAGGCCGCTCAAAATCAGACCTACACCAACTCCACAAACTCTACTCTGCCCGTCCAGTGCGTCTGCGCTCAGTACTCTGAGTGTGGTTGCGACGAGCAGGGAGATGACTCCTACCTCGCCTCAATCGTCGGTAACGGCTCCTCTTCCGACATCAACTCGACTGTCGCTCGCGTTGCTATGGTCAACGGCACCAACACTCTTATCATCAACGGCACTCTCCCCAATGATACCGATTCCTCTGGCTCGGGCTCGTCTGGCTCAAGCTCTTCTAGCACCGGCGCTGCAGCTGCGATGAGAGTCCCCGAGGCTGCTGGTATGTGGATGATCGCCGCTGGTGTCGGTGCTTTCGTCTACGCTATGTAAGCATGGGTGGGTAATCACTTCTTACGAGATATGGCATGGGTTGGCGTTTTGACTCTTTTTCAACTTGATACCACACTAGGATAGCACGATTGATTGATTTGTACGAATATGAAGACTTTGATACTCATTCCTCTGTTTCATTCTCTATTGCTCTGAACTGTGACTTCAAACCAACGCATATGCACGTAAGATTTCAGTAGTCAGTGATGTTGTCCATAACAGGAGTCTTGCTGGACTTTGGATCGGCAAAGGTCGACCATGCGATGAATAGTTTCTCTCATAGACCAAGTGAACCACTCTGCGTCTCTTCTTTTGGAGTGCGCTCCATAAGACAGCATGCGATCGACCGAGTTTCCATAGCTAATCAGGTAGGTGATGAGGCTATTGGGTGACGCTGGCGCACAAGTGCGCACCTGTGTGCCGACTAGACAGCGCTCAGAAGGATGATCACAGGCAGCATCTTTTGTTGCGATGGAAACCCCAATCATGGGGTCGCAAGGCAGTGCGATTAATGAGTGCTAACTTTGAGATTACAGGAAGGACATCTTGTAAGGGCACAACGTTCCAAACATGCCGAACAGGTTCCATCATTCTTCTCGCAGCCCTGCGCACAATCATACTTGGTTCAACTGCTCATGCGCGCTATGTCAAACAGACTCGTGACCGTAACGAAGCCACGATTCAGCTGCCGCCAGAAGTTGTTATTCTCTTCTTCAACCACCAGCGACAAAGCCAGTGTATCAATGAAAAGTGTGACAATGTGACAAGCACAAAGTGTGTGAAGAAATAAAAAATTCCACTCGACCAGCCCCCGAAGGAGATGGTTGGAGGTACTTCTGCGCGCTGTGCAATGCACGAAGTTCCTCCAGACACCCGGCCTTCATGATCGCCAGTGTCCAAGCAAGGTAAGTATGAAGAAAGGAAGAAGGAGTCTGAGGTGCAGCGGGATTTTATAGCTGCGTCTGGCGCTAGCTTGGCTGACTAAGCACAAGAGCTTTGGGCAGCTTGAGCTGGATGCCAAGGCTGTGGGTAGGCAGCCGCTCTGGGAGGTTGGTGGGCTCTGAAGGACTCGTCACTGTCAGTGAATGCGCAGAATGATCGCGCCTTCCCGAAGAGAGATGAGACACGAGTGCTTGGTCACCTTAGCAGGTAGATATGCCTACTGTTAATGATATCTGCGCAAGCAGTCTCCTGTGAGACCCAGATTGTACCTTTCGAGCAGCAACACCAACGAGTTACACGACAAGCTCTTGATTCTACGCTACTCGCCATCCTCATCGCCGTCACTCGCCGGATACCCACCTGTTCCCTTGCCAGGATGAGGGTCTGAGTGCGCACCAGCCTTCATCCACTGTCTGTTCAGCGTCCCGATAGCGACAGCTTTCGGTGTTTCGCGACCTTGTTACAGGAGGAGCTGCTCGTAATATCGCCGACTTGCTGGAAGAAAGAGTCACGTTATGGCACACAAGCTCCGTCTTCTGAGCAGCTTCGGGACATGATGACGATGTCACATCTACGATTCAGCTGCTGAAACATCACTATCTCCAGCGATCTACATGTGCAGTCTGTGTAGCGCGAGTGCCTTCGTGGATCCATCCTCGTTCGGCACTCGATTATCTGAGAGACGAAACATGGCAGTTTAAGTACTTAACTTGGTCCCCCATATCTGTCAGGTCCCTGCTTCGATATGCTTTCCATCGCTGCTTTCCTTTCTCATACAAGTTGCTATGAAGGTCAGGGTGGTACCTTTGACAAGCATCTGTGTCCAACTTTGTGCTTTTCGGCGCCGACGTCTAGTTCCCTTTACCAAAGTAGCTTGTAGAACGACTTCATGGTATATACATCATCTACTGTGTCATTTTGACATGCCTCGTGGTGCTGTGTGACGAGATATTGACAACAATCTGTTTCTGAGATTTGGATTCTCGAAGATGCTGTGCAGCCCACGTAAGACTGTGTACACCTTCTAAATCAATCAGACCCACTGCAACTTCGGTCAATCGAGTGTGTGCTGAACCTGTAATTCTCAGATCTCTCCTCCTGCTAACGCTTGAGAATCGTCCTCGTTATAGAAAAGCACAATTGTTTGCACATCATTAGAGGCGTGCCCAAGGAGAGCCAGCGAGTGTTACTTACAGTCGTTGCTGACACATGTGTCCGGCTGTTGCTAATCCGTGCGACATGGCATGATCATGTTGCGAACACACTCACGCTTGGACCTTCCTCGACTCTCTCAAAGTCTGCGAGGCTTGTCCTGAACAAGCAACTGGATATCGGGAAAGGCATCTGCAAAGCGCCTCTCACCAGTTTGTGAGTGTCATAATTCAGTAGCGAGGCTCATTTCTCGTATAGTCACGCGTTTGAGGTGGGTACATAGACACTGGAAGCTCGAGACGGAAGCTGTGAGGCGTCTAAATAGAAAAGCGCGTCAGGCCCTTGTGCTCGCGACTTCAGCAAACTAACAAGACTCGAGCGACTTGACAGGTGGCGATGATGGGGCCACTACCGAAAGACAGTAGTAACTTGATCGTAGGAGGTGGTACATGGGGCTGCTCTACCGCACTTCACCTCGCTCGTCGTGGTTACAAGAACGTGACTGTCTTGGAAGCTCATCCGATCCCTTCGCCCATCTCAGCTGGCAACGATGTCAACAAGATCATGGAGGAAGGGCAACCCTCGGAGACCGATACCGAAGAACAATACGTCTGGAACCGTATGCACCAGATCACAACAAAGTACTGGAAAGATGACGAGGTGTTCAAATCGTTTTATCATCCCACTGGCATCATCTTTAGTGCCATATCAGAAGATATCTATGAGCATGTCAAAGGCTATACCAAGGGAACAGAGAGCGAGTGGGTTCCTCTGGATTCACCTGAAGACTTCAAGAAGACCATGCCGGAAGGCGTGCTGCAAGGAGAATTTCCTGGGTGGAGGGGGTTCTGGAAAGATCATGACGCTGGCTGGGTGTTTGCTCGAGGTGCCATGGTTTCCGCGTTCGAAGAAGCCTCACGATTGGGAGTCAAGTTCATCACAGGTGATTCTGCAGGAAGAGTGACATCGCTCCTCTACTCAGACACCAAGGACACCATAACGGGCGCTCAGACAGCAGATGGTACCTCCCATCATGCCGACCAGACCATTCTCTGCGCAGGAGCAAACGGCGACCTCCTGTTTGATTTCGAGCAGCAACTCCGACCCACCGCGTGGACATTGGCTCATATACCCCTGTCCGTCGAAGAAGCAGCAATTTTCAAAGACCTACCTGTACTGTACAACCCCGAACGCGGATTTTTCGTAGAGCCAGATGCCGAGAAGCGAGAGCTCAAGTTCTGCGATGAGCATCCAGGATACATCAACATGGTGAAGACCGCTACTCCTGGTTACACCGAAGGAACCACACACTCGCAACCTTTCGCTCGCCATCAGATTCCAGTGGAGAGCGAAACGCGTATGCGCAAGTTCTTGCAAGAAGCAATGCCTCAGATCGCGGACCGCGACTTCAGTTTTGCGAGAATCTGCTGGGATGCGGATACCGTGGACCGCCAGTTTCTGATTGACAAGCCGAAAGGGAAGAATGGCTTGGTAGTTGCGGCCGGTGGCTCGGGCATGGGATTCATGATGATGCCTGTGGTAGGACAGTTGATCGTCGACCGGATGGAAGGGGTGATGGAGGAGAGGCTGCAGAAGGGGTTGAGATGGCGACCTGAGCAGGCGATTGGTAGGGATTGGCAAGCCAGTAAGTCTCTGTCTACGGTCTGTATCATTGTCTCAAGCGTTACTGACCACGTTCCTGCAGTTCAAGATAGACATGGTGGCGAAGGCAAGATCATGGACTTCCACGACGTCAAAGAGTGGACCAGTGGAAAGGGCGATCGAGTGCCCAACGCCGAGCCTGCCAAAGAGTCGAAGGCCTGCAACACGATGTGAGCAACTTCTCCTCTCAAGCCGCCTTGATTCTTGCACCCAAGCATCTCCATACAGCGCGGATGAAATGACGGTGCACTTCTATGGCTACATCATATAGCCGTATGGGAGAGAGAGAGATACCTGTGAGAGAAGAGCAAGGGGCTATCCCCTGCTCTTTCCACTCTCCTTCCATAAGGATCTGAGAGCAAACACCCGCGCTATGAGAATGTACAGTCCTTTCCGGACTGTAGAGGGATTCATGGAGAGCAGTAGGAACCATGGCTCTCAGTGGATGCTTGCCATTGCTCGATACCACCATGCATTGTTACGGGTCCCTGTGCAGCATGCTCTTGCACGTGAAGAGGATAGACAGCGAGACTCATATCGACCCTCATAACCAAGCCACAACATGCCGCCCTAACTATACGAACATCTCAAATACCTTTGATCCACTCGTCCCGTCTTCAAGATTCATAGAGCAAATACTGTCCAAAGCAGAAAAATCACACCTCGTCATTTACCATCCATGATCATTGAAGATGATTACTGATACTACGACGTTGACCAGACGCCCCACGACGTTGCTCTTTTGCGCTCCAGCTTTAGACTTTACGCCCAATGTTTCGAAAGTCGAAACTTAGAAGGCTGTTCTGGTGAAGCCATGCGAACAGTAGAATTTGAGTTTCTCGCGCTGTTGATCTTTATATTTATGCCTAAATGCAAATCGTGGTAGAGGGAAAAACTCAAAAAAAAGATGGAGAGGAGCGAAAAGTTTGTTCCTGAATTCTGAGACACAGAAAAGCCGGCGGCGCGGTTGCTCACCAAAAGAACATGACTCTGTGCCTTTTGTCTGACCTAGAAAGCAGATTCAGAAGGAATGTCTATTGGCGAGATATAGTGACGATGATGATGCAACCTGCGATAGAGTTGGAGATCATGGTCAGAGAGTTGCGAGACACGAGGGAGATCTCGAATGGCTGTGGCGACCCCAAATCTCGGCAGTTGCACCAGTTGCTTGAACACACGACAAGTGCTTTCTGGAGTGGCATTCAATGTAGCTGGAGAAGGCGCAATGTGATGATCGTGAATATTGGTAATTGCGGGATGCATTGTTGCTTCCTTCTTGACTACTTATGTACAACTTCCTAGCATCTAGTCGAGGCCTCTGCATATAGATTATTACATAGCGACAAGAAAGAAAAATGGGTATAAGGGCTAGTGTAGAATATGATAACAAAAGAAAGAATATATGTGCTCATTATGAGACGGTCCCAGCCTCCTCCCAAAAATCCTGTCATTATGCTTGCATCTTTTCCAGTTGCGCAGTCGTTCCATTGTTGTTTACGGGCTGGTTCCGGAGTGAGATGTTGTAGCAAAACTCGTCTCTTGCAAGACACTCCTCGTCATTTTGATGCCAGGGTAGTCTGAAAGAATGTGCTCCTCAGAGTCAGAGTCGCGGATACTGTTCTCCTTGACGGTGCCTCCCTTGACAATGACATCTCTGTCGGTGGGACGCGCACCTTCAGGAAGCTCGTAGCCAGACTCGCAGTTGAGGTAGTTGCGGCGGCCATTCTTTGAGCGGGTTCCGTTCATCTTGGAGGAAGCATCCGGTGCCGAGCTGCCGAGGTGGAAGACACGGCGGAACAATGGACGCAAGGTACTCAAGCAGCCAACAACCATACCGATACCATTTTCGGCGTAACCCCAGATGACAATGTCACCGACACCGTGAATGTAGTCTGTGGAGTTGTTCAGGTTGACGGTGTACTTGAGACGAATGCAAGCTGAAAGACTGGCGAGAACACCCAAGCTCAAGAGGAAGACGACCGAGACCTTGGAGTTGCGATTGAGCTGAATTGACCACAATAGAGGAACAGGCCTAGCAGACGGGTGTCAGTGATCAGATGAGATGTACTACAGCCTACAATAACTTACAGCAATGCGCAGAACCAATCAGTGAAAATGTTGACGGCAGTATCGGCATAGTAGATGTTGGTAAGCACAGTTGCGGAGTTGCAATGTCCTCCAGGAGTTGTTGTATCCCATGCCCAGGAGATCGGGTTGCAGTGGAAGATAATAACGAAAAGAGAGATGATGTTCATGACGATGAACATGCCGGAGGTGACCCATAGTGCAATAATGAAGCTTTTCTTACTGCTCGCAATTCGGATCTCCATCAAGGAGATACTAAGCTTGATTGGCACAATTGCAATGCAGTAGAAGACTTCGAAGAAGAAGAACCACTAGCGACGGTCAGCTTACTATATATCGTATGCTACGACTGATGGGAACTTACATGAAGGCCGATTGAGACCTGTTTTTCGCCCAGCTCAGCTTCATGTCCACCAATGCCATTGAAAGCACCACCCAGACATGCTATCGTCAGAGCAGTGAATGGTATGGCTGCGAACAGCATAGACCAGTCGTCAGCACCCCATGCTCGTGTGCTCAGCCTAATGTAGACTCGCAATGCCAGTAAAGGGTAGGCCATAATGGATAGAACGATCACCGTCGCCGCTAGGCGTGGTCCAGTATCTTGCGACATGGTGATGAATCAGAGCAATGTTTCGAGTAGAGGTCCACGCGGGATTGGTAGTAGTGATACAGCGAGATAG
>Ga0268251_10000563_pt1 | contig 11605 bp, 8 predicted proteins | sample AgamicAsMae_FD_200527 | JGI IMG/M metagenome (GOLD analysis project Ga0268251, IMG submission 200527) | Agave microbial communities from Guanajuato, Mexico - As.Ma.e (v2) (version 2) | ecosystem: Host-associated > Plants > Phyllosphere > Phylloplane/Leaf | place: Guanajuato, Mexico | collected...
CAGCCGCGAGGTGCAGTACCGCTTCCGGGTGCCGTCGCGCTGGCTCGCGCCGGTCATCGACGGCAGGATCGGCTGGGAGGACCTGCTGCTGTCGTTGCGCTTCTCGGCATGGCGGTCGCCCGACGTGTACAACGACTACTTCATCGGTCTGCTCAAGCACGCCGACGCCGAGGCGCTCGAGGCGGTCGAGCAGTACGAGACGACCCGCGAACGGTCGGAGACCATCACGGTCGAGCTGCCGAGCGGCCGCTACGAGATCGGTCGCTGGTGCCCGCACGCCGGCGAGGACCTGGCGGTCGGGGCCGTGCTCGAGGGTGGGGTGTTGCGCTGCCTCGGCCACAACTTCGATTTCGACGTGGCCACGGGCGCCTGCCTCAACGCCCGCTGCGATCCGCTGCCGACCCGCCCGGCCGCCGCCGCGCAGGCGCCGGAGCCTGCTCTCAGGCAACCAACGTAGCCCAACTCGTCCGGGTGACCGATTGGCCCGGGTCGTTGCTGGCATAGCGTTACGGAACAGGGAGATGTGGATGAACACCGGGCAACGGGACGGGGAACGATGATCCGAGGGGTCCTCGTGACGGCCGGGGAGCGCCTCGGGATCGACTGTCAGGTCCCTTGGGTCGGTGAGCTGATCCAGGAGGCCGCCGACGGGGGGTTCCTGGCGGACGACCCCGGCACGGGCACGCTGCGGATCCGGGTCGAGCGCATGCGCGACCCGTTCGAGACGGCCGGCTGGGAGCCGCTTGCGCGCGGCGTGCTGGCGGGAGACCGGGCGCTGGTGATCCGCAACCTGCTCTCGACCGGCTTCGACCTGCGCGTGGACCTCCGGGAGGAGACGCCGCTGTTCCGCTTCCGCTGGCGGCCGGCGCGCCGCGACCGGGCGATCGCGCTCGCCCTGCGGTCGCGATTCCACCTGCTCGCGCGGGCCGCGCTGCTGCGCTATCCGGCGCTGTGGTGGGCCGGAACGCGCGGTCGCGCTCCGCTGCACGCCTCGGCCTGCACCGCCGGTGACGGTGCCGTCGTGCTGCTCGCCGGACCGGGCGGAGTTGGCAAGTCGACCCTGGTCTCGATGGAGGTGGCGGCGGGCGGCCAGGCGATCTGCGACAACGTCTGCGTCGCGGACGGCGCCAGCGCCTGGGGAGTGGTCGAGCCGCTCCGCGTGGAGGGCGGGACTGGACGGCGCATGCCGCACGGACGCCGCGAGACCGCGATGCCCGGTCGGGTGCCCGCGCTGGCGCCCGACCGCGTCGTGGTGCTGCGACGGGGGTCGGGCGCGACCGCCTCGGTCCGGCCCTGCGACCCGGAGGAAGCCTCCAGGTCGCTGGTCACCGGCACCTACATGGCGCAGGAACTGCGCCGCTACTGGGCCTTCGCCAGCACGTTGGCGGCGGGCACGGGCATCGGGCCCGCGCACCCTCCGGTCGCGCGGGTTGCGGCGGCGTTCGCGGAACGCCTGCCAGCAACGCGCATCATCCTTCCGAGCAGACCGGGGCCGGGGTTGCGGGAGCTCCTCGCCAGCGTGGACCAGGAGGCCGGGACGTGGACCTGAGAGTCCTGACGACGACCAACCGCCCGGGGCCGGCGGCGCGGGTCTTCCAGTCGCCCGACGCGCCGGCCAATCCGGCGGTGCTCGGGCTGCTCGGCGAGAGGCTCGTCGACGCGGATCTCGTCACGGCGCCGGTGGTGCTGCCGGACTTTCACCACAAGGCGTCCATGGAGATGCCGTCGAGCATCGCCGTGGCCACGCGCGGCACGATCCGCCCGACGCTCACGAGCTCCTCGGTGAACTGCGGCATGGCGCTGATCGCCTTCGACGCCGAGGTGCCCGACCGGGCGGCGATCACCCGCTTCTACGAGGCGGTGCGCGAGCGCTTCCCGCACCCCACCACGCGCCGCCGCGACCTCAGCGCCCGCGAGGTCCTGCGCGCGGCCGAGGAGGGCGGCGCGTTCGCGACCGACCGCTACGGCGTCGATCCCGCCAACCTGCGCCGCATGGAGAAGGACGGCCGCATCGACCTCGCCCCCCACGGGGGGATCGGGCGGCTGCGGCGCGAGCTGCCGTGGGTGGTCGTCCAGCTGGCGCGCATGCGCTTCGGCACCATCGGGCCGAGCAACCATTTCGTGGAGCTGCAGCGTGTCGAGGAGGTGCTCGACCGCCATGCGGCGGAGCTGCTCGGTGTCAGGGAGGGGCAGCTCACGCTCCAGTACCACGGCGGCGGTGGGGTGCTGGCCGGGCAGCTCGGGCGGCTGTTCGGCCGGCGCAAGAAGGTGGCGCGCACGGTCAAGGCGGAGATGCTGGTGACCAAGCCGCTGTTCCACCTCGCCTCGGCGCGCTCGCTCGCCGAGTTCCGCTTGCGCCGTGAGCTGTACTTCTCCGGCGTCTCCGCGCCGGTCGACGCCGATGGCCCCGAGGGTGCCCGGATGCTGCTCGCCAACGCGGCGGCGATGAACTACGGCTTCGCCTTCCGGCTCGCCACCTACGCGTCGCTGTGCGAGTTCGCGGCGCGGATCCTCGGCGCCCGCGACTCGAGGCTGGTGGTCGACTCGCCACACAACTCCATCTACGAGGAGCAGCTCGACGGCGAGCGCGTGATCCTGCACCGCCACAACTCCTGCCAGGCCTATCCGGCCAGCCGGATGGCGGGCCACCCGGTGTTCGGCCTGACCGGCCAGGCGATCCTGCTGCCAGGCACCAACCGCACGTCGTCGTATCTCTGCGCCGCCGAGGAAGGCGCCGGTGCGAGCCTCTGGTCGGCCTGCCATGGAGCCGGCACCCTGATCGACGACTTCGCCGCCCGCGGGCTCTCGACGCTCGATCCGGCCGGGCGCACGACCATCCGCTACAACTACCGGGGCAGCGAGCCGGAGCTGGTCCCGCAACTCGACGACCGCGGCGTGAACGAGGCGCTCGGCATCCTGCAGGGCCATCGCATCGCCCGGCCGGTCGCTCGCCTACGGCCGATCGCGGTGCTGAATTGAGCCATCAGGTCCAGGAGCCCGTCCCCGGGTCCCCCGCCCCCAGCCAGGCGCCCCGGTCCACCGGACGCCTGGTCGCCCGGAACACCGCCGCGCAGGTGGTGACGTTCGCCGCCAGGGCGGTCGCCGGCCTGGTCGCGGTGGTGCTGATCGCCAGGCATGGCGGCCCGCATCCGCTCGGCGTCTTCCAGTTCGGACTGACGCTCTCGCAGATGTTCAGCTTCGCGGTCGGCTTCGGCCTGCCGAACCTGATCACCCGCGAGGTCGCCCGCGACCAGGACCGCAGCCGCGACTGGATCGGCCTGGGCGTGTTCGTCGCGCTGTCCGCCGGGGCCGTGGTGACCGTCGCGCTCGCCTTCGCCATGCGGTTCAGCGGCCGGCCGCACGAGATCGTCGTGGCGGTGTCGCTGGCGGCCGTGGCCCTCAGCTTCGACACGATGGGCCGTCTGGAGTTCGCCGCCTTCGAGGGCTGGGAGCGCATGTGGCTCGAGGCCGGCGCCACCTGCCTGCAGGAGGCCAGCTTCATCGTCGGCACCGTGGCGATGCTGCTGACCGGCCACGGGGCCGCGGGGGTCATGGCGGCCTACGTGGGCTCCCGCATGCTCGGCGCGCTCACCGGGTGGCTGGTCTCGAGCTGGCACCTCGGCGGTCCGGTGGCGCCCCGGCCACCCTTGGATTTCCTGCGCCGCACGCTGCGGCGGACGGTCCCGTTCGCGCTCGACGACGCGCTGTCGCTGACCTACATCCGCATCGACGCGGTGCTGCTCGGATTCATCAAGGGCGCGGACGCCGTCGGCCTGTACCAGGCGGCCACCAACCTGGTGCTCTACCTGAACATCCTCGCGCGGGTGCTGAACACCGCGCTGTACCCGCGGATGAGCAAGGCCTGGCCCAACCTCGTCAGGCTGGGCCGCTGGCGCGACGCGTCGTTGCAGCTCCTCGGCCTGATCTCGGTCCCGGCCATGATCGGCTCGCTGCTGCTGGCGCAGCAGACCTTCGACTTCATCTACACCTCGAAATTCGACGCGGCGGTGCGCACCTACCAGGTGCTCGCGGTGATCATCGCCATCCGCATGCTCGGGCACACCCTCGGAACCTCGATCACCGCGGCCAACCGGCAGACCGCCAGGACCGTCGTGGTGGCCGCGGCGGCGTTCACCAACATCGCACTGAACATCTTCTTCATCCCGCGGTGGTCGTACCTCGGCGCGGCGATCACCACGGCGATCACCGAGACCGGCGTGTTCGTCGCCTACGCGATCCTCGCCCGCCGCTTCATCAACCCCTCCAAGATCGTCGAGGCGGTCGCGCTGCCGGCGCTGGCCTGCATCCCCATGGTGGCCGTGCTGCTGGCGCTGCGAAATCACGTCAACCTGCTGCTGACCATCGCGGCCGGTGCGGCGGCGTATGCGCTCGGGCTCGCCGCGGTGGCCGCCGTCCTGGTCCCCCCGGCGGCACGACGGCATCCGCGGGCCGCCATCCGCGCCCTGATCGTGCGGGCCGCGGGATGACCGCACTCCACACCACCGGAAGCCTCGAAGGGAGGTGCCGGCGCCGATGACCGAGCTCGAACCCCCTGTGGCGGTGGTCGACCACCGCCTGCTGAACTGGCGGTTCGTGGTCCCGAGCGTCCCCGACGGCCTGCTCCTGCTCGCCGCCGCCGACGAGGCGGGGGAGGTCCCGGCGGCGGTCGCCTGCGACCGTGAGCTCGCGGCGTTGCGGGCCGGGCCCTACCCGGCGGTGGTGGTCGCGGATCTCGGACGCTGGAGCACGGCCGGCCGCCCCGGCGCGAGCGGCAAGGAGCTGCTCGGCCGGGCCGCGGCGGCGGTCGCCCCCGGCGGCTGGCTGTACGCGTCCTTCGCCAATCCGCTGTACCCGATGCGCTCCCGTGGCACCGCGGCCCTGACCCTGGCCGCGGCGAGCAAGGTCCTCGGCGACGCCGGCCTGCGGCCGTCGTCGCGCTGGCTCGCCTTCCCTGACCAGCACACTCCCGCCTACCTCGTGCCGGCGGAGATCGGGCCCGAGCTCGAGTACTTCATGCGCACGTTCTTCTTCCCCTACGCCGCCGGCGGGTCGGCCAGGAAGGCGCGGATCAGGCAGCGCGCGCTCAGGTTGATGCGCCGCGCCGCGCTGCTGGCGCCCGCCGGCGTCCGGCCCCGGTTCGCGCCGGCCTTCGCGATCGTCGCGGAGCGTCCAGCATGATCCCGCCGCTCAGGGAGGTGCTGCAGGCCCGCTGGCCAGAGCTGCGGCCGCACCACCCGCCGCTCACCTCGGCGATCGTCGCGGGCGTCGACCGCTCGCCCGCCGCCAAGGTGACGCTGGTCTTCTTCGACTGGGCCGGCGACCTCGCCGCGATCGCCAAGGTCGCCAGGAGCCCGGCCTCGGAGCCGGCGCTGCTGCGGGAGCACGAGGTCCTCAGGTACCTGTGGGGGCTGGACGTGCCGTCGGTCCGCGAACAGGTCCCCGAGCCGCTGCTGCTCGAACGGGTCGCGGGCCGTCTCGCCCTGGTGCAGGCGCCGCTGCGCGGCGGCCCGATGACCGCCGCCTACTACACGCCGGGACACGTCGCCGACCCGGCGCTGGTCGCCAAGGACTTCGCCCAGGCCGGCGCCTGGCTGCGGGAGTTCCAGCGCCAGACGGCCACCGGCCCCAAGCTGCTGGACGCGGCGCTGTCCGAGGAGTGGATCGGCCAGGTCATCCGCGCCTACCGCAAGGAGGTCGGCTGGACGGCGACTGAGGAGCGACTGTTCGACGAGGTCATGGCCAACGCCAACGGGCTCCTGGGCCTGTCGCTGCCCACGGCGGCGGTCCACGGCGATTACTGGATGGGCAACCTCCTGGTGGACAGGTCCGGCCTGCGGGGCGTGATCGACTGGGAGCGCGGTCGCAGCTCCGGGCCGTGCCTGCTGGACGTCTACAAGTTCCCCACGTCGTACGCCCTGTACATGGACCGCGGGTATCCCGGCGGGGTCGTGCCCGGCCACGACGGCCGGGACCGCTGGCGCGAACGCTGGCGCCGCTTCGGCGAGTGGCCGCACCTGGTGGGATTCGGCTACGCGTACTACGGCGAGGGCTGGTTTCCCGACCAGGTGCGCGACTTCGTCCTTGGCCACCTGGCCGCGCTCGGCATCCCCGCGGCGGCCAACGCCGTGTTCTTCCCGTTGTTCCTGGCGGAGCAGGCGCTGCTGCCCGGTCATCCACGCACCCGCGCCGCCAACCGCGCGCTGCTGCACGCCTTCGCCGAGGAGCCTGGTCACACCTGGCTGCGCTCCCCTGACGGTCAGTCGAGGTAGCCGAGAGTCCGCAGCGTCTGCGCGACGTCCTCCTCGACCTCGAAGTCGCTGGCCGCCGCAGGCATGGGCGCCAACTCCGCGGAGGTCTCCAGGAGCCAGTCGTCGTGGAGCTTGCGGAGCGAGGCGAGCAGGCCCGGCTCGGTGTCGACCAGGTTCATCGTCTCGCGCGGGTCCTTGCGGAGGTCGTACAGCTCGTCGCGGCCGTCCGACGACCAGATGTACTTGTGGTCGCCCTTCCGAACGGCCCGGAGGTCACGGCGGAAGCGGACCGGGTCGAAGTGGTGGAAGCGATCGAAGCGCTCCAGCGGCGGGTCCAGGAACTCGGTCACCAGGCATGGCTGACGATCCGTGTCCGCGCACAGGGAGATCCCGGCGAGGCCCGCGGCGTCGAGCCCCGCGGCCTCGAGGATCGTCGGGACGATGTCGATCGTCCCGACCGGGGCCTCGACGACCCCGGTGGGAATCCGGGGGTGGCGGACGACCAGCGGAACGCTCGCAAGGGTCTGATGGACGCTGAAGAAGTGGTCGAGGATGCCGTGCTCGCCAAAGCTGTTGCCGTGGTCGGCGGTGATCAGCACCAGCGTGTCGTCGCCGAGCGCGTCGAGCAGCTTGCCGAGCACCTCGTCGCTGTAGCTGATGCTGGCGTCGTAGAGGTCCAGCAACAGGTCCATGCTCCGGTCGTCGAGCGGGTTGGCGCCGGCCATGTAGGCCATGGCGTCCTGGTTGATCTCCCGCGCGCGGGCCATCGCCGGCTCGTCCATGAACCGGCGCAGGTGGCGGACCGGCGGGGCGAGCGGCCCGTGCGCCTCCATGACATGGGCATAGAGGAAGAAGGGCTGCGGCGCGCGCCGGGCCTCCCGGATCCATGGGATGGCGGCGTCGGCCAGCGCCGCCGCGCCCTTGTCGCGGGCCTCGACCCGGCGCCGCAGGTATCGCTGGTACGCACGGGTGAGCGTCTGGCTGCGCTTGACGGTCCTGCGCACGCGGGGCCACAGCCACTGGTAGGCGCCGTTGACCACGCCGCTGACGCCGGAGCGCCCGCCACCGCCGGACACGCCCCAGAACTCGCGGAAGACGTCGAACCCCCGGTCGAAGCCGTACACGCGCCCGACGTAGGGATTGGCCGAGAAGCCACCCGCCCGGTAGCCGGCGTCGTGGAGCTGCTCGGCGAGCAGCCGCAGCTCCGCGGGCACCGACCGGTCGGCTCGGTTCAGGCCGTGCTGCGACGGGTACTGCCCGGTGAACATCGTCGCCATGGACGGAAAGGTCCACACGCCCGGCGCCACGGCGGCGGCGTACCGGGTGTTCGCCGAAGCGAAGGCGTCCAGGTTCGGCGTCGTCGGCCTCGAGTAGCCGTAACAGGAGACGTGATCGGCCCGCACGGCGTCGAGCACGAGTAGCGCGATGTTCAAGCCCACCCTCCCACCGTGACGATCCTCACAAACGGCATCCGCCCGAGGGTACGGAGCCGCGCCGCCACGGTCCTGCCTCGTTCGCCGTATTGGCGCTGCGTCGATTGTGGTGGACGGCCTCCGTGGCGATCAGCGCCACGGAGGCCGTCCATCGCGTGGTGCGCTCGCGTCACGGCTGGAACTCGAGGGCCCCGCGGTCGTCGTACCTCCGCGGCCCCGCCCCGCTGTTGGGGGTCGCCGGGTCGTCGACCCGGGCGTTGCCTTCCAGGTCGGTGCTCGTCTCGCCACTGGCGCCGGAGTTCGCCGAGTCGATCGCGGGCGAGCCGGACCGCAGGTGGAAGTCCGAGCCCGCCGCCACCCAGCTCGGATCGTCCTGGACACCGTGCGCCTCCTGACCGGTGGCCTGGAAGGCGCTGAGCGAGCTGTAGCTCGTCTTGCCCCACACGTACATCGTGTCGGGAGGATTGGTCAGGTACACGAGGTTGTAGTCGACTGTGGCGCCGGTGGTCGAGGTCGAGTCGACACGGATGTTGCCTCGCGTCCGGTGGTCGTTGGAGCAGTCGGGCTCACCTGGCGGCGGAGTGATGCACGGTGAGACGTTGTAGCCGTTGTCGACGCTGATGTTGTTCATCACGGTCGCCCCGGTCGAGCTGCCCTCCAGGTTGATCCCGGCGGTGTAGTTCCACCAGACGGTGTTGCCGATGATCCGCTGGTTGGTGGCGCCGAGGTCGTCGATGCCATGGTCGCCATTGAAGTAGCTCAGGTTGTCGACCACCAGGTTGTCGTGCGAGCCGGTGTAGAACTGCAGCCCGGAGTCCTCGTTGTCGTGGCTGACGTTGCGGTCGATGGTGTTGCTGAAGCCGCGCACGTCGATCCCGGGCGCCGCGCGGGCGTACCCGCGGGCGTTGCCGAAGGTCTGGTTGCCGGTGACCTCGACCCCGCTGGTGTCGGCGTCCAGGAACACGCCGGCCTCGCTGTTGTCGTGCGACACGTTGCCGGAGACCAGCGATGCCGTGGTGTTGGCCAGCTTGATCCCGTACTTGGTGGAGCCCGACACCCGCTCGCCGGCGCCGCTGACGTCGTTGCCGCTCACGGTCACCTCCGACGATCCGCTGACGTGGATGCCGTAGCTGGTCGTGTCGGCGACGGTGTTGCCGCTGACGGTCACGTCCGACAGCGTGTTGACGTAGATGCCGTAGCCGGTGGCCCCGCGCACTGTGTTGCCGCTGACGGTCACCTGGGTCGACAAGCTGGTCAGGTAGATGCCGTGGCTGCCGGTGGACGTGACCGTGTTGCCGCTCACCGTCACGTTCGACGACGAGCTCGCCACATAGATCCCGTAGCTGGTGGTGCCGGTGACCGTGAAGTTCTTCACGGTGACGTAGCTGCGGCCGGACACCTTGAAGCCGTTGGCCATCCCAGTCACGGTCACGTCGGCGCCCGGCGCGGCGGTCAGCACGATTGGCGACCCGGGCGAGCCGGAATGGCCGAAGGTCACGAGCTCCTGGTAGGTGCCGCTGGCCACCTGCACGGTCTGGCCCGCGATCGCCACCGTGGCGCCCTTCTTGATGGTGCAGAACGGCACGGCGTCCGTGCCGGAGCCGCTGTCCGAGCAGCTCGGGTTGCCACCGTCGACGTACAGCACGGCGGGCACCGCGGACGCAGGGCGCATACCGGCGAGCAGCAGTGCCATGGCGGCCATCACGACCATGATCAGTCGCGAACGCAGAGAACTTTCGCCCCGCCCTGAGAGCGTGAGCATGTCGCCCCCTCTTGCTGGAGTAATGAAGGTCTGAAACTGCCAAATCCACCGAGAAATCCGGAGCCGCTCCCACGGCTCCTCCACCGCGCAACTGGGACCATTGCTGAGCAAACCAGAGATACCTTCAGCTTTGACCACGGACACGGCGCTCGTAAGGGTAGATCTGCTTAACTTCCTCTCATTCAGTTGAATGACGGGATGAACAGCGACGTAGTCCATGTGCGGTATCGCGCCCGCGTCTGCGCTGATATGCCCGGACCGGCTCGTCGCGGAGGCGGCGACGGCAGCCCATTGGCCGGCCGAAACCAGCCGTAGTACGCACAACCTAAAGGGCTGCCGACGAACGCGGCGATGCCGCTGAGCATGGCGACACCGATGCACGGGTCAATTCCGGCGACGGCGCACGCGCGGCAGCCGGACATCGCGTGGCGAATTCTCCAGGCCTGCTGCCCCGTGCGGATGCGCGCGTGGCGGTGCGCCCCGCTCGAGGGATCTCGTCATCAGGAGACCGGTGAGAGATGGCGACTCACCGTGGTGTAGTCGCGAGTACCGCAGGTGATGGTGGTTCGTTATTCCGGCATGCCGTTGACTTTCCGCCATTCGGCCAGTCCCGTGCGAAGGGGGCCCGCTTGTCCCTGTCGAACGCCGACCTCGTCCATCTGCTGCTCGCCCTGCTGCTGCTGCTGCTCGCCGCGCACGGGCTCGGCTTGCTGTTCGTCCGGCTGCGCCAGCCCAAGGTCGCCGGTGAGATCCTGGGTGGGCTGCTGCTCGGCCCGACCCTGTTCGGGCTGCTGCTGCCCTCCTGGCAGCACGCCATCTTCCAAAGCGGCACGGCCACGGCGGTGACGCTCGGCGTCTTCTACCAGCTGGGGCTGGTGCTGCTGATGTACTGCTCCGGCGCGGAGCTGCGTGCCATCCTGGCACGCCGCGAACGCAGGGCGACCGTCGGCATCGCACTGCTCGCCAACGCCGCGCCATTCGTGGCCGGGGTGGCGTTCCTGCGGTTCTACGACAGCGAGCGGTTCCTCGGACGCGCGCACGACCGGACGGCCTTCGTGCTCGTCTTCGCGCTGGCCATGGCGGTGACCAGCATCCCGGTGATCTCGCGGATCATGGCCGACCTCGGGATCCTTGGCAGCCGCTTCGCGCGCATCGTGCTGTCGGTGGCGGTACTCGAGGACCTGCTGGTCTACGTCGTGCTCAACTTCGCGCTGGCATTGGTGGTCCCGCCGCACGCCGAGCGCCTCAGCCTGCCGTCGATGCTGGCGCTGCCCCCGGCCAGCGCCGCAAGCGCCAGCTACTACGTCGTCGTCACGCTGGCGTTCTTCGCCCTGCCCGCGCTCCTCGGCCCGGGATTCGTCGGACGCCTGGCAGGCCGGCGCGGCAACCTGCTGCACCGCGCCAGTCCCATCGGATTCCAGCTCAGCGTGCTGCTGGCGATGACCGGGCTGGCCGCCTTCATCGGCGTGTCGCCGATCTTTGGCGCGATGCTCGCTGGCATCCTGGCGGGCGACCTCCACGGCGCGGCGGCGGAGGCCCGCCAGACGATTCAGGGCTTTGCCTATGGCTTCTTCATCCCGGTGTACTTCGCGGTGGTTGGGTTGCGGCTCGACCTGGCGCACCACTTCGAGCCGCTGTTCTTCGCCTTCTTCCTGGTGTTCGCCTGCCTGACGAAAACCCTCAGCGCGTACGCGGGGGCGCGGCTTGCCGGCGAGGACAAGGCCGGCGCGCGCAACCTGGCGGTCGCCCTCAACGCGCGCGGCGGGCCCGGCATCGTGCTGGCCTCGGTGGCCTTCGACGCCGGCATCATCGGCCTGTCGTTTTACACCAGCCTGGTGCTGCTGGCGCTGGTCACCTCGGTGCTCGCCGGCTCCTGGCTGGAAGCGGCGCTTCGTCGTGACCGCAGCCTGCTTGCCGACGACGCCGTCGACCCGACGACGATGCGAACGGGGCCTGAGTCGTCAACGTAGTGACTTCTACGCCGAATGCCCGTGGCGCGGAGCGCCGCGGGCCGCTTACCGTCCCGCTGGTCCGCTGCGAGCCATTGGAACGTGGTCCCTATGCCGAAGCGCGTGCATGCCGCCGACGCGGTGCCGGGATTCGAGGCGCCGAGCCGCCCGCACGGTGGCCGCCTGGTCGACCGTCGGCTGGAGTTCGACGAG
>Ga0268251_10000564_pt1 | contig 11601 bp, 16 predicted proteins | sample AgamicAsMae_FD_200527 | JGI IMG/M metagenome (GOLD analysis project Ga0268251, IMG submission 200527) | Agave microbial communities from Guanajuato, Mexico - As.Ma.e (v2) (version 2) | ecosystem: Host-associated > Plants > Phyllosphere > Phylloplane/Leaf | place: Guanajuato, Mexico | collected...
ACAGCAGAGATATCGATTAGTAGTCACAGGCCAAAGGATTGAAGAACAAGATACACAAATCCCACATCTTGCCCTTCTTGCCCTTCTTGGCTTTCTCGGCCTTGACCGACTGCTTCTCTCTGAGTTGACTCATACTGCACGGATCCGATAGAATATGCTCAATAGACTCATTGTGGGTGTGGCTATCAGCGATAACGATATCATTGTGATGGTTCGCATGATTTTGGACTCGGTGCGAGAGATGAAGTTTGAGCAAGATACCACAACTCCTGACATTGTCCCTTCCAGAATTCAGGGCCTGTAAGCTTTGACCTCCAAGAGACGAGCTACATGTAGTCGCTTACGTGTCAAGATGTTTGTAGAATTTAGCCATGCTATGGACATGCACAATAGCTTGTCATATCGGTATGCTGACCGGTGGGACAGAACAGCGCCGGACATTCCCATGGTCGTGCTTGTGGCTACGAGATTAATGTGCATTTTGATAGTACGCAAGTTCATCGTGAAAAATATACATAAGCATGAATTCGGAAGGCCTCTCTACTAATGCAACATCTCCCTGGCATGGACAACGTGGACCTTGGAAGGAAAAATGCGCTATATTCACTGGCTTTAGATTCTTGGTTTATCTACGAAGTCTCGTAACTATCTTCTGGTCGTGGATGTTTAAGATGTTACCCCTGTAGTCAGCCTAGTCTTGAGGATCATCATGCAATGCCATTTTCGACTACACAATCTACGCCGTCTCTCTGCAACGAGAAGACTAAGGCAAAGGGTAATACACTACGTCAGCTTCGATACCGGTAGGGTCTACCAAGTGAGGAAGGTCAGGAACGGCAAAAGTCAAAATTAAGACATCTTTCTTCTCTCGGTCGTCCTCCCAAACGGCAGACTACTATGATAGAGAACTGACCATTCTGCTCCCTGTGACCAGCTTGATACCCGTTCCACCATCATCTGGCTTGGATGCTTGGAAGCAAGTAGCCTTGGGAAGTTGATCAAAGTTCCACCAAAGGTACGTATTGCAGACGACGTAAGTAGGCAATCTACTCTCGTGAGCCAGCGGGACCCGTGCGAAGAACTCGGGCTGCTGGACAAGATCTGCGTGTGGTAACAGGTAAGACTTTACAACCTCATATGCGGCGGACAGAGAAGGCTTCATGATTGCAGCGCATGGCCGAAGGCACTGCTGCATCAGCCACTCAATCTGAACCCAATGGCCACTGGTTGTGGATATGCTCAATACGCTGGGAGTTCTCTCGTCGAGGGCTCCATCTATACTGACGGCTGTAGGATCAAGCAACCAGGAGAACTGTTCGGTGTGCAGATCTGCACATTTGGCTTTGAGTTTGACGGCAAAAGTGGATTTTGGATCAGTCACCAGGTCCACGAGAATTCGGGAGTCGATGACCAGGCGAAGGAGTAAGATCTCATCTCGACGGAGGGTGATTCGCTTGGTTCTGCGAAAGAGAGTGATGCGCCTGGTCTTGTAGACGTATTCGGGGTGATTCGTGGCTCTTCTTACGGAGAACATGAAGAACTCTAGCAAGTCTGCATCGCATCAATGTCAGTATGATTTTCGTTAAGTTTACCAGTCATGTGGATGTTGATCGATACAATATTGTCGTAGTAGTTGACGGTAGGCGAAGAAGTGCTCCGAGCATCACTTACTAACTCCAATTCCGATATTTTCTCCTGGTATGAACACAATCTGATCGAGATATTCTTTCACGATAGCGACTTGTTGCGGATCGTAGTGGTTGCCGAGCAGCTTGCCATAGGATTCGCAACAACGTTCGAACCTCGAGTATTCGGAACGGCCTGCTCTTTCAGCTCTAGGAACAGAGTTTTCCAATCCCCAATCGACAGCTATGCGCCAGACAAGGCAACGCTTGATGGAAGGGTACCTCGGGGACAAGAGGTCAGTAGATGGATAGAGTCGCGGTCGTTCCATGTAGGGAGGTAGCGAGGTGTCGACGGCTGCCGCTGTTCCGATAGTAGCCTCAGGGTCACCCACCGTGTGGCCAGTCAGGAACTCGAAAGGAGTTTGCATTTCTCTTGGTGACAGGCGGACCTGTTCAGCGCAGGTAAGATGAGTTGTAGGAGAGAATTGCGATCACAGGAAGAGGGGATGGAGTAGCGATGATTTTGAATAACTGACGCAGACTCAAATTAGATCAGCCAAGGTCGAAGACTAATGGTAGAGTGACAAAATGGTAGAACCAATGCGGAGCAAGTTTGAGTGACTTCGCGATGTGGACCACAATGGTCCATCTCAGTCGGACAGGCGGGGCTCAGATCTACCTGGGGTAAGAATCGGAGCTCTCCAGGAAGTCACGACCATACTCGATATCCAGGAGTCGCTTGAGGAGCTGGTGTCTTGTCCCTCCCAGATGCGAAGTGTTATACGATACCTATGAGGACGCAGAGCCTCTCGACCAAGACGTGAGCATCCACTGAGATTCTCATACTCACGGCTGTCCAAGGCAATGTCTCTCACATAGTCAGAACTGTGCATTTGTGTATACATATCGAGTGGTTTGCACATGGAAGATATCCGAAGCTATGACGAAAGCTACGTCATGATCCACGCGCGTGCACGTTCAAGTCGCGGCACTCTGACCAGAGCTCTGCAGCTCCAAGTAATATTCTTTGTACCTTCGTATTGAACGTCAATTTTTGCTTCGCTATCAGCAACCATGCCTCCCAAAGGATCAAAGAAAAGGGCTGCTGACGCCGACGCGACCACCCCAAAAGCAAAGAGCTCGAAGAAAGACGATTCGACCACCGCCGGAGCAGCCACCAACGAAGCACACGAAGAACCCAATGCCCAAAACACAGAGTCGACACCCAACGATGAGGACAATATCGCTGATCCTGAGGACCACGACATGAACGAGGCCATGGTTAAGAAGGACCCTTACACCTATATCAGAAACTGTGCCCCTCGGTTTGAATGCGAAGCCCGCTACAACAGAGAACACGGCATGGACGAAGACTGGGATGAGGATAAAGGAAGTGAACTCTTTGCAGACGAACACAACAACAGGATATGCGCTTGCTTCAACAAAGAACGAACTGATGGCTGGTCCATGATGCGTAAGGCCTTTGCGAGGAAAATGGACGCTGAGACAATCGAGATTCCTCAGCGCGACCCTGACAACTTCAACATGTATGTCTACAACGACTTTGCTGGTTACGGTAAGTGTGCGAGGATACAAATATCCCGAGCAAAACCCCACCAGATGGCGCCAAAGATTCGCTATCCAAGCTATCCTGATTCACCCATCGCACTGCAAAGTGTTATCACCAGGTATTGAGACCCTGTTGCTCGCTTATGAGGTGCAAACCGACTGATGTCGACAACGGCTCGAGATAGACTGGCACTCTATTATGCGTGTGGTGAAGATCTTGGTGCTTGCTTGTTGTGGTGGAGTATCATCTACCATTTAAGAACAATGCTAATTGTACTTCCATTGCAGGGTACCAAGAAGTTGTCGAGAACAATATAGCCGAGTTCAACAAGGTCCTGAACAGCAAAGATGGCAAAACCGAAGAACTCTGGACCATCGTCGAATCAATGATCTGGTGGATGGTCGAGGAGCCACACGCTCCCTGGCACATGATTGATGACGGCGAGCGCTCAGTGATGACCCACAGCCTGCTAGGCTTCATGTTCCTCACCGTGTTGAACCGCATCGACCAAGATGGTGATCTCAAGCCCGACTCAAAGTACCTGGATCTTTCTCGAGTCATGGCACTATGGGCAAAGGCTTCCGAGGACTTAGGCACGAACATGGACGAGGACCCCCTTGCCGACAATAAGGGTGATCTCGGCGATTATGCTGGCTTCAATCAAGTCTGGTTCCGCTACCTCCTCGCGCTTTCAAAGGAGTCAGGGGTTCCTATCGAAGGTGTCACGGACATCGAGAACGACATTGATGACTGGCATGCACAGGCTGAGGGCAAGGTCAAGCTGCCGCCCAAGAAAGTCGATCGCTTTGGCTGGAAGACAAAGGTAGGTGACTCCCTTTCCGCAATGCAGAATCATCCGCTAAGACATGCCCACAGTATCAGAAGTATACCAAGAAGTACGGACACGGTGGTAAAATTGGTGGAAACGCATTCCAAATCCCCTATTGGACGCGCGAGAAGAGGAAATCGTACGCCTACGACAAGAAAGATCCCCTGAAGGACGAAGACATCAAGGCACTGAAAGAAGGCAAGGTGTTGCAGATGATTTGAAGTGGTTCTTGTGATGATACAGTTGGTACAAGTATGATCGACACCTCTCTCAATGTGATGAGTGCTGCAAAACGCACATTTGCTTTATGACTCGTCCGGCTCCCATCCCATGACAGCCTTCCTCCAGACGAACCGAGAAACGAAGCCTGTTCCAAGGAAGGTCCTTTCTGTTTGTGCTTGCCGGATCAGCGGCATTCACGCTGCTTGCCTCGGCAATTGGTCAACACTCACCTTCCGGTCACCAACCGCGCCTTACACTTGTCCGAGAAGAGCGTCTTGTCGGGTTACCGGCATATGCACTCCTCCTCTACCTGATTGAGCAGACTGTACTGTCTGTCCTAAAAAGATAAGAGCCGGGAAAGATCAGTAGCCGCTATTATTGGCGCTGTGCAGCAGCAGCTCACTACTCGATGGAAGAGGGATTCGTTGGACTGGTCAGCTCCTTGCAGGCGCGCCTCTTCCCGTCCAAGGGTGGAACGAGGCAATGAGGTCCATTCTCCCTCGTTGTCTCTCATCCATCTCGGGGTGCCTAAGCACAGTGTTAGAAGACTCCGCCAAGATTTCATAGTATCATGGACTTGACTGTCTCTTCATTGGCCTCATAGTCGCGTGCCGTTGTTCTGGTTTGGTCTATCAATCCAGATGACTTCGCCCAATCCCTACGCACACGATTGGACGCATCCCCTGACTGGAAAGACTCGAGCGGGGAGACGACCACGAGAGTTGTCATTAACCCTGCTTCGGGCACCCGAAGTGCAAATGACCTAAAGGCGTCTCTCATACAGTCTTTTTGTTGTTGCAGATACGTGCGGCATAGCAAGCAGCAGCCAATGTTCAGGGGCACATTGATCGCGCTCCGGGATTACCAGAAGATATTCCTTTGTCTCCAAGTCGTTGATCACGCACACGAATCACGGAATCCATGGTTTTCAACTCGCCTTGCTAGTACAAATGTTGAATCGGTAAGATCTCCTCATGTGGAAGTGTGTAGGGATCCATCGTCGCAGCCGAAACAACAGAAACATGATATGATATATGTATGTTATCCACCGTGAACTATGAGCGATAAAAAGGCACATTGTCTTGAGAAGAAAGGGAGGAACCACGGAGAGCTGGGACATTCGTGACACACCATAGACTTGTCTGCCACGAGGCAGCAACTGATAAACTGTATCTCGCCTGCGTGTGAAGAAAACATGATGGAGTCTGGTCGTGATTTTAGATTCGAGGTTAATTGTGAAGCACGGTCCAGAAACGCGTCTTTGGCCTCGAAAGCAGCCACAATCTCCTGTGGCAGTTGAGTCCCCTCTGCCTCGTCCGGCTGATGAGCAGATACGCGCATACTATAATCCGTGGTGAAAATCGAGTTTGGTGGTGAAGATGTACAGATTTCGAGGAAGGTGCACAAGATTTGCGAGTCTGTTCTTCCCCAACAAGCGTCTTCGCGATTCGGCCACTCGCTCTTTCTTGATTGATGGCTGTTTCTAACGCAAACAAACAACAATCGACCTTCGCGCTCTGGACTTTCAATTTCTCACATCACAACCAAGCTCATCAATCTGCAACATACCATTCTTTCATCAAGACTTCCGTTCATCTCTATCTTCACTTCGACTTCGTCTGCCGCCAGCAAGATGAGTGATCCGCCAAGATACAGATGGATTCTTCCAAAGCCGCGTGATTACAATGCTGCACCATACGTCTACCTACCTCCAGGTCACGGTCCAATATCAGGTCATGGCAACCCAGCATCAGCTTCCACCCAATCGCCAGCCTCGGCTCCACCACCCACACAATCCTCAGCTGCGTAGGCCGCGGATGAGAATTCTATCGGTGTGTCCAGGCCTGGTAGGTTGTTTTCACATCATCGAAAGAGTCTGATGGACATTGGCTGATTATCTCGACACAGCAGACAAAGACTCCGAAGCTCCTGTGGATACACCACACGCGCAATCACCATCCTTCTCCCCTTTCGTTCGGACTCCCGATTCACTCAGATCACAAGAACCACGACCACCAGAAACTTCGCCCCAGCCGACTGAAAGCATGATTGTCTTGCCCGGAGTTCGATCGCAAACCGACCATCTTCCGTTCGGACAAAGGTTCATATACAAGCAGCCTCGACAAATGAGCATCCAAGTCGCTCCTGCCACCGAGCAAGATCCAATGCGCTGGGTGGCTTATCTTGTCAGACCTATCGACTTTAGTGATAGAGTTCAAGTTCAGAGACTGAATAATTGGAGGACTCGAAAGATCTGGGAAGATCGCAAGTCACGATTAGCAGACAAGTGATCGATGAGATAGGTTCCGGGCCGTGCCTTGGGAGCCAGATATACAGACACGTCTATCGCTTTGATAATCGATACCACGATCGCTCGTTCGTAATCCTCGCATCGCTGCCCTTTCACGTGCTGGGAACTACATTATGTAGCCATAGACGCGAACACAAAGAACATGCCGCAGATTTGCGTATGACGATTCGGTTTCGAGAAATTTTCCTTTGTCCATCTTGGTCAATTCCAGACTGACGAGTCCTCCAACTTGGAGTTCAAAGGGCACCATGTCCAAATGCGTCCGAACTTTTTCTCTCATTGTGTTCTTTTCGATGAATCCATAGAAACGACTGCATTTTCCTGGACACTTGAACATTTTCATCCGCAACATCGCCACCACGGATCCAAGCTCCAGCCAATTGTTACAGCATAGGAGCTACTAACGAATCACAAAACCGCTGACCATGGGCTCCTCAGATAGCGAAGACTTCATCCCCGGGCGCTCCCCAAAACCAACAACGAGTTCAAAATATGCCGAGAAGCATGGAGACACACGCGTGAGTCTGTTAGACGTGATCAAAAAAGTAAAGCCACATAGTCCCACTACTCAAGCACTTGAGTTGAGAGCTGCAAAAGATCTGGGAACTGAAGAAGGTATGTATAACCCCTAGATGCTGAGAAATTGGGGAAGTAGGCTGATATTGACGGTCCGTAGATGATGCAGAGATGAGAAAGTTTACTGAAGAGGATTACCTCCGAGTCCGCGATAGTGCGTTTAGCTTGCCTGTGGCGCCTGCGGTGAGAAGGCATGAGGCAGAGGTCGCTTCGAGGGATGAACGTGCTGCGAGACGTGCTGCCAGACATGATGGTCCTGAACCTGCTACTGCGACCGCAACTGGAGGCACACGCCGCTCGACTAGATCTGCAGCGGTCGCATATGCAGAATCTTCGCCCACTGAGCCCGTGGGCTCATCTTCAGGTTTCGAGAGTCCTGAGTCCGAGACTTATTCTCCTGAGCCTCGTGGCACCAAGCGTAAACGCACTGCTCCCAAGCCCAGGAAAGTAGAGGACGATGAAGATGAAGAGATGGAAGATGCAGCGAGTCGTTCTCGCTCCATTACGCCTGCGCCGCCGATCAAGAAACAGACTAAGAAAATCACTACGCTAGCTGATAGTGATGATGAGATGGAGGAGCCGGCTGTGGGCAGGGAGTCTGCTAGTCGCTCGAGGTCTGCTACTCCGGCTCCGCCCGTGAAGAGAAGAAAGACTGAGGGGAAGCGCAAGACTGTTCTTGAGGATAGTGATGACGAGATGGAGTAGCTGGTGCGAGGAGAGGCCTTGGGTTCTCGTCGCTGGGGGCAGGCGGCGCGGTTCGAGAGATCGGTTTGCAGTCAAGGTGATCGAAAACAGCGCAGATGAACTCAGATGAGCTAGAGGATAGAGCCTACTGAGCGGCAGCTTTCCATCGAGAAGTCTTGAGCGGCAGACCGTGCCACGAGCGCCTCGAAGGCAGCACTGAGCAGGACGCATCGATGCGGTGTCTTTCGGATAGGCGCGAGCTCCGTCGTTGAATTTTGTCACTTGTTTGGTCGCAGAAGGTTGAATAGTGCTTAGGTGTTAGATTGATGAAGGTAGTTCAGTGAAAGTCTTTGAATGCAGACAAACCAGAGAAGTGCGAAATGACTTGGCCCCACAGCGGATTGAACACCAGCTATAACAAGCGCGCGTATTGATGTTCGTAAACAAAGTGTTCAACTCCGTGTATCTTACGCCCAGCTCTTTTTGCACCAAAAGCACTTCTGCGCCTATACCAACCCCACAGAGTCATGCTCGGTAGGGGAAAAAAGCAAAAAGGATGTCAGAGGCAGAGCAAAAAAGAGTCGTTATGCCTTGCGGCGCGGACATGGCTTACTGTGGCCCTAACTGCCTCCCGCAGGGCAGCCAGCCGGCAGGTCCTACCGTATGGAGATGCTCGCAGCTTACGGGTTAACCACTCACACTATCCTTCCCACTCGGGTGCGCACCCATAGGTGGGGGACAAACTTCGTTACTTATATAGTCTGCTTGCAAAGTAAAGCTTCCTCATACAAATAAACCAGACGTACATCATTGTTCTCACTTTCTTTCTTGCTATCTTGCTGTAGTCTTTCCTAGTCTCTTTCTTGTGCTTTCGATGTGCGCATTTACATTTTCGTACGATCAAGTCTTTCGAATATGCAGGGGATGCTTTTTGTGAGATTGAGATAGAGAGGGGATAGAGGGTTGAAAGAGAAGATTAGAAAAACAGAAGCATTGTTTACACTTATCTCTTTGTTGTGTCGATTCCGGGAATCGGAATTCGATGCACGGAATCACCAAATCATCCTACCTGAGCATTTTTATACTATTAATTTGCGCACCGGGGATGATATGAGAATGTATGATATTCTTGCAAGTGTCATGTTAGGAGAGAAGACAGCGATGTGAAGTCGAGGTCAAGGCTTCACCGCCCGGCATCGGGGCCTCGGCACAGTCTAAACCGACTCGACGCTCGGACGCCAAACATTCGAGGGGCTCCATGATCATCATTACCAAGCATCATTGTCCTCTTTCACAATAACACCGACGCCTTTTGCGTCGCCATACTGCAAAGATGAGGTCGCAAACACAATGTGTACTACTAATACTAGCGCTATGCATTTGCGCATGCTCAGCAACACACACATCCAACTGGGCCGTCCTGGTCTCGACCTCCCGCTTCTGGTTCAACTACCGCCATCTCGCAAACACCCTCTCCCTCTACCGCACCGTCAAGCGTCTGGGTATCCCCGACTCCCAGATCATCCTCATGCTTCCCGACGATATGGCTTGCAATCCTCGCAACTCATTCCCTGGCTCCGTCTTCAACGACAAGTCCCGCGACTTGGATCTTTACGATGCCATGGGAAGTGGTATCGAAGTCGACTACAGAGGCTACGAAGTCACGGTCGAGAACTTCATTCGCCTTTTGACGGATAGATGGCCGGAGAGTTGGCCCAGGAGTAAGAGGTTGATGACGGATGACAGGAGTAACATCTTGATTTACATGACTGGACATGGAGGAAACGAGTTCTTGAAGTTCCAGGATGCCGAGGAGATCAGTTCGCATGATTTGGCTGATGCTTTTGAGCAGATGTGGGAGAAGAAGAGGTAACCATTCCCATCCGGACCTCGTTGATGACAATGACTGACAAGAGAACAACAGATACAACGAGCTACTCTTCATGATCGACACGTGCCAGGCAAACACCATGTACGGCCAGTTCTACACTCCCAACATCATCGCTACCGGCTCCTCAGCCCTCCACCAATCCTCTTACTCCCACCACGCCGACCAAGACGTCGGTGTCGCAGTCATCGACCGCTGGACCTACTACAATCTCGAATTCCTAGAACAGCAGATCGGCTCTACAAGCAGCAATGTCACTCTAGGTCAACTATTCGATTCATACGACCCAGTCAAAGTACATTCTGATGCAGGTATCCGCTATGATTTATTCTCTGGCGGTGAAGCAGAGGCCAGAAACAGAAAAGTGGTTGACTTCTTCGGAAATGTGCAGGGTGTGGAGGTTGATGATGCAAAGACTGGCGAAGATTCGTTGGCAGAGTGGAAGGCTGATCTACTTGCTTTGAAGGCGCTGATGGAGAAGTCGAGGGACATGATGCAGGAGTTGAATAATGTCACTGCTGATGTTGAGTTTGCTGAAGCGACGGTTGCACCATCGCAGGCTGAGGAACACGCTTTTGGAACTGCAAAGTTGCTTGATCAGGCTTCGACTTGGGGTAAGCAGGCTATCGGCGGTGCTGCTCTTCTTGCTCTCGGCGCTCTCTGGACTCTGAGCTCTGTTCTCGATTGAGCTTCTTTTCCTCCTCGATACGACAAGCCAAAGATATGATCTCTCTACGATGAGTAGTTCCTTCCATCGGATTATTCGTTTCGATGCTTTGGTCCAAGTCCATCGCACGAAAACTTATCAGAGCCTATGGTCTCTCAGACTCAGAGCAAGATCCACCAAGTCTCACCCATCTATTCTCTCTTGGACCCGAATGACCGCATAGCCCCATCCACTCCACTCATCCATCTAGCAGCCCGCTGCAACGAAACCGGCAACACGCCCAACCACTCAATCAACCAAGCATACGTCGGCATACTCACCACCCCGTTTCTACCCTGCTCGATCGCATCCACGACTTCCCTTGCCAGATCCCTCGCCTGCACTACCGGCCCAAAGAATTCCGACGGAGATTTCAGTGTTGAAAACATAGCCGTGGAAAGCTGTCCTGGCTTTACCAAAATCATCTTTGTGTTGGCGGCGCCTGGATGTGATGCGCGCTCTGCGAGTTGAGCGATCTCAGAACGGAGAGAGGTGTGGAAAGCCAACAATGCGGCTTTGGAGGCGGTGTAGTCGGTTAGGTGTGAGGCACCTAGATGGCCGAGTACTGACGAGACTGTGACGATTGTGCCGCCGTTGGGTGAGGAGAGCATGGATGGTAGGAAGGTGCGGCAGGTGTGGAAGTGGGAGAGGGTGTTTATATGAAAGCAGCGGGAGATTTGGGATGCAGAGAGTGAGAGGAGAGGCAAGCCGTTGACAATTCCCGCGTTGTTGATTAGGATGGTGGGTGTGCCGACCTGTGTAATGGAAGCTTAAGTCAGCACTGAGATAAAACATATCTCTTTCTCCTCAAGTGGTGCAGAGGGATCATGACTTGTAAATTGATGAAAGGACTGTGAAATTGAATAGATGGACCAGAAAAGAGAGAATCTACACACCTCATCACAAACCCTCTTATACGCTTTCTCCACAGCATCAACATCACCAACATCAACACTCATCCATCTCACCCCACCTTCATCTGCCTCTGCCCATTCATCCGGCTCCCTTACATCCCACACCACCACCTCTGCCCCTTTCAACTCCAGCAACTTTGCCATCAACCATCCCAATCCACCTGCTCCTCCCGTGACAACAGCAATCTGCTCTCTCCACACCACTGCTCGACTTTTACCATTGCCCAAGCGTGTGTTGAGGGCGGTGAGGGTGTAGAGGAGTGTATACCATGTTGC
>Ga0268251_10000566_pt1 | contig 11562 bp, 12 predicted proteins | sample AgamicAsMae_FD_200527 | JGI IMG/M metagenome (GOLD analysis project Ga0268251, IMG submission 200527) | Agave microbial communities from Guanajuato, Mexico - As.Ma.e (v2) (version 2) | ecosystem: Host-associated > Plants > Phyllosphere > Phylloplane/Leaf | place: Guanajuato, Mexico | collected...
CTAATAGAGCACCACAATGAAAGTCACAAATAGGTAGAAGCGATGGAAAAAAAAAGGGTGATATCTATCTTGCTATTTCTTTTACTTTCGGCGTGACTCATGAGTGTCGAGGCAGGTGTTTCTGCGGACTTGTGCCTCTTACGTTCTCTTGCGCTCGCTAAATCTCCGTTTCTTGCCGGACACGGCGAGCTCCACCGAAATCTCAAGCTGGCGGGAGTTTCTTTCTCGCGAACCACAGCTCCCATCGGCGTTCGCGCAACGTTTGAAAAAGTCTTGCATATCGACATGGGTGGTGCATTGAGACTTGAAACAGCATGAAGCTAAGCAAAATGCTTACTCCCAGCGACGAATGAACCCCACGACATGTGTGATTGCACTACGACAGCGAGCGTCGAACATCGCATATCTTCGCCTTCCCCACCTTGCCCTGGAGTTTCGTTCTTGTTGATTAGCGGCAGCGGCAGTAACAGAGCTACGGGTCTACAGGTTTCTGCAGGTGCAAGCCACAGGATTGACTCTGGGCCTTGTATCTGCTCAACACCTTTCCGTGATTTATAGCTGCCTCAATTCGTCTGCCCACAAGGTCCACAATCTAGAACCCAGCCTCCGATCCCCGACTGTCGTTCTAGGTTGGAAATTGGCCTGCAAATGACGGATATCGGAAAGCGTCCTGATGTTTGTTGTTCATGCAACAACAAAGACATGCCACTTGAAATCGCACCCCTAGATCGTTCTTGCGCTTGACTTGCATGCACGCTGCACGGCGTTCGGCTCTCTGCTGCACGGACATGTGGTTGACGATATGCCTTCGCGTGGTTCTTATCTCAACTCAAACTCCTATTGTACGCCATAGAGTAGTACGCAACACTATTGATAAGCGGGAGCCAGCTCGACTACACCCACTACATAGTGTGTGAGTGGGGAAAGACTGTCAAGATCCTTCGCAGAATATGATCAGTCAATCTTCGCTCGCAAGTACAAGTAGGATGGCTTCATCTTGATATTCGATTCGATATCGTGGCGCCTTGCCAGATGACCCTGTCCGCTTCTTGGCCTCTTTGCAGCGCGGGATGTTCAGGTACGCGAACTCTCTTCATCAATTACTTTTTGCTTGGGATGCGCCACGCATCGAGTGCGGCGCGCGTGCATTGCAAGAGAGTCGCGCGAAAAGAGGGGTGCATATGTGGAGTGGGGTAGGCAATCAAAAGTCATGTCGGTTCAAGCAGCTGGGACACCCTACACTCAGCATTCATTGTACTAAAGCATCATCCACTTTACTAAAGCAGACAGACTCGCATTCCCCAGGTGTCAGACGAACGCAGCGAATCAAAGAACCCGGATCACCAGCGTGTTGAGTCCCATGAGCAAAGTGCACCTGGCATCTCTGTGTTCATCGACCAACGAAGATATCAGGAACCATTCTGTATCAGCCGCAATCTTGATTGTCATACAATAAAGAGCCCTCTCATGATTCTGGATACGAGAGTAGAAGCCAACATCCATGGCCAATTCTTCACTGTCCGCTTCTATTACACACCTTCACGAGATGCAGGACTTTCTGATTATCTAGTGTCAAGGTTCTTCGTTGCTGCACTAGGGCACTCACTTGGACTGGATCTTGCCAGCAGTCATACCGTCTGAGACACATGCGTGAAGCGTGTTTGTAGCTATGGTAGAATTGTATCGATCAGCTCAGGGTGCAAGAGAACGTTCCTCTGAGGTAGTAAGTCAGTGTCTGATACGACAACAAGAGTGCTGCAGTCGCACCTCCATCGATTCATACTGCGCGAGCTGGTTTGTGTCGATCATCCTGCTCTCGCCAACATTATAATCTCCATATCAGTGAGGAAATGGCTGTGAGGGTCCTGATTGAGCTTCACCTCTGGTCCACAGTGCAGTAGTGCTCGGAGTGAACAACGAACAAGAGTAAGTGAAGCTAGCGAAACACATCATATTCTCGTTATGCAAAGGTGAATCTTCCTCCTCTTTTTCTCTGCGCCTTGTTCGCCGCTGCCTCCCTCTCTTTTCCTCACTCATCATTCTCCGATCTTCTTCTCATCTCTGCCACAACGTCTTGGTGCTTCTTTTCTTCCTCAAAGACTCGCACATCAAAGGTTACTGGTTAGTTGTTCCCTATGCGTTCGTATGACAACTACTAATCAGGGCGCAGGAAGTCATGTTTGCCTACGCTCGTCAGCCCGCTACTTCGCGCAAAAAGAGACCCTTCGGACAACCAGCCTGTGAGAAATTGGAGTATTCCTATCGCGCCGTATCCTCCGAACGTAGCAGTGTGGATCCTCTCGACAAAGTGAGATCACAGGCCTATCGCGATGCATGCCGCTCAGCGTACTTCAGCGTTGAGAAGGTCTATCAAGCCGAAGACTTCATTCAAGAACTCGACAAGAAAATCACGGGAGGCCAGATCGCCGAGTTGACTGCTTTCACCGGCGGTGTCAAGATCTCATGGAACAAGAGGTTTACAGCTACGGCTGGTCTAGCCAGATGCAAGCGCGGACTTTACCCTTCCGCCACCATCGAGTTATCCGACAAGCTCATCGACGACCGTGAACGCCTACTCAACACCGTGGCTCACGAGTTCTGTCATGTTGCAAACATTCTGATCAGCGGGGACCTTCGCTCGCACGGAACTGGTTTCAGAGAGTGGGGCAAGAAATGCGAAATGGCCTTCCAGGATCTCGGCATCAAAGTTACAAGAACACACAACTACAGCCCAAAGTTCGAGTATATCTGGACATGCACTAACAAGAGATGTGGCAAAGAGGTTGGCTACCACAGCAAGAGACTTGATCCCAAGGAAGATGATTGTCGTCACTGCGGCGGTCTTTTGGTGCAGACAAATCCAGTAGCTAGAGTGCTCAAGTCTCGTCGCGAGTGGGACACCTGAAGATGGAGCAATCTAGAAGATTTGGACGATCGCCAGCCACAGGAGGAATGGAAAAGACGCCGACCTGACAAAAGAACAGAAAGCAGAACGAAAGTTTCGAAGGTAAAACTAGTCATCATTGCCTTGTCAAGCCTTTTTCGACTCACATGTTACATGACAGCAGGTCCTTTAGATCTCAACTTCTCTCAAGCGATGATATTGGCACAATGTACCATCAACATTCGAAAACCCTGAAACGATTGGAGCTGGAATGACAGCCCGAGGTTGTGGAAGCCTGAACGAGGGTGGATACATCACAGTAGCAAGACCACTCAAAGACGGAAAAGTGGAGATAGATAGAGCGAACGAAGCTACTACTTTTTACAGGTCAGTCCTGCAAAATCGATACCGTATACAATAATCATATCCACCACCGTTTGCACTATTTCGAAGAGTGAGCGTTCTCAAGAATAGAAACTGTCTCCAGTGTGCATGTATTGAGGACAACCCTGGCCGTGGTTTGCACGTCGGTGATTACCTAAGCTCGCCGCAATTCTCGGGAATCTTGGCACCCTCATGGTCGGTCTTGTCATCTAGCGGACAAGAAGTTATCAGTGCTTTGGTCGTCGTCGCACAGAACTGTAGAGCATTCACAAAGATGGCTTTCCCTGGCATGTCGGCTCCGGGCTTGGGCGGTGACGCTGGTTTGGACGAGCAGAAGTTGAAGGAGCAGCAGATGATCAAATTCGTGCGCCCATGGCCTATACTGAGACAGATGAGCAGCGCAGACTGACAGGGACTCTAGATGCAACAGGCGATGGAGTCATGCCCAGCAAAGACTGCCATGTCGGGTGTCATGGGCTTTGGTCTGGGTGGTCTCTTTGGTCTCTTCATGTCCAGTGTGAGTATCTCGTACCGCCCCGTTCAGGTCGATCTCTAGAATAAACACTGACGAAACTTCTTTATACAGATGCGATACGATGCCCCCATGACCGCCGGCGCAGACGCAATCACAAAACTTCCAGTCAAGGATCAGCTACGACAGGGCTTCAAAGAGATGGGCAAAGCAAGTTGGAGCAGTGCAAAGAACTTTGGTCTCGTTGGTAGCATTTTCGCTGGAACCGAGTGCTGCATCGAGGGTGTAAGTGCTCCCATTGTGTACGCCACCTGTCTCCAGCACCCTTACTGAACAAAATCACGCAGTTCCGCGCAAAGAACGACTTGTACAATGGCGTAGCAGCTGGCTGCATCACAGGCGGTGCTCTCGCTGCCAAAGCCGGTCCACAGGCAGCTGCTCTCGGTTGCGCTGGTTTCGCCGGTTTCAGTGCCGCAATCGATTACTACATGCGCATGCCGAACGACGACACAGCCGCTGACCCGATCGCTTAGATCGAGGACGTCGGTCCATGTAATAACAGAAGCATATGGGTTCTTTCGGTAAAACGGCGCTGGAGAAAAGGTCTCTTGACCATGGAGTTCGTGGCATACAAGGAAAATCTTGACTCTACTTTGGTCGAGGCCGTCTGCCTATTGGCCATTCGACAATGCAATACAGTGTCACTCGTCGAGTGCGCATCTATTATATCTGCGCCATCAAGCATATCGGCTCTGGACTGAGCCTCATTGCATCCGATCGTGGAAATCTCGGCACGGTTAAACCACGAGTTGCCCCTGCTTCCATCGGGGTAACCGGAAGATCATTGAATATCTGCAAGGCGGATGGTTGTGGTTCTAGACATCGTCGAGATGCCGCATGGATAGAATCGCCCCTCTCGAATTTAGCCAACTCGAAGCCGTCGATATGGCCAGAGAGAGACTGCATGTTGAGATCCAGAATCAGTCGTGCTGATAGCGCATGCACCACGGAGGCTCGTTTGCTATAGTGCTTGGTAATGCTTGGTGGAATGAGTTTGCCAGATTAAGCTTTTCGACACATTAGCCGGTGTCTTGGTATACCAACATCTTGGGGGCACGATGCTAGCTTTCGACCACATATCAAACCCAAAGCCGAGGCTCTGACCTTCAAATCTCCTTTTCACCACCAAAACCTCCACCAATATCTCGTTTAACCGCCCCGCGTCTCCGCATTAGAAGCAAATGCGGATGCGGGAGCGGGTGTGGAGCAACGAGCAGGACATGATTGCTCTTTGCCTGTTCGCCTGCCGCTTGGGTGGGGCCCCGAAGGGCCAGTGCTCTCCAGCTACACTCCCATTCTGTTTCCATATGCGATCGCGACGAAGCCTCTGCGATTTCTAGCCAGAAGGAAACCTTGTCTGTTTAGCCTGTTCGCACATGCAATAGAATTTGATCAAGGGCCATGCATGCAGGAACTCATGGATGCTAGGGTATGAACAGATTATCCGGCGGTCTGTAGAGTAGAGAAGCGCTGTGAAGAGCAGTATATAAAGATGTAGGCCCTCGTCCCTGTTACACTCATCATCAAGCAAGAACCCGCAGTCCATTCGTTACACTACATCCTCTTCAAGATGTCTATCCGTTCGCTCCTCAGCTTTGGCTTGTTGGCAGCTCCTCTGGTGTCTGCCCTGCCCGCCGCAGACTACAAGTCGACCTCTTGTAGCACCAGCACTTCCCACAGCACCTCTCACTCTACTTCCCACTCCACCTCTCACTCTACTTCTCACTCTTCTACCCACACCTCAACCCACACTTCGACCCACAGCTCTGCAACTTCTGCTGTCGTCACCACCACCACTAGCTCTGCCTCAAACACCGTCCAGACCACAACTTTGTTGGCAACCGCTACTGGCAAGAAAGGTCTGAACGACTACGCAAAGAAGGCAGGAAAGCTTTACTTCGGTACTGCTGCGGACGTGCCTGGCACAAATGAAACGACTGACAAGTACTACCGCGCCGAACTTGCCAACAGAGATGATTGGGGTCAAGTCACACCTGCTAACGCCATGAAGTAAGACACAATGATTCACCTGCCATAGAATGCAAAACTAACAGTCCTCTAGGTGGGTCTTCACAGAGCCTGAGCAGGGTGTCTTCAACTACACCGAGGCAGAGATCTTCCTTGCGGATGCTGCACCTCCTGGCAGACTTGTTAGATGCCACAACCTGAACTGGTACAACCAGCTTCCCAACTGGCTCACTTCGGGCACCTGGACAAAGGCAAATTTGACAGCAGTGCTCGAGAACCACGTTACCAACCTCGTGAAGCACTTCGGAGACCGTTGCTACGCCTGGGATGTCGTCAACGAGGCTTTGAGCGACAGCGGCACCGGCAACCTGGCCGACAACTCCACCTGGAGATCTGACATCTGGTTCAACACCATCGGTCCCGAGTATGTTGCTATTGCCTTCAAAGCTGCTGAAGCTGCTGTCAAGGCCAACAAACTCTCAGTGAAGCTCTATTACAATGATTACAACATTGAAAGCGCTGGAAACAAGTCCAAGGCAGCACAAGCACTTGTCAAGAGTCTTAAGGATGCCGGAATCCAGATCGACGGTGTCGGTCTGCAGTCTCACTTCATCGTTGGAGAAACCCCTTCTAGAGCCGCTCAATCCGCCAACATGCAAGCATTCGCTTCCCTCAAGGTCGACGTCGCGATCACCGAACTCGACATCAGGGCAGAAGTGCCTCCCACTGCTGCAGCTCAGCAGCAGCAGGTCCTCGACTATGAGAGCTCGGTTGGTGCATGTGCAGATGTGGACGCTTGTGTCGGAATTACTGCCTGGGACTTTGATGATTCGTACAGTTGGATCCCTTCGACTTTCCCTGGCCAAGGATACGGCGATCTTTTCTTCCAGCCTGGAGGATACAACACACCCTTGGTCCGCAAGGCAGCCTACGATGGTTGCATTGACGTAAGTCCAAACCCCGATCCTGAGACTGTCAGTATGCTAACAACCGCAACAGGGCCTCACCAGCTAAGCTGTGACTCTTGTCAAATCAAAGCGGCTCGCCTTCAAGGTGTCCAGGAAATTGGCGGGCTCGCAAAATTTTTCCTTATGATCTGCGACGAATGATGTTTTTGCAGGAGAAACACGTGGGATATATGTCCATAGCCGATCGATATACAATTGCTTATCGGTGAGAATGTTTTGATTGTGACTTCTACGTGGTGGGCTCGGTAGTGCTTCTGATTGGCGCATGGAACCAAAGTGACCCTTCCGTTAATAGAGATGCTTGTTTCTTTTCTCCACGTGTAAGGGTTTGCAACACGTGTAGCCATAGAAATGCACAATAGGTTCGATAGATAGGGTAGTGATCATTGAGATACGATACGTCCTGGGCTCTCTATGGTTGAATCCTTGAACTAGAAACCACTGTGCCTCTCTATAGCGCGGAAGCCACTCTCCGCTTTCGTGGGAGTAGGGAGAGAGAGTCACAGATTTTCAGCACATAGGCAGGCTACGCACTGCGACCAATAATATATATGTTCGAGCAGAATGTTGTGGTCGTGTTCGTTTAGCATATCCCGCGTGCCAAGCTAGAGGTAAGCTGGTGGTGAGCTACTTGTAGGGTTGTTATGGTGTATCCATGATGTCTTTACCGTTTCAGCTCGCGTCATCGAACCGAGTGGGACTTGTGCGACTTTGTATGTGGTTGAGTTCATCATTTGATCCTTGGAGGCGTCAAGATGGTCGCGTGATTCCTTGCTAGAATTGGGTCATGGAACAGCCTCGGAGGAGGCATTTTGTGATATTATTGCATTCATTAATGCGATGCTGCACCGGAGGCACAGACCGACGAGAGCTTCTTCAGACTGCCGGCAAACAGTAAGTTTCGGCTTCGATCGCACGAGGAAAATGGTACGGGACGATCAATCAACGGCCAATGTCGACACTCCTCGTGGTTCACAGGTCGGCGGGATGATGACGATGATGCACATATGGTCATGGCTAGGGAAGTGGCATCAAATGGGAGAGGCGGCGGAGATGCTGGATAATGGGTGACATGTCCTGACTTGGCGCACGGCTGTTCGACCTGCCTGATTCGAGTTCCCCGCAAGACAGCCTTCGGCTCTAGCCTTGTATGGCATGCTGTTACTCGACCAAAACTCACGTTCTCGCCGTGCTGGCTGGTCACGCGGCTGTCTCGTCGACCACGGCGGGCTAGACGGCAGGGCTCTGTGTCTCTTGGAAGCGTGCAGTGCCTCCGAGAGCCCCTTTGATGCGGCAGTGGGGACTGGCACATAGTTCTCACCATTGTTCCGATGGCGGGCCTAGCAAGGCGTGGCATGAGGAACGATTATGTAAAGCTGCTAAGCCTAGTCCGAAAAAGATGAAAATGTGCTCGACAGAGGGAGCAGGAAATCACCACGAGGTCGCAGGCCAGCGGGCGTGTGATGTTGTACCCAAAATGCACGGTTTCGCTGTTTCGCGCAGCCACATGAATCACGGCTTCTCATCTACCGTCTGAAGAGAAAAACACAACGTCAACAAGAGCCGGTTGTCAGCCAGCAGCGACGTCTTTCTGCCAACTTGTTCCATCCTCCTCGGGCCTCCTTGCCTCCCACCTGCCCCGCACCTTTTCCCACACATTCGTACCTTGGACTGGAGGGGCCCTGTCGCAAGTACAAAATTGCGACTCCTCGCCCTGACCTCAGATCGAAACCTTGCTCCCTGCAGTGAACCAAGCCGGCCAATCATCCGAGCGTCTCCTCCTGTCTCCGTCGCCGCCAGTTTGCACAAGCTTCTCTGTTTGGCTGATCGTCTAAATTTGTTTCCTTCGCACAACCATTCAACCACCGACAATCCCAAGGACCCCGGTACCTTTTTCTCGCCTTTCTCTCAGTCGCCGTTCGCTCTGGAATTGTCGCTCCACGCCCCTCAATTTTCTTTGCAAAAAAGAAAACGGTTTCTTCAAACCTGGGCACGGTCGCCATATCACGTGGTGGCTTGCCCGATACTCCTGGTATAATAATGCCTATGATGGGACCGACAAAGACTGTAGTCACCATCAACTCGACTGGTCGCCAGACCGCTTCATTTGTTCGCGTCGCCTCTGCTGTGGGTTGGCGTGTGAGAGCTCAAGTTCGGACTTGCGATGGATTGGTTGCCGAGGAACTCGCTGCTTTGCCTAATGTCGAAATCGTCGAGGGAGATCTATGCCAACCAAAGGCCGACCTGATCCCCTTCCTAAACCACCTGTTCGAGGGTGCTAAGCTGGCTTTTATCAACACCACCCACTGGGGCGATGAGGTCGCCATTGGTAAAGCCTGCGCGGACGCTGCCAAAAGAGCAGGCGTAACTCACTACATCTACTCATCCATGCCCGATCACTCTGTCTACAATCCGGACTGGAGGCCGCTTCCATTGTGGTCGCAGAAGTTTACGATAGAGAACTACGTTCGCCAACTGGGAATCCCGGCCACTTTCACCTACACTGGAATCTACAACAATAACTTCACCTCACTGCCTTATCCACTATTTCGCATGGAACTCCAGGAAGATGGCAGCTTCCTGTGGAGAGCCCCCTTTCATCCTCATGACCCACTACCTTGGCTAGACGCTGAGCATGATGTTGGCCCAGCTCTCCTGCAAATCTTCAAGATGGGTCCAAATTCCTGGAAGGGCCAAAGGTAATTTTTCAACATGCCATAATTTTCGATTGTTATAAACTCACGCTTTTCGAACAGGGTCACGCTTGCTTTTGAACGACTGAGCCCAACCCAGGCTTGCGTCAAATTCTCGCGAGGTGTAGGTAGACCGGTCAAATATGTACATGGACCGATCGATATCGAAGTTTCGATCCCTAGCGGCTATCGGGAACACCTTGAATCACTCCAGGAAACCCTTGGAGAAAAGAGAGCCCCTTACTTTGGACCCTTGGAGTATCCACAAGAGGCCAGAAGCTTATGGGAGGGCTACAGATCACTCGAAGAGTACGCTCGCGAAGTGTTCCCCGACGAGGAGGCCGCCAACGGATTGACGTGGATGGACGACGACAAAGAATTCCCCGAATACGCCGAGAGTAACGAAGACCCGGATGAAGAGCGTGACGAGAGCAGTGTTGGAAGCACCACGAATCCCACACCATCTTGGACCCCCGGCATGCGGACACCGTTCAATCACCCAGAGGCTGACGCCCACAACTTTTTCGTGGGCAGTTGTTAATCCTCCGCATCCTTCCTCGGCTACACGGATAATTGTGACTCCGCAATCAACCACACGCGCAAATACGAGGAGTTCTCATCCTATCCAATCAAGGACAATCAAAAGTGCATTCAAAGGTGTTATTGGGGGATTCTAATGCAAGCAAAGCGAGCATACTGGCGTTACACGGCACAAAAAAAAGTAATCGACAAACGTACGGCCACCCGGTCATGGGTACCACCTTGTTCACCTTCTAGCCATCCATCCGATGTGATGCGATGAGCTCTGTTGCGACCTCTCTTTTTCCGGATCGCCTGATGTGTGTGTGGGGGAGTTGTTCATTTGTTCTTTGCAAACCACAGCGTCGGCGTACAGTGCATTACGGCCTTTGTCCGCGCGAGCATGCTTTTGCTTTGTTTATTACTATGCCATCCGGGATACTTGCTTTTTCGGGAGACTTGACGATTTCTAAACACATCGATTGCAACAGGATCGTTAAAGTGAATATAAATAAAGCACAATTGCTTGTTCGTTATATATCTACCAACAAGAAAACAAGCCCTTAGACCAGGCTGCCAACCCTTTTTCCAAACTCCCAGAAAGACTCGAAAGTGTACAAGAAAAGCAGAAAATCAAAATCGCTCGCGCTCGCTCTCCGAACCAAATTTGTTGACTCCAGACCGACAATAGTTCCCCAGATAGGTATCAAGCTAAACGACAAAAAACACCAAAAAAGTGAGGGCGATGGAAAGAGCGATGAGGTGCCGGCCTCCTCACTCGACAACGCCAGACCATGACCGACACACGCTATGCTATATAAGTATCAAGAAAAAAAACATTATGAGAAACGAAAGGCGTCAGTGGGGCTCGATGTGTCAGGCAACTATGCGTTGGGCCATCGCATGCGCAGACCCTCGCTCCAGCGACCATACAAGGCGTCTGCTAGCATGCCGATGTGTTCGAGGCCAGTCTCGACCTTACCGGGCATTCTGTCTTCCAGGATGGCGGTGCGGAGAACCTTTTCGCGTTCGCTGTCCACAAAGGCACTCTGTCGACGCATCGAGCGGGTGCTGGGAGCCATCTCTGACTTGAAAGGTGAGGTTGGGGGTGTGACAAGAGTCTCCTTCTCGGTCACGAGAGGTGTTTTCTTGACTGAGGGATTGCTGCGAAGGCTAGCAAGCTGTGAGAGTGGCATGATCTGGGCGGCGAGTCTAGGATCCTTTTGCACCCGTTCAAAGATGGCCTTGAGCAACAATAGTTCACCTTCGGGATCTGCTTCGTCCAAGGTGTGCAAAGCTTCTGCCACCTTGGCCAGAGCAGTCTGCTTAGGCCCAGGGGCTGTAGAGGCGTACAGTTCTTGTAGTGCTGGGTCGATGCACTTGACATAGGTGCGTCTTCCCAGAATTGCTTCCTTTGTATCGGGCATCATAACAGGCGCGGCAGGTGGCTGGTTCTCGGTATCTTCGACAGCCGTCTGTGATGAGCTCGAACTTGAAGGCCGAGCGCCACCAGATGGCACGCGCTTGAATTGGCGTACAGTCGAAGCCCCGTTGCCGAACGACATGTCGAGACCTAGAGGCTGCTTTTCTTGTACGGAGTGACGAAGAGTAGGG
>Ga0268251_10000567_pt1 | contig 11561 bp, 17 predicted proteins | sample AgamicAsMae_FD_200527 | JGI IMG/M metagenome (GOLD analysis project Ga0268251, IMG submission 200527) | Agave microbial communities from Guanajuato, Mexico - As.Ma.e (v2) (version 2) | ecosystem: Host-associated > Plants > Phyllosphere > Phylloplane/Leaf | place: Guanajuato, Mexico | collected...
GGTCCTTTTCCTTTGCTATCACAGCAGCCTCCTCATCGCGTGGAGGTTGTTGTGATTGTGGGGAAGTGGACAGAGAGATGTCGTCACTCGATCTCTCTTTCGGCGAGGTGTTTATCAACGACGGCGACGTCGAGCGTGTCAGTTCGTTGACCATGGGCGCGAATCTGGTTTATTGATAGTGTAGAGGCGACAGAACTGAAAAGGCATGTTCAAGATTGTCGTCACAAAAGTTTTGTCTTTTACATTGGATGAATCGGCTCAAACGGCACTATAGAATCTAACATTGCCGCCCTCATCTACCAGGAGGCCACGGACATAACCATCGAAAACCCGAAATGCGATCAACCAACGAATCGATTCTGCCAACAGTAGAATCCAGCGGCCAGCCAAGCACCACTCTTGCGTGATTCCTTTGGGATATTTTGGAGAGGGAGTACTCGAGTAAGACGACGCAGCCGTTCCCTGTCATTGCACTTGCGGAACAGAGCCTCAGATCTGGATCTCTCCGCTCCAACAATGCTTGACACTCTTGGCGTTTGCGAACGTCATGATTTCATGATGTCCATCAAAGTGTCTGAAGCTTCAAAAGCAGCATCTCTTCTATTCACATGAACCTCATACTTGTTTACCTCCTGTGTCTAGCAACTCTATTGACAACTATATCTGGATCCCTTCACAACAGCCACCAGCATTCACAAAAGATGTCGCGCTCATTGAACGGTCGGTGATGTTTATAGAAGGTCTCTACACACCGAACACTGACAAGCTTCAGTCCTCTCGAAGCCTTTGGCCATCCACTCGACCAGCCCCATGACAGGCTATCTGAGAAACGGCTACTGCGAGGTGCCTGCTTCAGATGCTGGAAATCACGCCATCGCCGCAGAAGTCTCGGACGAATTCCTCAAGTTCTCGGCCGAGCGTGGTAACGACCTACGCCAGATCGGACTCAAGGGAGGCTGCAAGTGGTGTCTCTGCGTATCCCGCTGGAAGGAGGCATTCGACGCCAGAGGGAAGGAGGGCGACAAGATTGTCCCTAAGTATGCCGCAACCAGTCCCGGTAATCGGCGTAGATATGCTAATTGCAAGCAGGATCTTCCTCAACGCCACCAACGAGAAAGCACTAGACAAGGTATCGCTGGACGACCTCAAGAAGTTTGCCGTTGACAAAGAGTAAGCGCACGGCAGCGCTGGGGGTGTTGAACAGTAACGAATAAGAATTATCCTCTTTCCCTATATCCGTTTTCTGTTCGCGCCGTGTACTGGAAGTCTGCCTCCTGTATCTGGCTCGTCGGCCTGGAGAGAGCTCTTGATAGCATTCCTAAATTTGAAGTCGGAGTAGAGGCCTCGGTAGGAAGGTACACGTGTAACATTAAGTGCGGTCGTTTGGAGTGGAGATTTGTGTCGACGAAGATGGGAGGCGCATAAAATTATTTTCGATTTCGGCCGTCGGAAACAGTCTGTAGCTTGCGGTATTCCTTTTCCAGCTCGGCTTGCATATCGAAGTCCAGTTGACGTTCCTTCTTTATGCGTTGCTGCTCCATGTCGCGAATGACACCTGCGTGCATAGCCTGTTCGGGAGTTTAGCACAAGAAAAGTAGACAAGAATATGGATAGACTGACGGCCTTCTCGACCTTCTGGCCATGGTGTACAAAGATGATGATACCAATTGCACCAAGCGAGGTGGCAGCCAGAGTCAACTTTGCTTTTGTCGACATTGTATATATGGTAGTGGCGATGGAGAGGCAGCTGCTACAGGAACTTGCAACTTTGCGGGAAGGAGCGAGCGTCAGTCGCATATCGAAGGGCGCGCTTGGGCCCCACGACTTGGCGGTCACCATCAACATCCACCTGTAGCCAACAACCACTGCACTTCCGGAGCTGTCGTCACATAATCTACAATTCACCATGGTATGTTTCCCTGCCGACCTACTAATTCCAGCGACAAGATCATATGCTAATACTCTCTCCAGTCTGCACAAAACTCGGCTGGAATCCAAACGCTGCTTGACGTAGGCTGAACTCACGCACCCTCAATCGGCGCCTTTACTTACCCATACCCACAGGCTGAGCGCGAGGCCCAGAAAATTGTCCAGCAAGGTATATCTTGTCATCTAGCTCGCCTACTGTACACATGCTAACCAGCTCATAGCAAGAGAGTGTAATTCAACGACCAGCACCCCGTAGCGAACCACACGTATCTGACCAATCACCCAACAGACCGCACCAAGCGTGTAAAGGACGCTCGCTCCGAGGCTCAAAAGGAAATCGACGAGTACCGCAACAAGAAGGAGGAAGAGTTCAAGCAATTCTCAACACAGGTGCGTTCTGGATCAGTCTCACAATCACCCACGGCATCTGACACATGGCCTACAGCACACCAGCGGCAACGAGCAGGCCGAGAAGGATGCCTCCAAGGACACAGATGAGAAGCTGAAGGAGATCAAGAGCATTGGCGACAAAGAGGGCGGCACCGTTGTTGAGAACCTGCTACGCGCCGTCACCGACGTCAAGCCCCAGGTTCCCGACAGAGTCGAGCAGCCCGTCGCATGATCTACCTGACGTCTGTTCTTGTCTCTAATCGCATCTGTTGCCCCGTCCCGCTCTGCTTTTTCCTCGCTGTAGATATCCTCTTTCGAATTATAGATTGACCTTCATCTGACGAGCCTCGTTGTACCACTCTACTCATGAACCGTACATTTGGACTCCATGAATACTACCAACAACTCTATATCGCTAGTCCTGATCTCCTGTATACTCGAGATATATTCATTGTATCTCGTGGATCAATGCGAGGAACACGCTCGTGATTGACCGACTCTGACGTCATATTTCCGGGGCTACACTCTCAATCCATCTGTTTACTGTACCTTTTTCCATTCACGAACTTTAATGAACCGTGCAATGAGCCTCCGACTATCGACCAGACAGTTTTGTCGTCCATACTGTCGTCCTGTCTTCCTTGCTACGAGCAACAGATCTGCGCAGTTCAGCCATGCTTCGGTGAATCGAGAAGAGAAGGTCGAAGATCCTCGCCTCAAGGAGGAGATTGGCGATCTGGTCATAGAGGATCAGTATGCAATTCTTCGAGAAAAATACGGTATGTGACCATCACCTCCATATCCGATCCCTGGTTCTGACACGTTGAAAAGATACGCCCAAGAATCCAATCATCCTGGCACATGGACTACTTGGATTTGAAGAGCTTAACATTGTGCCAAAAGCAATTGCTCCTGGCTTGCAGTATTGGAGAGGTATTCGCGAAGCATTGGCTGCAAAGGGTATCGAAGTGATTACTGCAACCGTACCGCCGTCTGGATCTATCGAAGCACGCGCTCAGAAGTTGAGCGAGGACATTCACAATAAAGCAAAGGGAAAGAGTGTAAACATTATCGCGTAGGTCTTTTTTATACCCCTGTATGGATAACACAAGCTAATTCGATCGACAGACACAGCATGGTAACGACTGATGGGATACCATAGAATACTCCCTTGCTAACTGATCTGCTAGGGGTAAACACAGGAACCAACTTGAAGCATTGATCTAAACTGACACAGCATACTGTTCAGCGGCCTGGACTCTCGATACATGATCAGTCAGTTGAAACCAGCAAACGTCAAGGTACTATCGTTGACGACAATCGCAACACCCCACCGAGGTATGATTGGTCTTTGGATCTTGTAGACTTGTGTTCCTCGCTGATATCTCTTTCTCAAAGGCTCCTCGTTCGCAGATGTCATGTTTTCCTGGATCGGCCGTTCGTCATCTCCGCCTACCCTTACACGCTCCTCTGATCACACTGACACACAACTTCTCAAACAGCAACCAACATACCCAAACTCTACAAAATGCTCGAATTCTTTGGCTTCGAAACCGGTGCCTTCAGCCAGCTAACCCAAACCTACATGCGAGACAACTTCAACCCAAAAACACCCGATCGTGAGGGTATTGCCTACTACTCTTACGGTGCCAATGTAGACCCCAGATTCTGGAGTATGTTCCGTCAGAGCCACAGGATCATTCAGAAGTTAGAGGGTGAGAATGATGGGTTGGTCAGTGTGCAGAGTGCCAAGTGGGGCACTTACAAGGGCACGTTGAAGGATGTCAGTCATTTGGATATGATCAATTGGACGAACAGGTTGCGTTGGTTCATGTGGGAGTTGACGGGAAACAAGAGGAAGTGTGTTTCTTGATTCGCTTATCTTTTGGCATGCGGGTACTGACGGCTGTGATTACAGTTTCAATGCCATCGCATTCTACTTGGACATTGCTGGTAAGTCTCCTGAGACGTGTGGAGTTCTCTGTGATAGACGTGCATACTGATTCCAGGCAGATATGTTGGCGAAAGAGGGGCTCTGATGGTCGAGCAGGATTTCTAGTAGTCGTACAGCATCATTCAAGACAGAAAAAGATGCAACCATACAAAGTTTATAGACAAATTCCCCCCTTTCTTTCATTTCGTTCGCTCAGCAGATTTGTAGACAATATATACATTTAACAATACAGTAAAGACTTTATTCCATGTGTCAACCGAGCAACATTCCTCTTGTACTATAATCCGACTCTTTTGTGCTGTTACAAGGCATGAACCAGCCATGCCGTAGCCATATACACTGAACTCATTCATATTGAGCAGCCCAACTGGCCCAGAGTTTGGTCGGACTCTCGGCGCCGAACAGAGGGCTACTCTCCGGAGAACCGGCTGTGTATCCATTGCTTCGGCTGTTTGCGCCATTGCTCGTATCGATCTGCAGACTTCTCATGCTCTGTGTTTCGGATGCGACGGGGGCCGGTATGAGGTACTCGCTCGCGGGGCCAATGGTGATGTTTTTGGTTGCGGGCGAGGAAGTGAGCGAGGACAACAGAGCGGAACGGGAAGTCGTTGCGAAGGTCGAGAGGTGTGTAGAGGTGTCGAGGTAGATGAATGGCATCGCTGAGGGGTGCGATGGCGTCTCGGTGGTGGTGGCATGAGAAAAGAGAGGTAGGAGGTTGCGGATCAGGGCGTGTAGTGGGAGAACCGAAGCCTGATTTCGCGGGTTAGCCAGATTCTTGTATACAGTATGGTCAAGAGGGCAAAGTCACCTTCCACATAGCCTCGATCTCGTCTGTGTCAATGGTCAATACATCCTTCTCCTGCTCTTCTTCTTCTTCAGGCAGTTCGTCCCATTCGCAAACGAGAGCGCCCAGAACCTTCTGCCTCCTAGCTCCTATGTCTCTTACGGCCGTCTCCAAACCTTTGGCGCCTTCTGTCAAGGTGATTGAGACCTGGACATCGCTCCTCATGCGACCAGCCAGAGTGTAGAGTTCGGTGCGTAGATTCTTGAGCACGACGTCGCGACGACCGATCAAGTGCACGGCAGCAACGCGCAGGGAGGATAGGAGAACAGAGAGATGTTGGGACAGTGTGGGCGAGGCGACATTGGGGACGTAGAGGATGATGCTGTTGCCGGTGGGATTGGTAGGAATGCTCGAACTGGCGGAGGGCAACCTGTTGAGCACTGGGGCAGATGCCGAAGAGGCAGGGCTGCTAGTACGAATGCCCGAGGGAATACCTGGCGTGTTTGAGGTCGCGCGATAGTTGAGATAGGTTGGTTTCGTCGTGATTGGATTCATGGCTGAAGACTGGAGCGTGTCGACTGTCGACTGGTGTCACAAAAGACGGTATTATACAAGCAGAAAGCACGACGAGAAAGAAACAATGGCTCCAGAGAGAAACGAGCGTAAGCAAACACCAGGGATACAGAGTATGTACAAGAAAGCGGACGACGAGAATTAAATGCGAGACAAGTCGACTCGCTCTGGCCCGACTTTGAGACCCCGAGCCGACTCCCTCAGCCTCTTTTGCGGGGTTCATCTCCAAATTCTCCGACCAAATCGCCCTAAACTCGACCATGACTCGCTTGCATCCTGGCCGCATAACTGCTCTGCATTCATCCTGTCTATCTGCGAAGATTGACTGTCGAAGTGCTACCTCTTTGCTTCACTATCCTCGCGCGCTGTCATTTGTCCCTCTCGCATCTGCGTGACCGCCAATCCCATGCTCTTCGTTATTCCCATTTTCTCTGCCTTTTCTGCGTCAAGGTCCACTGCCTCGGTCATTACGCCCTCCTACCCTGCTGAAGAGCCATCCTGGACCCTGTATGAGCTGTGTCTGCTCTGACACGAGCTAAAATTTCCTTTTCCTCACGTCCTTATTATGAATGAACCGTTCCGAGGATGCTACCAAAGGCATACTTGCTGAGCCATCTGATCGCCCTTGCCAGTCGCCTCTATCAGATTCCTCCTTGTTTACCACTCGAACTCTCCTTGGGCCTTGTGGAAGAGGTACCTGCAATCGTCGGTCAGTCACGGTTTTGGTCCTTGTGCTTTCGTCTCAACTAACTCCTTGCCATTGGCCGACATGATACCGTCCTTGAGGGTGCACTTCCACTTGTTCTTGACGCGCTGCACCTTGTCGTATGTGCAAAGCACGTGGTCAATCTCCTCGTCTTCCTCATCAGCGTTGTTGCCGGCTTCGTCACTCGATGAATCAAGATCAGAGTTGATGGCATCTTCGTCCTCTTCCTCCATTTCACCGTCCAATTGAGGAATGCTGGCCAAGCGCGAACCAGCGTTTGCGCTGGCTCTACCTCTAGACACACGCTTTCTGTAGCGGCTATGCTCCTTTCGATCGTCCAGAGGAAGCAGCAGACCGTTCTCGAGTCTATGTTGTAGATCCTCGATTTGACGTCTCATCATACCATCGTACTTGTCCACTTGAGCTGAGCTGAGTCTGCGTCTCTCTGTGATATATCTGTTCCACTCGTCAAGTGCGGCTTCGTCCGAACCATCTGTCTGCGAGTAGTTGACGCCGTGTTGTTGAGGGTATTGGCCGTTGCCTTCAGTCTTCACCTGAGGCTGCTGGTGCGCAGTCTGTTGGCGCATTTGCTGGGCATACTGCGCTTGCATCTGGCGTTGCTGTTGGACTTGTCCTGGTTGCGACGCAGCTTGTCCAGGTTGTGTAGGCAACTGCAAGCCTTGTGTTCTTTGTTGTTGTTGTTGTGCCTGCTGCTGCTGTGATTGTTGCGGCTGTGGCTGTTGGGGGTGAGCGTTCTGAACACCACCAGGCAGAGCGATACCTCTCTGCTGCATGGCATTAAGTGAAGCATTGGCTTGCTGGCCGAATTGCTGCTGGAGGAGGGATGCAGCACGTTGCTGAGCCATCATCTGGTTGTTCACCTGCTGAGGATATCCTTGCTGAGCAGGGGGATAGTTGTGCATAGGCTGAGAATTTGATCCAGGCTCAACCTTGGGCTGTGCATGTCCATTCTGAGGGGGCTGATGCTGGACAGGGGCTCCATTATGTACAGGCTGGGGTGCTGCGGCAGGTTGCTGCGCTTGCTGCTGTTGAGGCGCTTGTTGAGGCGGAGGCGGAGCAGGCTTGGGATCCCAAGGCATCTGCGCGACATCGCGCTGCGACATCTTGTGCTGCCATGACTATTGGACACATATTAGTACAAGCATGTAGAAAGGTGATAGCATATTAGCTGATTAGAAGGGTTGGTCCGGGGGAGCTTCGGGACTTCTCAGCGCTCAGACCACGCAGTATAAAACTGGGTAAGCACGTCTCTGAGCCTTAAGCCCCGCTTCCGCCGCTCCTTTGTTTGTCGCCTGCGCTTCAGCTTCGCAGGCAGCAGCCAGTCGAGCAACAAAAAACAAAAAGACATGGCAGCGAAATAGCAACACCGAAATCAAGACACAGCGAATGGTCTGAAACAAAAACATGAAGAAAGGTAAAGTGCAGAGAGAACGAAGACATGACCAACCTGTTGCAGTTCCATCAAGGTCTGTTGCTGGACACCATTCTCTTCAAAGTCATTCTGCGAAGCATTGATGACTTCTTGGATGATCTTTTCGTAGATCTCGCCCTGCAGACATGTCAGTACAGGTCGCTGGCAGGGTCGCCGCGGACGATGTGCCAGCTGCCGCTGGATGAGGGGCCACAAACAGTAATGGTGTTCGACATGACGGCGATTACTATCAGACCAAGCCCTGTTGCCTCACTAGACCGATGATTTCTGTGATGCTGAGTGCCAGGAGACGGATCTGCACCGAGACGTGCTGGGCTGTGGTCGTGTGACGCTGATGGTTGATGTAATGCGCAGGCGAAGGTAGGTCACCCTGGGTCGCGCACTCTTTACTACTTCTGGCGCTGTACGTCTGATTGTGGTGGTTTCTGGACACTTCTTGAATGCTTTCTGGCACGATGAGAGGTTGGTTGGCTATTGCTCGGTGATGGCCGTATTGCGTGGTCAGCAGGCAAGTTGGATGTCGCAGCACGAAGTTCAACCCCTTCGACGCGGGTAAAGTCCGTGCTTGCCGACGTTCATCCGTCACTCTCTCTTGCACCTTGTCACTCTTGACTTCAAACGCTCTTCACTTTGAGCGATACTGTGACAACGTGAAGATACCTAATTGACTGAGGGTCTGTTCTGTGGAAGTGTTGTATCATAGAGACCGGTGTGTGGCCAAACAAGGTGTTCCGCTGCCCTTGTTTTTGAGACTGCGACTGGACGTCGCGACTTCCGCAATGATTCTTGGTGAGAGCTTTTGGTGAAGCTAAATACTTTTCCCGTTGTTTACCTCACATCGCCAACTCCCTTTCAATTCATCCTTTTGCATTTCCATTGTTACGATTCCTTTGCTACGTCAACGCGACCACTGCCATCGACATTGGTCCGCCACCCATGAGCACAACGCTGCCACTCACTTTATCGCGTCACTTGCGCGAATTCCCTACTGCTCGTCACACTTTCACTCTTTCCGCTCATCCTGGATTGCCCACAGCCATTATCTTGTCCCTCTCTTCAATCCATTCCAAAGAAGCAGAACACAACCACCATGTCTAGTGGGATGACTTTCTCAGGCGTGCCGCCCCGTGAAGATTGTGCAAGCTGTCCAGAGGCCGGAGCTCGCTGTGCGCTGCATCAGAGCATGTTAGACAGACAGCAGGTTCCAGCTATCATGGCCCCGACACAACAAGCTCACAGCTACGAATCTGCCGGAGATAATGCTCCACGGGCCGATGAGAAGTCACATATGTCAAAGGCAGTGGCTAGAGAGATGAATCGGCTGAAGACCCAGGAAGGTCAGATGATCAAGGTGAGTTCTCGCCCCTCTCACCTTGCATGTTTGATAGCAACTTGTGGAGTCTTGATGGAGTCAATGCTCACTTTTCGCAGGCTTTGAGTAAAATGAACTTCAACGAAAAGAGGCAATACGACCTTACTAACAAACAGAAGAAGCGCTTGCGAAGACGCGAGAATGCCGCTCTATATGCTCCTGATCCGGACAAGATTGCTTTGAAAGAAGAGAAGGCTGCGCAACGTGCTCAGGACCCAGAGAGGATTGCCAGAATGGAAGCTCACAACCAGAAGACGGCCGAAAACAAGGCAAGACTCCAAGCCAAACGCGCCCGCAACATCAAGGAAAACAGACAGCACGGCGCCGGTAGGCTCCTCATGGACAAAATCAAGGTCGAGACGAGCGATGCGTTGGAGCACGCATCTGCTCTGCAGTCCCATGGTGCAGACAACGAATATATCTCACGAGGCCCGACTATCAAAACCAGAGGTCAACGCGCCGCTCACCAAATCAACACGGAGCTCCAGAACCTCGCCACTGTGCATAGTATGCCCGAGCAAACCGGTACGGACGCTTTCTTAGACCGCGCAGACTCTCTGATCCATCAGACGCTTGCATCAGTCAACTCTGTTCTGTCACCTGCCGACCGCAATAACCTTGAAGAAGCCCTTAGCCTCGTCCGCACTGTACAACTGCTTTCGAGCAAGGACTACCGCCCTTTGCAAAACACCACCAGCTACACCGAACAATTCGACCGTGTGCTCCGTGGACCCAACCCAGACGAGTACCACGCGCATGGTCGCAGAAGTGCTAGCGCAGGTGTGCCTATCAAACAGGAGGATGCATCGGATGGCGACGCTGTCGCACAGGAGCGTGATTCAAGTTCTGATGGTCATCTCAGAGGTGGATATAGCGATGGCTCCAACCTCTCACAATTGGGTGTCTCCGAGCGAGACGCTATGGTGGAATAGAGAGCCTGCCGTCGACCCCAGTGCAGAATTTGTGCTTCGATAAGCATCCTGCGGGAGCTTCTGGCCTCGGGCACCTGCGATGCCATTAGACCATCGGTCATCTCAGAAGCACAGTGGCAGCAAGATCTTTACGATGAGGAGTTCCCTCCGCTTTCATGAGCAACTATAACGAGGTTGGATCGCTCTCCAGTGGCGGCAATGAGGCCTTAGAGAAGAAGCGCATTGGACCGAGAGGTATACAGTCCTTTCAGCTTAGAAACAATTTCGATGAACCAACCATGTTTTGCATGTGATCCGTTCCTTTTCGTGATGCAAATGTTGAGGTGTAGGATACATATAAAACTGTACAGTGTTTTCAGAAAGAGAAACGGCTTCAATAGAGTCTTTGTTTCACCAGCTCGCCTTGGTATCATTCTTATTGGAATTGAATTTCTCAATGTATTAGTGATTAGTCTATTATCGCAATCCCATCAACATAAATCTTATCATCTATCCTTCCCATCCCTTCAAGTTCTACGCTCAATGCCATCCGCTCTTCTCCCCTCTGCCAGAGTTCAACAGAGGATCCTCAGCCGTGATAGGGGGCACATATTCAGCTCTCTGTATGCCACCCGCGGGCTGCACATCCGTAGCCATAGCGTCTTCATAGCTGGGCGGCGCATCGCCAAATGGTGGTTCCTCGCCGGAATGCTCTACATGCTGCACAGGTTGTACTGGTATCTGTGTAGTTTCCACCGGTGCTACAGAGGAGGCTACTGGTTTACGAGCGGGGAGCGGTGGTGCTCCAGAGGCTGTTTTGGTGTCGGCTGGGTAGTGGGGCCGAGGTGGGATGGGTGGTGCAGAGGAAAGATCGACGTTGGTACCCTGAGTTTGAGCTCTTGACATGGCTTCGAGGAGCTCAGGTGGTGGAGTGATGCCTGAGAAAATCTGGACTGGTAGACGGAGGTCTATGGTGGTTGTTTGAGGCTTGCAGAAATCAGCTTTATGTAACCTTAAGAACGTATATCAAGAAAATTAGAAACCTACCATTGACGCTGTACCATCATAGCGGATACCAATGCGGGCAAAGATCTCGTACGAGCGAGTAATGTTACAAGTCTCGAAACTCGGCGGTATGGCATTAGGCAAAGGCGTATCACTCCAATAGCGAGAGTCAATCTCGGCTTCTGATTCGATTTCTCCGCCATTGGGTGCAATTGCTTCTCGGGCTGCGCTGTCGCCGAATTGCAGTGGGACTGCCATACCGCTACGAGAGAATAACACCGTACTGCTGCGTTCGACCCTGCCGACGTCCTGCGCGCGGATCTTGGTGATGGCCACAACTTCGAGCTGCAGAGACGTGAGTGTCATAGCAGTGACTTTGCCATTCAGACTGGTGACTACAAGTCGTGCAGGCACCGGTTTGGCACAAGTCAAGATCGCGGGCTCTGGTAAGCGTATGTCGACAGCGATGAATGGAGCTGTGGGT
>Ga0268251_10000569_pt1 | contig 11526 bp, 10 predicted proteins | sample AgamicAsMae_FD_200527 | JGI IMG/M metagenome (GOLD analysis project Ga0268251, IMG submission 200527) | Agave microbial communities from Guanajuato, Mexico - As.Ma.e (v2) (version 2) | ecosystem: Host-associated > Plants > Phyllosphere > Phylloplane/Leaf | place: Guanajuato, Mexico | collected...
GGCCTTGTAGGGGGTCAACGAGTCTGCGCCAGTCTTCTTGTATTCGCCGATCTGCACAATCTCCGTCTCATTCTCTTTGATGGCAAGACCCTCGACGAAGCTCTCGGCACTGAGCAGAGTGCGCTCGGCAGAGCTGGTCCAGACCTTGTTGGGCTGCTTGAAGTGTTGGTAGCGCTCGTAGACGTCGACGCCCAGCTTCATGGCTTCCAGGCTGCCGACCTTGGACAACTTCTCAATATCTTCATCCTCGATGGGACTTGTCCAGGTGGTCAGGAAGGACAGAGCGTGCGAGCGGTCCCAGTCGATGGAGCTGTTGCCTTGGCTTGCTTCGAGCTTCTTGACAAAAGGCTCGATGTAGGATTCGTAGTCGAAGTCGTTGGCGTAGATGGCAGCGTGACGGACGAGGTACGTGGCCCTGGTGACGTTACAGCCCTGAGGTGGAGCAGGGTCGAAGTTGCTTGTTGGGTCTTGGGGCTCGAAGTAGGGCGCGATGCCTGACATGTGCTCCAGGGGGTCAAACGTATACTTTGCAGCCGTCAAGGCCGAGGCCGAGAGGAGGAGAGATGCTGTGACGGAATGCATTTTGCTACTTTGCTGTAACGGCGATCTCGAGATGAACGATAGGAACAAGCTTCTACTGGATGGAGAACAGGGTCTATACCACCATTACTTATACCAATAGGGCACCTACCTCAGTACCAGCCACCTGAAACCTGGTCGTGCCATTACATAGAGAATGACGCGCGACATTTTCTTTCTACCAACATGCTCATCAAAATGATTCGCGTCGAACCAAGTTCCCTCCAAGATTCTCACGCTAAAAGCCTGCATGACGTCGTGTCTACCAAGATCGCCATGCAGGAACTCACGGCTCCCCTTTGCTCGGCACCTTAACTCGAGCTTGGCGGTGCCTCAGGAACATCTTGTTGAGCCACAATCCTGTTTGTGGCTCGTTGATCTGTATAGCTAATACGAGATCCGAGCAATCGATTGCATCCCTTGACCGACAATCCTTCCTCAACACGATCACCACGATCGAGCAATCGGCACTCACAGAAATATTCTCTAGATCATTGATTGATTCACGCTATTTGTACTACACACGAATAGATATATACAAGCGTTTCGCTTACGATTATACAGCGTATGCACCCGAGTTCAACTGACGAGGCTCACTAGCAACATCAAAAGTGCCATTACTCAGCACTCGCAGACATTGTGCTGTGCTCTGTCCTGGGGCTACCCAGGTGACATTGTGTCCCAGGCTCTTCATGTAGTCCACCGTCTGGTTGTCGTATGCATACTCGAAGCTCACGTAGTTGGGAGAAAGTTGGTCATGCAGACGAGGCGCTGCCAACGCTTCGGCAGAAGTCATGTTCTGGTCCAAGACATGCCACAGAGTCTGCAAGGTCGCCGTGATGATTCTACTACCTCCTGCAGATCCTGTGACAAAGTAGAGAGAGCCGTCGGGGTATTCCGCGATCGTGCAAGAGATGGAGGACATCGGTCTCTTGCCGGGGCGCACAAAATTGCTTTCTGAGGGCACAAGACCAAAGGCGTTCTTGGTTCCCGGAATCGAAAAGTCGTTCATCTCGTTGTTCATAATTACTCCGGTCGAGGGAACGATGAGCTGACTGCCAAACAGAAGGTTGACCGTGGTTGTGAGTGAAATTGCCATGCCGGAGCTATCAGCAGTCACCACGTGAGAGGTTCCAGGAGTCTCCATTATCTCCAAGTTCTTGGGGTCGTAGGACGATACATTGAGAGTGTGCGTATCTGATATGAGATGGCGAATGTTTGCCGCGGTCGTTGCGTTGATTATCTCGGCTTGGTATTCATCCATGCCTTCGACGAACAATGGGTCTCCCATCGAAGCACGGAAACCGTATCCGAAGCGTGTTGCTTCGTCGAGGTGGTGGGTGCTGAGATTCAGGTATGCCTCATCGCCCATTGTATCGTATCCTTCCAGTGTCTTCATGATGGCTAGCACCACGCCGCCTGAGGCTGGCGCACTCACACTCTTTAGTTTGTACCCTCTGTAGTCGATTTCGACAGGATCGCGAATTGCAACTGTGTAGTTCTTCAAGTCCTCCATGGTCATTGTTCCATTGGCTGCCTGCAGCGTGTCAATCATGGCTTCGGCGATGGGGCCAGTGTAGAAAGCATCAGGTCCACGCTCTGCGATAGCCTCCAGGGTGGAAGCATAGCGCTGACGGGTGATAGTATCGTTGAGCCGCAGCAGAGTGCCATTGGGTGCAAAATCGATGGCCCAATTCGGGTCGTCAACGAGGAAGTTGGACGTCGCGCCTGCCGTGGCAGAAGCCATATAGCGGACTAGGTCGGCTGTGACTGGGAAACCATAGCGAGCGGTCTTGATCGCGCCTTGCATAACCTCTTTCCACGGCAGTTTGCCATACTTTTGGTGCAAATGGGCTAGTCCGCGGACTTCACCAGGAATACCACTACTCAGATATCAGTACGTGCTGTTTGCTTGATCTTGGTCGATCATGCGAGGCGTACCTTGCTAAGCCTCCGTAAATACTCGCATCTGTGTTGTTCTTGTACATGTCCTGGAACGCAGCCGCAGGTGCCGACTCTCGGAAGTCGATAAATTCGTACTCTCCATCGGCACCTCTGGCCAGCATGAATCCGCCGCCGCCTATTCCAGAATGATACATGCCAATCACACCAACGCAGAAGGTAGTTCCAACCATTGCGTCAGCAGCTGTACCACCTTTCAGCAGCAGATCGCGTCCGATTCCTGAGCAGATAGTGCTCTCGGACGCAACACCTCCATGCAACCTTGTTGCATTGGCGCCATGGTGTCCAGTGTGAGGCACCTCGGAAGGTGGAGGAAGACTATGATGAGCGTATCCTTGTCTGAGAACAGTGGCACCAATGTCGGAGACTCCAAATGCTAGCAGACAAGCAACAGTGTCAACCCAGGGAGAAAACAGCATAATGACCACGCAGATGACGACTAAACCAGATAACAGCCCAACGGACAACACAGAACGTGAGAATGAAGATGCGAGAAACACTCGCGTGCGGTCGTGGGACATTTGTACTCGAGTACAACAACCCTACCTACCGGGGGCGGGGTCGGTGAGGGGCGCGATTTGCAGTGCATGTACCAATGGTCAAAACGAATTCTTGGATATGTATCAACGAGGGCATGGATCGACTGCCTTCTTAAAGTATGTTGATATGATCGGCAAGGCGACGAGCTCGGCGAGATAAGATACTGGCGATAACCTCCGGGTGAGCTTTTACCGGCCGTTACAGTACTTTCCCATATGAGCTCTTATCGCGTCACATGGTGTGCTTCAATACAAGGTAATCATCAGCCATCAGGAGAACTATTGTCAAATGGTCGTGAGGAGGGACTCAGGGAAAGAGTAGTGGGTTCTTCATTATTTACTTTTGAATGCTATAGACTCTGAGGGCTTTATCAGTTGCCATTTCGAAATGCGGTTCATGTCTTCTTTCTGTTTTCCCGCCGCTTTGTCGATGACCCACCCTGCTACATATTTGAGCGAACAAACGTCAACCGAATTGCCTGTGGTAAATCCACATACAGCAGAACGCCAAGCACCACACGACACAACAATTGGCTTGAAATGGCTGGTTGAAAGCCAGTTCAGGTCAGGTTATAGTCGATATGACTTCGGCATGTGCTTGAATGATGTTACTCGTGTATCTCCGGAGGAGGGGCAATGTGAGAGCTTTCTAAGCAGCCACTCCTTTGGCACCAGTAGCGTTTACGGCTGCCGCGATCGATGCAGGACCATTGACTTGCATGTCCAACTCGAGGTACTCTCTGGCTGCGAGTTTGCTCTGCTTCTCGGTCAGGTAAACCATGTATCTTTGAGAAAGATCCCTGATAACATCAACGTTCAGGCGCGTCTTGTGGCGAATGGTGCTGTGAAGCGCCTTGACGCGCTCGGCTTGTTCGGCTGCAGTGTCCAAAGTCGTTGGCTGGTCGATCTCGAAGCTAAGATAGCCTAACCAGAAGGATGGGCTATCGAGGAAGATGTGCTGTTGGCGTGACAGAATATCGCGTGCTTCGACAGCATCGCCCTTTGATTTCCAGGTCAAGCGGGCCATCTCAACGACAAGAGCACCCTTGTCATCAATCGAGCACTCGGCGTCGGCGACGTATTGATCGTAGATCTGGACAGCTGCATCGTAACCAACCTGGCGACGTTGAAGGTTGGCCAAGCGAGTGATGGCCTCAAGGTTGCCAGGCAAGGTGACAAGAATGGCTTCGTAAATTGCAGCAGCAACAGACGATCTACCACAGGCTTCTTCGAAGAGTGCCCAGTGGAGACGAACGGCAGGTCTGGCGATGGGAGTATAGATGCAGCTGGCACGCTGGAAAATGTTGCGAACTTCCTCCTCTTTGCCGTCCTGGTTGTACATCCAGCGAGCATATCTCTGCCAGAACTCGTCGTAGTGAGCACAGGTAACGACACAACGCTCGTAAAGGAAGGATGTGCGGGTGTAGTCGGCCTCGGTCTCTTCGAAGTCGAGGTACTTTGACCAGTTCTCGAGCTGCGCTTCGTCGAGTTCGGTAACGTGGAAGTAAGGACGCTTGATTTCTTGTTCGTAGGTCCAGCGCTTGGTGGTCTCGGTTTGAGTGTTGTGGAAGAGCTCGAGGTGATATGTGTCTAGACGAGCGCGCATTGCACGATCGACTTCAATCTGGCTCTTGCCCTTGGTCTCAGGCTCGAGCTCGGCGGTGAACTGGCTGAGCAGGTTTGCGGGAGCGAGTTCGGTCAAGGGGCGGGAGGCTGCCAGTTGGCGGTACTTTTCGAAGTAGCGAGCATACTGGTGCATGGGGATGTTGATGATGCGACCGAGAATGTCAAAGACGTTGTCCTGGGCCTCGAGTCGCTCTTCGAACTCAATGTACTTGTCCCAGAAGGGATGGGCTAGGAAGTCCAGACCAACGCATGCAGCGCCTCTTTCAAACAACCTAGTTTTGTTAGCCGATGCATGCCTCGTGTATGGCAGGGAGAAGGAAGCAGAGGGGGGAGGGGGAACCAAACAAGGCATATAGTCCCGTGGACCTTCTGAGGCCGTTGGACGTGGTGAACAAGGTCTGATGCACCAAACACCAGTGAGAGAAGAATGTGACAAGGCTCGAGTTTGGACATGTGATGGGAGTCTGAGCGCTGTGGGTGAGAAGAGTATGCTATGGGGAGAGTCTCGGTGGAATCTCACCCGTCTTCGACAAGTCTTGTCTGTGGTACGAAGCGAGAAGTTCCAGAGTCGGGTAGACGTCGTCTGTGTGAAAGGTCATGCAGATATGACGGGCAGCGCGAACTTACTCTCGAATGATGCTATCGTCGTGCGTTGTCTCGACCTTGAAGCTGCAGTAGTTGGCCCATAGGTCGACCGAGATGCCAATGCTGGCCACACCGCGTTCGTAGACCTGGCGCCAAAGTTAGCAAGGCGTGCTATCGTTGTCGTGTCGAGTGTCTTGACTGACCATCTCGGCCGCCTCGGTGCCAGCAATGGCAAACTCCAGGTCGGCATACTTCTTCCAATATCCAAAGAACAGCGGGAACTTTGCAAGAAAGCGGTCGTGGATGCTTCTGGCCGCCGTGATGGCCTGAGGACTCGAGTTTCTGTTCAAGCCGCCTTCAAGACCTTCTACCGCGCGCACCAACTTCTCCCAGTTCTCGAACTCGTCTGGACTGGCTTGCACTTCGGCTTCGAGCTTTCTGACTTCGGCCAGCTCCTCGTCGCCCATGCCGTAGCCGTAGTCGGTCATTGCTGAGCGTGCTTTGCCAAACGATGCTTCGGCTTTGCTAGGATCGTGTAGATGGCGCGATCGTAGGCCGCTGCAGTAAGCTGTGTGCGAGGAACGAGATTGCGATGCGGTAAAGTCGAGTAGCTAACGGTGTCGAACGCTTTGCGCCTTGCAAGTTGGTTTACGCGTTGGTCTCTCAAAGTGTCTGCTTGCTTCACATGCAGAGCTGCTATTTGGCCAATGGGCTAATCTCCGGCGCACGGCCCGAGCTACCGAAGCCCTGCTAGCCTTGCCCTACCAACACCTTATGCTCATCCATCAACATGTTCGAGTTGTGAGAACACTCTACCCTCTGGCGCATTCAATAGACAATCTACCTGTAGACTCAGATTCTATTCTTTTTCCTCCTGCTTGATTGGAGCCTACTCATACATGGCTAAGTGGTCGAATCACAACCTGTCTCTGTGCTTGAAACTCACTGTCATATCCCACAGAACAACCTACCAAACAGACAAGTGGCCCTACTACCACCAACCAGCAACAGTCCTACGATTATTCATTCGTACTGCAGACTGATACTGGTCCTGTTGAATATCACTAATAGCTTAATCGCTCTGCTTCTCCATATCACGCATTTTCAAATAATTTTATCAATCTGACAGGGAAACCCTGGTCACACTCCTGTACGTTTAGCCGAGAATGGGGGGTTGGATTGCAATCCTGCAGTTGCCGAGTGATATGAATCCTGTCTCGATTTCTGGGTGATATTGCATCTCGCTTAGATCTGCTAGGTATGACCAGGTTCTGCGACCACTCTGAGATGACCTGAAGAGGGCTGTCGACAACGACTTTTAAATGGACCAGATGCGTAACCCTAAGATTGATCAGATCTGCTCGGGCGACCATGAGATCTACTGTATAACACAACCCATGCTCTGATCATTATTAGCGAGCACAATACTCACGAGTTTCTCGCACTCTCCCTCTCGAGTGCTGGCTGTTCGAGTCTACGAGGCTCTTTGCTGACCCGGATGTATCGCGGCACATTTGCCAGCTGGGCAACGTTCTTGAGTACGAGATACATCAAGATATCCGTAGTCCAGAGCGCTGTGATTGGGCTTTGAGGCTCGCCTTGAGATCCGTAAGCACAGCCGCACAACATTCTCGTTCCGCGACTCCACTGTGAAGCAGACGCGCCTTGACGACATGTAACATATGAACCCGAGTCATGTTGCCTCGGTTGTAGCGAGTCTCTCAACCAGCTTGGTGAGCTGTTTAGCCCAAAAGAAGCACAACATACTCCCACTCTGGAATCTTTCGGTGAGCAGCGAGCAGATACAGAGCCATCAAGGGTAGCTAGCTGGTGTCCGCGGAGGATAGAAGGACTTCCAAAATCTAGGCTGGGAACGTCGAATGGTTGCAGAAAGTGGCTGGTGCGGCAAGGCGGACGGGCCCGCGGCGACTCTATCGGTTTTCAGTTTAGGCTCGTTTCATGTCGCCGGCTTCACTCATTCTCTCACACCCGTCTGCCACAACGTAGATATCTGACGACGGGGTTGACAGGTCGTTCGTTCGACTTGAAAGTAAGCCCTATGGCGCAAACGGCTATCTGAAGCTGCCACACATGGACATTGGGATTGGCGTCCACAGGTTTGATGAGCCCGTCTCGTATCCTGTCGCGTCGTGTAGCAAAGTCAAAGCAAACAGGGATGGTTGGTCAGAGGTGCTGGCCACCGCACAGACAAGAGGGGCATTCTGGGTGGATAACGATGCTGCATATATGCACCTCCTGCCGATGGGCGAGTCGTGCTCTTTTCGTCGGTCTTTCTTTTCTTCCACTCTGCATCTCCATCTTTCTGCGATCTGCATCGTTCGTGGCTCTGGAAGCCCGTCTCTTCTCAATATCCAGTCGGAAGCGGGTTCTTCTAACTGTCTTTGGTCGCTTCTCTCTTCCCATCTAAGCTCGAATTCTTTTTGTTCTCCCCTCTTGAGCGATTCTTTGCGCGACTCTGATACTTTTTGTGGTACGGCAGCAATCTGACAGCCGAGATCACACTCAACCTGCACCTCATCTCACACATGTCAGCATTGGGTTGCACGACTGGTCTTTGATATCCCTCTCTGACTGGACTGTCCCAAACTTGTTCAGCATCTTCTAGAGCATAGTTAAATACAGTTCATGCAACTCGGCCTCCACTCAGGCAGAATGCGTGACCGCAGGAACACTAATCTCTCTATCTCGTCGACGGGGTCCTTCGCGTCAGCCCATACATCGCCCGTCGTTGCCGATCACGCCCATGACAGCGCCGAGAAGGGGAGATTCCTTTGGATCCCGGCGAGAGAAGATAGCGAACCTCTACCTTCGCCTCTACTCAAACACGCACGCGAAAACCATCATGGCTTCTTTGATGGCTGGCAAAAGACACCCCGCTGGCGTACAGTCGTCATGCTCTGTGTTCTGGCTGTCGTCTTGATCTGCTATAGTCTTGCTCCTCTATTGACCAGCGATTTCCGATTTGATGCTGTCTTCGCCAATGCCGACAAACAGATCGATCTCATCAACGGAGCACCAATCCCCGATCAAGCAACCCCCTTGATATTCCAGGACCAGCACGGTCAGCCAAGATGGACCGTCTCGATTCCTCCATCTTTTGGCTTCCCTCTCGAGCAACATGAATACAGTCGAATCTGTTCGACCAGCGAGGGGGTCAGGAAAAGCGTCGATGCCATGACTAGCCGGCCGTCAAGAATTCAAGGCAAAAGCAGACCCCACTTCTGGAAACGCCCTTACTACGCGGCAGACAGGACGTTCATGTCAGTCGACGAAGCTGAAGCCCTCAACTTATTGCCCGCCATGGCCGAAGGACAAAAGCACATCTCCGTTGTTGGCCATCCGAACACAAGCAGTTCTGATCTTCCCACCTGCCAGAGCAGCTTGACCTTCGTCATGGAAACCACCGAGGCCGGCTTTGGCAACACGCTCCTCGCCCTCTGGCTCAGTTACGGCATGGCCAAGAAGGAAGGCCGCACTTTCTTCATCGACGATTCAAAGTGGTAAGATTTAGTCGCAAGATGATTGCATTGATTATGTGCTGACAATCCTCGAGGTCGTACGGAAGATACACCACATACTTCAAACAGCCTCCTCCATCGGCTTGTGCACCTCCGCCAGCCAACCAAGTTCTTCCGTGCCCTCACAGCGCTCGCCATTTGGTTGTCTCTGCAGCTACCTTGCCTTGGACTTTCGGAACTGCCTTCAAAACCGAGTATCAGCAATCACTCAAGCATGGTTTCAAGAAGAATCGCCCGATCTACGACCTAGTCCGACAAGGCTATCAAGACTTGTTCCATCTGCAGGGAGAGGACGCACCGTTCTTGGCGCACAAGTTGACCGTGATGCGTGCCGCTGCCTCCGCCTCTCAGACGCCACTTGTTGGCATGCACATTCGTCGTGGAGACCTGCATCCATTTGAGGTCGAGTACAGCCATGATTACCTCCCATTCGACCGTTACACGTCTGCAGCCAGCGAGCTTTTTGCTGCTTTCTCACCGAACAAATCCTCTCTGGAACCAACTGCCTTACTTCTTGCCTCGGATGATCCAGACATTCTTTCGTCGCAAGACCTATTAAACACACTTCCTTCGCATCTCACAGTCTCACGACCCCAGGAACGTATCGTTCTTGCGAGTAAGAAGACACTAGAACCTGCGAAGCCCATTCGCAAGCCGGGATCCGCATACGTCAAACATGTCGATGAGAACTCTGGATGGGAGGGAGGATTCTATGCCTCCTTGTTCTTCTCTCTCGGCCGGGGCCATCCTTCTGCGTCCGACAAGGGAATGGGCGAGGAGATGCAGATGGCAGTCCTGAAACTGAGAGAGCTGGTTGGGCGTGCCTACCTCTTGGACCTAGCGGTCGTGGGGCATGCAGATGCAGCAGTCTGTGCCAGCTCCAGTGCGGCCTGTCGCATCATTGGAGTTATGATGGGCGCCGACAAGGTGTACAACGGACAGTGGAAAAATGTGGACACGAACCGTGTATGGAGCTGGGATGGAAAGGTTTGATTGAGGATTGAAGGATGTCTCATCGGGTTTAGCAAGGCGCACGGCGTGTTTCATTTTCTGCATTGTTGCTTTCTGGTTGAAGGTTTATCGTTTCATTATCCTGTGTTCGTAGCTGGCTAGTTTTCTCCTTTGTCGGAACATACAGAGCCCAGCGTTGTTGCTGAAGGACATAGATATCACGATCGAAATTGCACACGAGACGATGGTACTAGGACCAAATGACAGCATCTAATCATTTGAAGCCCATGTGTCGCTGAGATGAGCCGTGATAAATTGTGGCTGCAAAGCGATGCGCATCTCGTTGCCCGCGGAAGCTTGTTTGGTAGACGAAACGGAGAGGTGTTGGCGATCAGATGCTTGTCGCATACCGTCAGAGTCAGACCGTAAGTGTTCGCGGGAGCAGGTGGGGGGATGCAGGGAAGCCCGAGCCGAAATCGGGACAGTCAGGGAGAAGGCCGAGTGCTCCCACAGGCCACAGCACACCAAGAGCATGAAACGCCAACACAGCGCTTGGCTGAGGTCAATCTGGATGACAACGGCCACAGACTGGATCATGGCGCCCAAGTAATGGGGGTAGGTAGGTATGCACCGACAGCGAAGGAGAAGACGGGCGGGTCGTGGCAGTGCAAGCACATGCGGCAGGGATGATAGATGAACGGTTCCTGAATCCTCAAGCGGACCCGGGCAGTCGTTTGCTGTAGCTGCTGGTACTAGAGGGCGATAGGGCCCATGGGGAGAGAGTGCTTGAGCCTTGCTGCTTGCTGTCACTCACAACCTAAAATCGGACGAATGCGCCAGGCCCATATCTGAGGCCAGCAGTGACGATGCTCCAGCCTTCCGTGACCGCCACACCATGAGCTCGTCGTCGCCGTCAGCGCCTTCCGCTCCATCCGTCGCGTCGGCCGGTCGCCGCATCCTGTCGCGTTTCGCGTCTCCGCTGTTCTCGCAAAAGGGCCGCAGCATTGCCGACTTCCACATCAAGGCCCACGATCCGCACAAGCAGTACTCGCCCGGCGAGAGCGTCAAGGGCTGCGTCGTCGTCAAGGTCGTCAAGCCCGTCCGCGTCACCCACGTCTCCGTCTGCCTGCACGGCTTCGCCCAGGTCTACCGCACCCCCGGCGCAACCGCCGACCAGCTGCGCGGCAACACCAATCGCATCGGCCGCGCCCAGGGACGAGGCAAGAAGTCTGGCGAGTACTTTGGCAATGGCTTCGCCTCGCTGTTCGAGGACGAGTCGGTCCTCTGCGGCGACGGCCGTCTGGACGAGGGTGTATACCGCTTCGACTTCGAGGTCCAGTTCCCCGACGACATGGACCTGCCCAGCAGCATCGACTTTGAACGCGGCACCATCTCCTACATGCTCACCGCCACCCTGACCCGCCCGACCACCATTGCCCCCGTCATCACCCACGACCAGAAGATTTATCTCGTCGAGCGCGTCGACATTGCGCCCCTGCTGCCCCCAATGCCACGCACAATCACTCTCGAGCCCGTCACAAGAAAGATCAAACCCGTCAAAACCTCTGCCTCTCTGCCGTCAAAGACCCCGAATTCTCCTGCGCGCGAAGCAGAACCGCCGCCCCCTTCGGTGAGCGAGTTTAGTCTAGACAGCCGCGTCAGCAGTAGTCTTAGCGACACCCCACACAAGCTCATCACTGCCACCGTCGAGCTGCTCAAGGGTGCCTGTCTGCGAGGCGATAGTT
>Ga0268251_10000571_pt1 | contig 11524 bp, 6 predicted proteins | sample AgamicAsMae_FD_200527 | JGI IMG/M metagenome (GOLD analysis project Ga0268251, IMG submission 200527) | Agave microbial communities from Guanajuato, Mexico - As.Ma.e (v2) (version 2) | ecosystem: Host-associated > Plants > Phyllosphere > Phylloplane/Leaf | place: Guanajuato, Mexico | collected...
GTATTGAGCGACCAGAGTACGCTGCGTGTTGGTAAAGTCTATGAGAGTCTGTGAGGCGGCCATAGCTGTAGTGTGCGTTGATGTGTGAGGAATGCGACAAGTTCTAATAATTTCTTGAAGCACATCATCGCCAAGCTCCATGACATGTTCAGCCTCCATCTACGCTTTCCGGACCCTTCATTTCCAAGAGGTCAAGGATGGATGAGGACTCTCTCTAAATGTCGCGAACCCTCGTCGTCGACGTCGGCGCATGGTCTCTGAAAGCTGGATACGCCTCAGACGACAATAATGCCGACTGTCACGTCGCTCCCAACTGCCTGGCCAAATCGCGCGACAACAAGACATATGTCGGCTCACAACTATCACAATGCGCCGATTATGGTGACATGACCTTTCGCCGTCCCGTCCAAAAGGGCTATATCGTCAACTGGCCTGCTCAAGTCGCCGTCCTGGACAACGAACTCGAGCACCTCCAATGCGACACTACAGACACCAATCTCATCATCACCGAACAACCAAATGCACCCCTACAGCTCACCCAGAACCTGCACCAGATGCTGTTCGAACATTTTGATTTTGCCGCCGTCTACCGCTCCACCGGTTCCTCCTTGAATGCCTACAACGACACTCGCTCTCTGTTCGGCGATCCAGCTGCCGCAGACCCCTCAGCCATCAACCCAGCTGATGCCCTCCTCGTCGTCGACAGCGGACATAGCCACACCACCATAACCCCTCTGATCCACGGCCGCCCCATTCACCCCGCCGTCCGACGTCTCGACATCGGCGGCAAACACTTAAACAACTATCTCGCCGAACTCATCTCCTTGCGTCATTTCTCCCTAATCGACGAACCACACATCGTTTCTCAAATAAAAGAAGACGCCTGTTACCTATCCACAAACTTCACTCGCGATCTGGAAGCAGCAAAGAATAAAGATCCGAGTATCGTAGTCGATTACGTACTTCCGGACTACGAACGCCATCATCGTGGTTTCATTCGCCCTCACGATGCATCCCATAAAGCAAAGCTTGAACGTTTAGGTGTCAGACAACCAGATGATGCCTTGAACACTCGCGAAGAAGTGTTTCCATTGGCAAATGAACGTTTCGTGGTTCCTGAAATGCTGTTTACGCCTTCAGATATCGCTATGCCGCAATCTGGTATTGCAGACACTATACTGCAAAGTTTACAGTGTTTGCCAGAGCTGTTATGGCAACCTCTGCTCGCCAATATCCTGTTGGTGGGTGGAAATACTCTGATACCCAATTTCGTCGAAAGAGTAGAGACAGGAGTAAGAATGTTGGCGCCCGAAGACATGATTGTGCGTGTGAGGAGAGCCAAAGAGTAAGTTCATATCCTTCTTCCTCACTCGTCCCCTCCTGCTTTCCAATTATTTCGCTCCACAGAAACGAGATGTACTGACAATCATCATCAGTCCCATAACATCAACATGGCAAGGAGGCTGTCGAATGGCAACCGACAAAGACCTTCTCAAAAACGTTCTGATTTCCAGACAAGAATACCAAGAACACGGTCCCAATTGGGTGTTGCGACAATTCGCCACCAGACGACCTACCAATGCTAAAGAATAGAACCACACTGAACGAGAAAAAGAAAGGAAGCCCTCCAAGCAAGGGCAAAAGAGAAATGAAAAAAGACATTATCCTTATTTCGTGCTCGAATGTATGATATGCGTCTGTCTGAGGAAATCGTCTACTCGTGACTTGCTTTGCTTTGCTTCGAAAAACAAAACGAGGAAAACACACTCTGCTTCGGTGACATTGTTGCTTGTTCGAATATGACATTACGAAACAAGAGTTTACGGATCAGTCGAGATGTCAGAAGCAAACAACGGCATCATGCGCGACTTTGTCGTCAAGGAACGAGACGTCTGCCGCAAGATGCGAATGTCAGCTTTATCGTCTTGCAGGGCAACAGTTGACTTGGCTGCAACCTTTGTTTGTGATCTTTCTGCAGAACATTACTACGTGGTCTACAGGCATTGGCTACAAAGAGCATCGCTGTTGAAAACATGAGAGCGATTGGACGTTGGTGGCATTGTGTGTTCAAATGGCTGATGAAATTATATCTCTGATCGCAATGACCTCGCCCGCGTCTCATTTGAGTTCGAGACAGCTACATGGAGCAAAGGCCTCTCTCTCGCGAAGGTTACTGATAACCGCATCGCTTGAGTAGGCACGAGAAGTCTGTTGACATAGAGACAGGAATCGAGTGGATCAATACATGGAACAATAAAGTATCGAATAGGCAACGTAATGATTCCTTTGGACCGCACGAGTTCTCTACCTTTCTCTCAACTTGTATTCAAGACGAGCACATCCGTGCTCGCGTGCCAGTGCTCCTGCAGTCAGTGCCTTCTCTCGATGTCCATCATGCCTCATGCGCCACTGTTGAAGCCTGGCGTCTGGGTGGGTTTCGTTTCGCACAAAGTCATACGAGTCAAAGAAGCCGAAGGCCTGTGGGCCAATGACATGAGGACAAAGTAGAGACGGATCAGAGCGCTCTTTCTCTTCCATGGTGATCCAGATCGCCATGCGCAACACCCCATACTGTTCGTGAAACCGGAGCACAAATTCACTGAATTGCTCCCAGTTTCCAGAGAAAGCATTAGTGCCCATGAAGATCAACAATGGCCTGCGGCCATGCATCTTGCTGTATAACAGCTGATCCGTTATGTTGTAGGTCGCTCTGGCCGCGTTGTGACACATGTTCCTTAGCTTCTTGTTGCTGCTCTTCGTTGACGGCCCTTCGAAATGCTTTTCCATTACCACCTCCATCTCGGTTGATGGGTCAGAAGCGAATGGCGGCATCATACGGGACTTTGTTGCGAAAGACGAGACCACGGCTACGGACGCGATATCAGCCCTGCCGCCGTGCAGGGCGATGGCTGCTCTGGCCGAAAGCTTCACAATATTTTGGAGATGACAGCCATGAAAGTCTGCCTGCACAGTCGATTGCCTGAACACGAATATTGCGTGATCTTTCGGCTCCGCGACAGACGACATGGGTCTGGAGTACAGTTCAGAGTAGACAGGCCTTACGTCGGCGCTGATGTCGATGTGCGATGCACTCGGATTCCATAGCTGGCCTGCATTCCTGAGTGCCTTTGCGTGTGGGTTCACGCCATCAGTTCGCCAACCGTACCGCTTTCGGAGGTGAGCAACATAATGTGCCATATTGAGAAGCACCATCTTGCAGGTCGTGCAGTTGACATAACCAGAGAGCCCGTAAGTAGCTTCCACATGGGGTTTGATTCAATGTGCAATCATCCTGTCGACTTGCTTGAACTTCTTCTCTTTCGTGAAGCTACAGGTCTATTTTGGGTTGACGCCAGCATTGATGTGTCGAGGACATACGAAAGAGTGCGAAGTCGAAGGAATTGGGTGCGTGCTGGCCTCCTCGCACAAGCCTGCCTGCACATGAATGAACTGATGTGTCTCGTCCATGAAACCACGCCCACAGCCCAGGAGACACGGTATACCACTGAGTCTGAAGCACTCCCAGTGGCTAGGATGCTCGATGTGCTGGTAGAACTTGGAAACTGGCATGGCGGCATCAAAACTGTCCCGGCACACGGGACATCTGAATGTCGCGTGGGTTTTGCCGTCACCAGCAACTTGTGCGGCAGTGACGTACTGAAGGTTGTGATCGGTTGGGTGTTGGTTGTTGATGGAGCATTTCAAGAAAGAGTTGTAGAGTGCCGAGTCCTCGGTAGAGGGCTCAGCGCAGAGGGTGGCATGTGGGTCGTTGTTGGTATCGGCCGTGTCGGCGGAGTCGGCGGTATCGACGTTGTCAGCGGTGTCATCGCTCTCATCCTCTTCCGCATTATCTTCAACATCGCTGCGGTCATCTTCGACATTGCTGCTGTCCTCATCCAGCTCAGGGTCGCTTGGTTTAGACGATCGAATGAAAGATACGAGCTCGTCACAAGAAAAGAGCCGGTGCAGTATGTTCGCAGTGACGTCTACTACCGCACTCTTTGTTGATCGTCTGATCGTCGACGATTCGCGCGGGTCGTAGCATGTGGGCAGAGCGAGGGTCTTGATTCAATTCTCCCACAGTTGCATCTGCTGATACACATTGAGTGTCTTCTTAGCTGGCCGCCGGTCGTGCATTACGCGGACACCTTGAGCACCAGCGAACGAATAGCGGAGGATGTCAGCGTATGAGTTGTCCGGCGGGGCTTTGAATGGTTCGATGAATTCACCGTGTGAGGCGCCCGTCCAGTTTTCGGTGGCTTGGAGCAGGCTGAAGCAGGCCTCAGCGTGACAAACGTTCCAATGCTTAGAGCGACATGTCTCTGTCGGCAGCGCGAGATGGTGAGTACAGCCCTGGAAACCACATATATGAAGACATGAGGAGCCGTGGGCACAGTCGCCGACAAGGCACGATGCTGGAAAGACTTAGTTTGCACTGGGCTTGACTTGCTTAAGTTTGCTGCCTGTCTCAGGCAGTGAGCGACGGGGTCTCTGGGTTCGCCGAGAAGAAGACTCTTCGTTGTTGACATCATCCTGGTGGACGTCAACACTGGGTGAGGGCTGCTTCTTCGAATGCTTTGTTTGTTCCAGAGGGGGAGGGGCGTCATCACTGTCTGTAGAGTTTGCCACGGGGTTGCGACGGCGCTGTTTATCAGACTGTCCACTCTTCGAGAGATGCTTTTTGCTTTGGAGAGGGACATCGCTGTCACTGCCCGGGTGTTGTCATACCTACAAATTATAATCTCACTCCCACCATCTCTCATCCAACTCCTCCAAAAAGTCCAACTTGACACCAAAGAAACTCTTCCACACATCAACTTCCAACCTCCACGGCCTCGTCGTGAGCGCAAAATACGCAATCGTCGAATAGTTCCTACACATTTCTCTATTCTTGCCCACCACCAACACTTTGTCTCCTTTGAGGAAAACCTTGCCTTGGATTTTGTCTTCGTACTCGTTGAGACGAAGACGCAACGCATGATGGATGCTCCATTCACTGAATGGCATATCTTTGGGAACGAACTTCCATTCCCAGGTGCGGCCGATGTCGTCGGCAAAGGATGTGCCATCGCGGTTGTCGTAGCCGAGCATCAGGGGCCAGAAGTGTGGGGCTGACCAGATGCGCATGAAGGAGAAATAGGCGTCTGGATTGTTGGCTGCGTACTCGCGTGCAGAGTACAGCAGAGGTTTGACTTTCAGTGGGTCTTGCATTGGTTGACGGGGCTTCATGTCTTGGGCGTCCTCGCGAAAGTCAAAGTAGAGTTCTGGTTTGCCTGGTCGAGCGGGCTCAGAGAGCACGACGGCGCAGCCTGAGTAGGCGGGTTGGTAGCGAGGTGCTAGGAGACCGTGGCGGTAGAGATGGGCTATAGTGGGTCTGGTGATGTATTTCCAGTCTTGGGGGTATTTTTCGGACGCCCAGAGGAATGCCCCTTGGCCCGATTTCATCACCTCGTGGCGGACATTGTCCCAGTCCTTCCATTGATCAGCTGGTCGAGTGCGGTTCGAGTGCGAGGAGCGAACATCAGGGACCATCTTTGCACGAGCCTCTTGGTCAAAGAGCTTGGAGCCGTTCCATGGCTTTCCTTCCGCAGAGGCAAAGAAGGGGTTGTTTCCCTGAAAGAAGCAAGTCATCATGGCATTGGCGTAAGTCATGTCGCGCTTGATCCTGCGATGCACTCCGGGGTCAACTCCGAGCATCAGCATCAGCATGAACTGTCGCTCGAGCATGTTCGGTGCCCAAGGACCTTTGACGCCCTTGGCGAAGAAGTCGACATAGGCTTTTATGATCTTCTGCGTCTCTGCATACTTCTCTTGAGCTCCAGGCTCCAGATCAGCTTTGTGCCAGGCCTCCTTGAAACTGCTTGCTCTAGTCCTGTCGATGAAGAGCTCCCATTGTTCCTTCATGTCCTCAATCTCCTCTGCTGAGCTCATGTCATTAGGAGGCATTCTGGGTCCATGGAGGGCAGCAGCAGCGGCTTTGTTCTGCCGGATAGTGCTTAAGGACGGGTCTTCCCACAACTCGAGGGCCATAACCATATCGCGCCAACGAGGCTCCTTTTCGTTGTGATCATCGACCCAGCGGCCGCGGATAGTGACACCGGCTGCTTCGGAGAGTTCTTCAATGACACCTTCAGCATACTCCTCGTCAGATTCCCAATCGCTACCATCGTCCTCACCTTCATCGACCTCTTGATACTCGGTATCGCTGAGCTCTTCATCGGTATCGAGATCGTTGATCCAGCGATTGAGATCTAGACCGTGGTGCTCAAAGTTGTGCATTTTGCCGGTTTGACTCGCAAGCACACCTTCCTCGCCGCCGTTATCGTCGGCATCGGCATCTGCCAACATTAGCTCGTGACCCGAGTTTGCTGGTGTTATATCGGCAGCCTTCTTTGCCACTACGATGATTTTGCTAGCCGCTTCAGGTATCTCTTCGTCAGTCCACAGACTGCGGTCCCAGGGGAAGAGGACTTGATCTTCCAACATGTCTTCTTGCTTGTAAAGAAGTTGAGGTGGTGCCTCTTCTCTGTGGCTGCCATCGGAATCTCTCGAGAAGTACCTCATCCTTGTACTGTCGCTGTGAATCCAGTCCCAGATGCTCTTGCCTTTACCGACTTCATCTGGACGAAGATCTCTTGCACGAGAGAGGTGCTCATCACGAGTGAGTGTGCGCAAGACATGCTCGGCGGGCTTGTAGAAGTCTTTGGGATCTGTTGTAGTGATTAGCATGGAAGTTCGTATAAGAAGTTGATAAGCCATACCTCTGAAGCGTAGGGCTCTGATCAAAAGCTCTTGGATCGAGTTGTACAGGGATGTGTAATGTTCACCACTCTCAATATCCCAGACTACGATATCGTAGTAGTCCTTGAAGCCAAGGTGCCATTGACGGGAGCGATCGACCGTGTCCCAGAACTCTTCATCAATCTCCTTGACAATTTGCCATTCGGAGCGACTTGCTCGTCCAACACCAGACTTGGTTCTGATGAGCCACTTGTGTTCATCAGGTGGCTCGACAATGACATTACCGGTTCGCCCATCACGAACCATGATCGCCATCTTGTACGATTCCATGACAGCGTATTGAATCCAGCGTCTGGTGACGGGGTCATTGCGCTTCATGTGCGCACACACAAAGTTTCGGGTCTCGATAGCATGATGAGTACGACGCTGCCCATGAGCCCTGGATCCCGTCTGATGGTGTTGTGTCATATGATGCGCTTTGTCCATCTGATAGTAAGGGATGAAGCCGACTTGGAGTAATTGCTCATGCGTCATGCTTCTGATCCAGGATGACCACTGCGCAGCGGGGAAATAGTGGTTACAGGTGAGGATATTGAGCTCGAAGAACTCATCCCAACTTCGAGCTAGGCTTACTGCTTGGAACAGGGAACAGTCTTTGGCGATGATCGAAAACTGTAGCCATCCACCTCTGGACATGGCTTTTTCGCTAGCTGTGAAAATCAGAATTGCTCCATGAATACAGTTTGTCAGACACTCACGATAGTTATAGATGAATCTACCACAGACTTTGACACGAATCTTCTTGATACGATACTGTTGCTGATCATCAACATCACCAAAGTCAACGAAGGTTGTAGAATCCATGTTGTCCTGCATAGTTTGTTCTCGCTTTTCCTTGAGCTCCTTCTCACGCTTAGTCTTCACGTTCTTGACAGGATACATAGGTCTTGATGTGAACTTTGTACGTCCAGCAGGCACTTCAGTACTTGCAGCAGGGGTGGAGTCGTCGTCTTCGGGCTCATCGTCTTCACGACCGAGATCGGCACACGCGTCACGAAGTTGCTGCAGTCCCGGCTGCTCCATCTTCAAGCACAAGTCTCTCAATTCTGCGTTAGTCACGGAAGAGTCGGTAAGGAACTCTTCAACATTCTCAGCTCGCAAGGCCGCCGGCAGCAGACTGGCGTAACCAAGCAACAGTCGACAAAACAGCAATTGCTTGATGTCCGGGATTTGTTGCATGAGGGTGTTGATCTCGTCGTCAGCAAGAGGAAATGTCTTGTCTGTGAGAAATTGCGTTTTGGTAGGATCCTCAGGATCAAACGTTTGCAGTACACCATTCATCGTTTGACCTTCGCGCAAGCGGGTACGAACTTCTTCTGATGTTTCGATGTGAACTTCGCCAGGCTTCACCATGGCGGTTTCCGATGTCCTGATGGCCAAGGTCAAGGCCGAGGCTGATTTGTCTTCCAAGGCCTTTGCCTTCTGGCGTGCTTTCTTCCTGGCATTCTTTGACTTGTTCGGATCCACGAGTGCTTGCGACGTCTTGGGTTCCTCGACGGGAGACTGCTCGACAGCAGCTCCAGGGGTCTCATTCTCCTTATTGGAGCGCGAGGCACCTGCGGTGGCAGCCTTGGGAGATGATGGTTCATCCGATGACACGGTGACGGGCTCAGCAAGCCACAAGAAGCGTCGAATGAGGTCGATATAACTTCCGCGTTCGTCCTCGACAACATCCTCGATTGGATCCCATTCTTCACCGCCTTCTCCTTCGGCTGTGAGGTCGGCTTCGAATTTGTTTCGTTCTTCCCAGACCTTGTCGAGGTACTCTGCTTGTCTCTTGTTGTTCTCTTTCTGTCTCAGCTTTTCCAAACGAGCAGATACATCTTTCCAGTGACGCCTGAACAAGGCAGCCTCTTGCTTGATCTTCTTCTTTTCAGCGTCGCGTTCCTTCTCCTCATCATCTTCGAGGTTACGGACCCAGCCGAACCACTGTTGCTGCTTGTACAGAACCTCGGCGGTTCTTCTTTCGAGTCGTTCGAGGGCGCGACCAGTATTGTGCTTTTCACTGATGAGATGGTCCAGGTAGTGTTGGTGGCCATAGTCGAGCTCGAGAGCGTAGAATCGTGAGTGATGGAGTTTGCGGGCACGGATACAACGATCGAGCAAGCCGTTCTGCTTGAAGAGGAAGGCATGTAGAATCTTGAGTGTTTCCTCATCATCTATATCGTCAAAGGTGACCTTGTGAAGTTGACGGTCGGAAAGGTAGGAAGGGAGATCGTTCTGCAAAGCATCTAATTGGGCACCTCTGCGCTTGTAACCCTTGTACAAACCTACACGTGTCAACCCGTGCGTTGAACCCTACAAAACTCGACTGGTGCTTACTGTAGACCTGTCTTGCGTGGAAGGAGCAGAACAGGCCATTAACATTGGTAGCTTCCTCACTGCATCGACGTTCGTCCGACACGTACAAAGCCTGGCACTGAGGCGCCATGAGGACAAACACTTCTCCTTATCACGATTAGGTAATCGGACTTGCGCATATGCGCGACACTTTGCGATTCCACTGTTGAAGACGAGATGCGTTGGAGATGAAGCTACCTACCTATGGTACGTCGCTGGTCTACACGAGAGTCGCGCGCCTCCGCTTTTCACATGAAGGCCGGCCCACCTGTCCGAAGTGCTTGGTCTTGCTGACATCCAAGATCGTCTTGATCCTTGTCGACAAAACTTACAGTATCTTCAATCGAACCACCTAATGATCTGTTCTCGAGCGCAGTCACCAGGTTCCTGGTATCCGCTCGTCTTAGCAGACATCCACAATCACATTGTTAAAACAATGCATAGTTACCGATTCAAGCCGCCGAAAGCCACTCTCCGGAGTTAAGGTTTGTACTTTTCTTTGGGCCGGAGCTGGCGGATCACATTCCTACATTGCAGCCTTGCTGTATATTATATATCGAGGCAGGTGGCCTGCTGCTTGGTGTGATGCTTTCCACTCAGCGACTGTGCAATCTTTCAATTGCTCCCAAGATTGTCCAACACCAACAAAGATTGCTCCACAGCAGCGCCAGAATGTCGTCGTCAACAACTTCGTCAGCGTTGTACGCGACTGTCTCATCGTCTTCACGAGCCACTGGTGCTGTGCCCAAGGATACTGACAAACTGAGCCATCACAACAAGAACGGCAAGGGCTTCATCAATCCATGGGACTCCTACGTCGATAGAACAGCCCCTCAGATTATATCGGCTCTAATCTGGTAGACACGCCCACCTCATCATCGCATCATACATTGCTGACCACCATCGTCCAGGCGGAAATTCTCAGGCAAATCAAAAACGCCCGACACGACCCCTCCTACCGTCAATGTGCAAAAACCAGAGTTCCTGCCCACACGCGAGACCAAGACTTTACGAGCAACATGGCTGGGACATGCCTGTTATTACGTCGAGTTTCCTAGCGGCCTGAGAGTTCTGTTCGATCCCGTCTTCGAGCCGAGATGCAGTCCTTTTAGCTTCATGGGTCCAAAGCGATACACGCCATGCCCCGTCGACGTTGCCGATATTCCTATCATTGATGCTGTCGTCATCTCTCACAGTCACTACGACCATTTATCATATCCTACCATCCTCAAGATTAAAGAGAAGCACCCCAACGTTCATTTCTGGGCTCCATTGGGTAACAAGAAATGGTTCACAAAGTGCGGTATCGACAACATGACCGAGCTGGATTGGTGGGAGTCGAGAGACTTTACTCTTTCGGCGAACAAAAAAGATGCGGAAGGTTCACATACCGAGACCAGCTCTACTGTAAATGCAGGAGGGGCCGAAGATATCAAGGCTGTTATTGGCTGCTTGCCTTGTCAACACACCAGTGCTCGTACTCCATTCGACAAATCGCATACTCTCTGGGGATCTTGGAGCGTAGAATCCGGTGGCAAGAAGATCTGGTTCGGAGGAGACACAGGCTATCGCTCTGTACCTGACCTTCCCGAAGAAGAGAACGACTACGATGAGAAGTACACTTATCCGACATGCCCAGCCTTCAAGGAGATTGGCGAACTCAGAGGACCTTTTGATTTGGGGTTGATTCCAATCGGAGCATACGACCCTCGCTTTATCATGTCTCCCATGCATGCCAATCCTTTTGACAGTGTCAACATCTTCATCGATACGCAATGCAAGAAAGCGCTCGGTATCCACTGGGGTAAGTATTGTGGACAATTATTCAGAAACCTGCTTGCTGATAATCACAGGTACGTGGGTGCTCACAGAAGAGGATGTTCTCGAGCCTCCGAGAGTACTTAAAGAAGCCATGGCATGGAAAGACCTACCGGAAACAGGTGTCTTTGACACTTGCGACATTGGCGAGAGCCGTGAATACTGATTGGACGCACTTCTTCGCAGACATACACCATGCTCATCCTCGTTCTCGTTCGTTGTAAGAATACATATTGGATTATAGACTGACCGATTGGGGCTCACTAGACCTTATCACAATTCTGACCCAAACGCCAGTGATATAGTCCAGCATTTGCTTGCGCCATTTGTACAAACTCCCGAAGACTTTGATCGCGGATTTACTGTTGGGCGTTCCGCTATGTCGTGGCTGATAGAAACCTCTGATCATTCAAACTCCCTCATGCGATTTAGCTTCCCGCAACGACCCACCATCCATACCAACCATTATATACGACTTCCCTTCCATCTCCCCCAAGCAAAAAAAAAAGCCGTGGTGGTGCAGTGGTCAGCACACCCGACCTGGTAACCTAAGTTCCTACGCTCG
>Ga0268251_10000574_pt1 | contig 11520 bp, 12 predicted proteins | sample AgamicAsMae_FD_200527 | JGI IMG/M metagenome (GOLD analysis project Ga0268251, IMG submission 200527) | Agave microbial communities from Guanajuato, Mexico - As.Ma.e (v2) (version 2) | ecosystem: Host-associated > Plants > Phyllosphere > Phylloplane/Leaf | place: Guanajuato, Mexico | collected...
GGCCATGAGGTCTCTAGCGTAGGCATACCATCAACTAGACCACCACGTGTACCCTGTGTCCTGGTTTTGCTCTTTCGCCCCTTCATATATCCATCAGCCCGTCATCAGATCTCGACTCAGCTTTGTTCACCTCTGATCTGAACCAGTCTACCGGAATATCGATTTGCATTTGGCACCCTTCTTATTCTACCCAGTCGCTCGACCTTCAGACCTGCATCAATCTCTGACAACCTAACAACCTCGCCGTTACCGTTTTCTGCAGGGCCACCGTCTGCGTTGCGGTGTACCGTGTAGGAAGCTTGAAGATCCTACAGACTGCTCAAATAAACGGACATCCCAACTCGTGTGATCACGGTCGTACTTACCACCAACTACATCAATGGCTACAGTTATTGGAGCTGTACCGGCGTCTACGACGATGGGAAGCTCTTCGTTACCGGCCAAATACTTTCCTTTCCCTGAGAGCATGTCACCATTACCGTCTGCTCTCAAGAAGGGTATGCTGGTACCAGGAACAATCGGTCTTTTGTCAGCTGCCTCGTCCATTGGCATGCTACTCTTCATCATCTACAGATTCTTGACATGGCGGGCTCACTACAAAACATTCGTTGGGTATAACCAATATGTCGCTCTGATAATCAACCTCTTGTGTGCGGATCTTATGCAGGGTGTCGCGTTCATGTTCAGCTACCACTGGGTCTTCACTGATGGAATTGTTGCACCTTCAGTAAAGTGTACTAGTCAGGGGTTTTTGCTCAACGCAGGTTAGTTGCTCGCATCAATATCTACTCCAAGAATGCTGACAGTCTTGCTTAGGAAACCTATCTTCTGGCTACTTTGTCATGGCCATCGCTCTTCACACCTTCTACGGTGCGGTCATGGGCCGTCATCTCAAACACGCCGTCTTCTACACTGCCCTCGCTGGTGGCTGGTTCTTTGCGCTTTTCCTGTCTGCCATGGGCCCCATACTACACGGAAACCACTACTATGTACGAGCGGGCGCATGGTGCTGGGCTGCTCCTGAGTTCCAGACTGAACGTTTGGCCTTTCACTGTACGTATGACAAGGAGATAGCTTTACTACCTTTAAGACACATGCTAACTGTACTCTTGCTTCCAGATATTTGGATCTTTGCCGTGCAATTTGGGACGGTGATCATCTACCTCCTGATCTTCCTCCATCTCAAGAACACATTGACCACCATATTACCATCTTCACACTCGACCACACACGCCAAGGTCGATAGAGCAGCACGCTTGATGCTGATGTTTCCTTTCGCCTACATCATTCTTACACTACCTCTTTCAGCTGGAAGAATGTGGAGCATGGCCCATCACACATACGCCGTTCATGAAGGCTACCAACTTGCCTCCGGAGCTTTGATTGCCTGTTCTGGAATGGTAGATTGTCTGTTATACACACTCACCCGTCGAAGCCTGGTCCAGTCATCTACAGCTTCCGAGAACAAGAGCACCACCAGCGGTCTCGACAGCTACGATCTTTCCCGCCTCAATGGTATCACACAAACTCGTACTGTTACAGTCACTGGCGATAGAGTATCCACCATCTCCAGCACCACACGTGTCAGTGACGATGACGACGCATATTCCATGCGTACCATTTCCACAAGTCCGAGAAAGAAGCATAACCTCAGAGAGCCAGCACGCACACACTCGCCTACCAGTTCAATAGACCGGATAATGGGTGTTGAGGGGTTGGACCCTAGGAAACCAGCACACAAAGTACAGATCTCCACATACGAGGCCAGGACCTCTGAAGACGTAGACAGCTTGAGGGATAGCGAGAGATCAGAATCACCTGTCAATGTCATGAGAGGGCTTGCCAAGATGGTCAAGTTACCGCACTTGACTGACAGAAAGTAGATGGGTGGTTGCAATTCTCTTTTCTTTTCTTCATGACGGATGATTGTCTTTTTTCTTGTATATACCCTCCTTTTGTTGTATCTTGTCATATGGCCGGTTTTCCATGATGAATGTAAGCTTCGAGTCTCTAAACCCTTGTCTTTGCCTCTGTATCGCTTCCACTTCTCATGGTAGTTAAAGCAAAATGCATACTGGTGCTACTGAATACTTTGCATGGTTCTCACTCACGATCTTCGGCTAATCTCGCCAAATTCTGTCCCCACACACAATATTGCAATACGTCAACTACATGGCAGACAATCGAGTGGTATGCAGGACCCTTTAGCACTCTCTTGCTCTCGGTCACGATTTATAGGCGTTGATGTCCAAGCAATCCTCCATCAGCCAATCACAATTGATTTGAGGTCTCGTGGTCTAGCGGTATGATACTCGCTTAGGGAGATTGACGAAAGTCATTCTTGAAAACTCTAAGTCTATGTTGCGAGTGGTCCCGGGTTCGATTCCCGGCGAGACCCTTCTTTTGCAGCTCTAAGGCAATGTTTTTGGTATAGGTGACAAGGAGGTAGGTGGTTGGGTTTTTGGGAAATTTGATTCAAATGCTTGCGAGGAGGCCCATTGTGGACGCTTAAAGTGATGTCTTCACGTGTAAGGGTCAGAGATAATTCTTTTGTGTATATAGATATAGGTTTTATCACATGGGCGGCAGAGCCGCACTGGCCAGGGCATGGCTATCGGAGCAAGTGCGATCTTTCTGTCCTTCTGATATCTGTAGAGATCGTCACGGGTGGCCGGAGCATCTTGGCCCATGGTCATCGTTCCATCAGCATATTCGTAGATTAAAAGGGCCATTCTTGCGCGCTCGTACGATGTCAATTGTTTGTCGTTGATACGGAAGTTCATTGTTTCAGAAGTACCAGTTGATTCGTTGGTCCAGGTGCACGACATCATAATCTTTTTGGCATATTCGTATGCCGCACCGGTGCGGAAGTTGTCAAGATTCGTCAAGTTTTCTGAATCATCTCTGTTTGCCAAATAAACCTTGAGCACATCTTTCGTGCTCTGTTGGTTCTTGACGGTCAAGACAAATCCGAGGGCTTCGAGTTGCTTGGTTTGAGGCTTGTCCAGATACAGAGTTGCATGCTCGGCGAGGACGACCTTTCCGTTATGACCATCGCCTCGCTTCTGGGTACCTATACCGCATGTGACCCCTGTGAGTAAGCCTGCCAACTTGAAACCTTTGCCGCGGCCCTCTGTGACAGGCATAGAAGTGTTGGTTTCTTTGCGATGCAGTGCCGACTTCATTATCGATCGATATGATGTTCCTTTATCAAGCTCCGTAGCGACGAGGTACGGGCGACGACGCTGGTCACGAGCTGGCGAAGGATGCTGGCAGTGATGGTGTAAATGATCAGCGACTGGAATTCAGCCACCAGGGTGTTGCTGTCAATGCGGAGAAGATTGGTGACTGCTTGCGAAAGGTCGCTCAATGAATTCTCAGCGTGCTTTGGGGGCCTGACGGACAGCGATGGCAGCCTGAGTGACTGCGGCGTTTTCGCGTGCCTCGACAGCCGCATCGGCGACGTGGCGGACAGCGTCAAGCGAGGAGACAAAGAGCAGCAGTCCTTGGAATGCCATTGACTGCTTCGAGGTGACAACATCTCCAAAGGTGCGCATGTGTTTGGCAGCAGCGAGCTGCCAGTTCTTGTCGCGATCTGAAGGGGTTACTTTGTCCACGGTAGCCTTCTTTTCGAAAAGGCATTTTTTGATGCTCTTGGCTGGACTGGCCTTGGTCTCCTTGCCCTTGCCGGTTCTGGTCTGGGTGTGATTTCTGACGGCCTTGTCGGAGTTGGTGGCATTGGCACTGTTGCCATCATCCTCCTCGTCAGACAACACAATGAACGGGTCCTGGTCCGCGTTCTGGGAGGCTTTAGACTTGCGCGCCTCTCTTGACTTTTGCGCATGCTCATTAGGCTCGTCGATTATAGCTCCCATCTCCTCCTGATCAACGGTCTTTGCTTGGGCTTTCTGCAGGCGCGTGCTGTGCTTGCGAAGTGCGCTGGGGGTGCCTTTGAAGGCCGTCTCGGCTAGGCCAGGGTTCTTCCCTAACGACTTGCCTGCAGCCGCGATGGTGTGGACGAACCAATGAAAGCAGCCGCTTGCTTCTCCGGCGAGGCACCAATGACAACAGTGTTGCATGTTTGCTGAGAGAACTGTTCCATGTTGCTTCGGAAACAACCTCGAGCCGTTCTCTGAGACGTACCTACTCGGTCAGACCGGGAGGGGCAGATATGCTTGCGATGATCTTCTAGCGGACTTGGGGCTGTGTCAGCTGGATGCCGCGACCTGGCGACCTGATGCTGCGAAGACTTTGACTGCAACAGATCCGATATGTTCCAAGTAGTAGGCAAGAAGCACCTGCTCCGGTGAGCGACACATCTCACTCGATGTTTATACCTTCACTCGAGGCGTGAAACCAGCACACGAGCAAGGACAAAGACAAGTATGGAGACAACAAACTACTACGAACAAGAAGAACATTGTCAATCATTAACTGTAGCATTGACGATGATGATTAGACAATGGCAAACCGCACAGTGAGAGCTATTGCACCACCAGGAAGTGATTTCCTGGCCCGCTTACGCAGTCACTTTGATTTTGGTTGACTGTTGGACCTCTATGACAACCGAAGAAAGAAGAGCGTAGTTGTATTTAGGACTATCGTCCGACAGAGAGGGAGGTGTCTCTCCGGAGTCCTCTGCCTCTTGTTGGTTGAAGTCCAGGATTGTAGCGACTGAACTGGCCAGTCATTCGATCGATACTCGTTCATGGTGAATGAACAAAGAAATCCGACAGGCGTCAAATAGAGACGGGCGGCAGAGAATTTCTTGCGACAAGCTTATTGAAACTGATCAACTGTATGTTACCACCCTCGGTGAGATGATATGGATGAAATTGATGGCCAGAAGTGTTGTCCTCAGGGTCCTCCACATGTTCGGGCAAGTCCAGCCGGAGGCTCAGTTACATCACTCCGCATCATCATTGATCCTCCGCGTTCTCCGCCTTTTACCCTCACTCTTTGGTTCGTTGATGACAGAGACAATTCAGGAACACTTAGCATTTGTGCAGCAGATTGGGTCAGAGGGCATGTGTGATGTGGATGTTAGACGTCACGACTTTTGGGATAGCCAGTAAGAGAAACAAACCAACATGTTTATATTGGACCATTTCCTCGTCTACACAATTTCCTGTGCACCCAACCTATATCCATAATCTACACCACATACCGCAACCATGTCCAGCAAGCCAGGAGAAGAGTTCGAAGTTCGCCAGACCTCGACATCTGAGGACTACACGCCCGATCCTTCCAAGTCGATCAAGCTCAGCCCCCAGCGCCAGGCTCTGATCGACGATATCATAGCCCTTTACTCCTGCGAACCTACAGTCCGAAGAGTTGAGCGCTACACCGCCGACTGCGTGTACGATGATCAGTTCGTGCGTTGAATTTCTACCATCAAACTCCATGGCATTATGCTAATTGTATCTCAGGTTTACGCCAACGACCGTTACAAGATGGCTGGACAATGGTTTGCTCTGCCCAAGCTCTTCAAGGCGAGCAAGAACGAGCGCTACGAGATCATCAAGAACGACAGGGACTTGATCCAGTTCAAGAATGAGCAGGTAGGTTAAGAACACACAACACATGACAAGGACCGTCGCTGATGTTCGCAGTCATGGACCTTCAAGATCATTCCCAAGACCGCTACTATCAACGCACTCGTCTCGTTGTCTCTCGACCCCGACACCGTAGACTCGGACTTTATTCAAGTCAAATACCATAAGGATCAGGCGAACGACAAGGACTACTCTCATGAGGGGCTTGGGTTCAGCTTCAAGAAATGGCAGGCAGATAACGTCGTCAAGTTGATGGACTCACCCGAGGTAGAACACTTCATCAAGGACAAGGACGCGGCCAAGTTGCCGGTAAAGAAGTACGGCAGTGGAGACGAAAAGGGCCAAGCTCCCAAGCAGAGCTTCTAGATGAACCGAGGCACAATAGTAAATAATGTGCTATGAAATGATATTATGATTCAATACTCCAAGAACATTGGCAGCGAGGAATGTGGATTCTTATCCCGTGTGTTGTGAAGTCCGTCACGCGTACGACTGCGAATCTTATGAGACTTGGACGAAATCGAGCAGTGTCAGTCGAGACTCGAGAGTGTTCAAGAGGTTTGCTCTCACTGAATACTTTGTCCAGATGTACCTTTTCGCAGCCTCTACATCACTCTCTGTCACTACTGTGCGAGGAGTGCGAGGATCGCAAGGAGTACCGAAATAGGAATGGCAGCTCGAGCAGAAACGCGAAGAAGCTTGTGCGACGGATGGGGAAGGTGGCTGGGCGATCTCAGTGACGTTGTGGTGGAAAAGTTGGAGAGGCAGAGCTGCCCTTGGATTTCTACGCGACATACGCGCCCTCTTGGTCACATCTTCTTCCTTCTCAACACGCTCACCATCAAACTCGAGTCCAGAAGACCACAGGCCATGCTGTGTGCATAATCATCCACATTACTACCGCTTTTCGCTCCGTCTCACCCCATCATTGACTCGTCGCGTCGCGTGCGCTCCACCACCATGTCGGGCCCCTCCATCCACTTCACCCTCCCCGACCCGTCGCTCTTCAAGTTCCCGCCGCACAATCTCCCTGCTGCTCTTCCTCCTCCGTCTGACGAGGCTACCTGGAAGTCGCCCTTCCCTATCGACTTCGATGTCTACAATCGCGCTTTGGACGTAAAGGTCCCCATTACCATCGCGACTATCTATGTCATCACTGTTCTCGGCATCAACGCCTACAACAGACGCCAGGGAAACAAGCCATGGGCCATCAGCAAGACCCGCGCTTTCAAGCTGTTTGTCGTCCTTCACAACATCTTTCTGGCCGTTTACTCTGGTGTCACCTTCTACGCCATGTGTCGCGCTATCAACGCTACCTGGCCCGGACTTGACAACAGCGCTGGTCTGGCCGGTGTTGCCGATTCTCTATGCAAGATCAATGGTCCCCGCGGTCTCGGCGATGCTGTTCACTACAACGCAACCTCCAACCTCTGGCAAACTAAGAATGCTCTCATCAAGCTGTTGCCTCAGGGGACTCCTGACTCTACCGATGTTGGCCGTCTCTGGAACGAGGGTCTTGCATTCTGGGGCTGGTTCTTCTATCTGTCCAAGTTCTACGAGGTTGTCGACACCATGATAATTGTCGCAAAGGGAAAGAGAAGTGCAACCCTTCAGACCTACCACCACGCAGGCGCCATGTTGTGCATGTGGGCCGGCATCCGTTACATGTCCCCTCCCATCTGGATGTTTGTCTTCATCAACTCCTTCATCCACACTCTGATGGTAAGTAGCAACAGTCCTGGAAGAGATTGCAAAGCTGACCGTCATGTAGTACACCTACTTCACCCTCTCCGCTGTCAACATCCGCGTGCCCAACGCTCTGAAGCGTACTTTGACTAGCATGCAGATCACTCAATTCGTCTTCGGTGCCTCTTATGCCGCCATCCACTTGTTTGTCAAGTACGACATTCCTATCGCGACCGCATACAGCATCTTCCACCCTATCTCTTCCGCTGTTGCAAAGGCTTCTTCGACCGCTTCCAGTGTTGTCTCAGCCGAGACCTACGGCGCAATTCTTCGTCGTATCCTTCTCCGTGCTGCTGGCGATGAAGGTGTTGCCGAGAACGTCCGTGACAGCCAGGGCAACATCATCATGGAAAAAGCACAAGAGGCAATTCAAAAGTACCATGAGGAGACCCGCTACAGAACCGACTACGCCACTATCAACTGCCTTGACACAACTGGTCAGAGCTTTGCTGTTTGGTTGAACATTCTCTACCTCTTCCCCTTGACTGTTCTCTTCGTTCGTTTCTTCGTGCGCGCCTACGTGTTCCGCAGCGGTTCGAACAAGTCGAAGAGCAAGCGCCACTCTGTTAGCCGTGCTACCAAAGATGCCGCACATGGAACCAACCGCGAAGTTGAGCACGCTGGCAAAGTCGTCGAGAAGAAGCTTAGCCACCTCCCTGAGGACCTCGCAGCTGCTGAGAAGAGAATCGAAAAGAAACTTGGCCATCTGCCAGAGGACTTGAAGACTGCAGAGAAGAAACTTCAAGACAAGCTTGGCCACTTGCCCGAGGAAGTTAAGAAGGATCTCCAAGCCCTTAAGGATGGCAGACTGCCTCGCTCCAACAGACCTGTTAGCGACCGTGTCGAGAGCTTTGAGCGCAAGATGACTCCTACCAAGAAGGACGCCAAACAGATCAAGGAAGAGGCCGCCGACAACCTGGACGAGCTGAAGCAAAGAGTGAAGAAGGAGACCAGTGACAAGAACGAGTCTGTTAAGGACAGCGCTCCCGAGTCGACTGACGCGCCTGCTACGCCCAGCAAGAAGCAAAAGAAGAAGAAGAACAAGAAGAACAAGAACAAGCAGGCTACCAATGGCGCCGATAATGTCGATGACCACACGGATGCCGCTGATTCTGGTTCTGAACACGAGCACACCGAGCCCGAGAGCTTTGCCGACGCATTGAAGGAGAATCTGAAGAAGGAGGGAGAAACACAAGATCTCAAGTTCGAAACCGACAAAGCTTAGAAAGCATGCTGGGGACACGTGAGCGAGCCGAACATCGTCGTCGACGAACCGGATCACACAAAGGAGATCGAAGAATGTCGGCCTCTTTAGAGTAACGAAAGGCTACAAGGAAAGACAGACTTGGTGATAGCCGGAATTCTTATTTAGCTGGAGCGGCCGCACTGTATTATAAACCATTACTGTATTCGCAGATAGCAATGAAGCAACGAACCATCCCATACTCGACATGCTTGGAGTTACACGTGAAGAGCTCAGCATAGACACGGTCATAGTGGCATGTATAAGATGTTTCAGAACAGTATAAGATGCTGTGCTCTTACGACACAGTGATTGCCCGGGCGACAGAAAGTGGCTGAGACGGATACGGGACTACTGTCGAGCTTGCTCGCAGCCCCACTGCTCAAAAGAAAAAATTGTCATATCGTGCCGTTCTAGACAGCATACTAAAGCCAGGTGAGAAGAAAACAGCAAAGGACCGAGTGATGGCATTTGCTAATGATGGTGGTGGCCGTGAGGGCGGACCACTGTCACCGCACTGTTTACTGGTCTGTGCCATTTGTTTACAGAAAGCCCTTCCATGAGGGGTCAGCCTGGCGACGACCTCAATCGAGAGAAATCGTTCAGGAACAGCAGTGTTTAGAGACCCTGGATGGTGATGACAGGGCGTTTCGAAAACGATAGACTATAGGATAGTGCAGCTGTCTATATTTGTGCTCAAGTCGAACGAGCATGTTGGTACAAAGATGTCAAGGTGTCACTCTGCTTTCCTTCATTTTTGTCTTGGCTTTTCGGTGACGACAGCGTTCCTTCCATTTCTACGGAACGTCTGGAGTCGTGTGAATCAGAAGCAAACAGAAGTCGGAAAGAGCGTGTTATAAGGAAGATGACAAGCGACGAAAGGCTGTATTGTGTAGATAGTGTATAATCGAATGAAACAAGAAATACAAAGGGTGGGTGGAATGCAGTGATTCCTGAGTTTGGGTTGGATAGAGTGAAGACACTTTGAAGCGGGCTGCTGTTCGTGTCCCAGGGTCCCACTTGCACCTGCCGGCGATTTTCATTCCGACCGCGAACCAGGAAAAGCAGCTGCTCCCCTTAAACATCGCTTCCTCCGCCACGACCTACTTACTACACACTCCTTCCTTCTCTATCCACGACGTCCTTGTAGCCAGGCCAGGTCAGCCTGTTTAATTCTTTTCCTTGCACGCCTCTTACTTGTCACGAATTGCGCAAATCATGGATGCCTCAGCGTTGCTTTCGGCGACTCTGTCGCCTGGTACGTCCATTCCTCGACCGCGCTACCCGTCGTCTCAAGCTGCTTTACACGATGCTGACGGCCCATAGACACCCAAGTCAGAACCGCTGCTGAAGCGCAGCTCAACCAGGCCGCAGAGGCCAACTTCGTACGTATTTGACAGTCTCTTCACAGCCTTCCGGGCACGTGCTGACATGGAGATGACTAGTCTGGATACCTCACACATCTGTCACAAGAACTCGCCAACGAGCAAGCACAACCTCAAGTGCGCATGGCCGCCGGTCTTGCACTGAAAAACTCCTTCTCCGCCCGTGAATACACCCGCCTGCGCGAAGTACAGAACCGATGGATCCAACAGGTCGAGGCGGACGTCAAGCAATCAATCAAGGCTCTCGCCCTCCAAACACTAAAGTCAAATGACTCCAGATCAGGACAGTCAGCAGCTCAATTCATTGCCTCAATCGCCGCTATCGAGATTCCCCGCGAGCAATGGCCCGAGCTCATGCCCACCTTGGTGCAGAACGTTGGCGAGGGTGCCGACCACCAGAAGCAGGCATCGCTCACCACTATTGGTTTCATCTGCGAAGCTGAGGACCAGGACCTTAGAGATAGTCTCTCTCAGCACTCCAACGCCATCCTCACCGCCGTTGTCCAGGGTGCCAGAAAGGAGGAGCCCAACCCCGATGTCAGAAATGCCGCCATTACTGCTCTGGGAGACTCGCTTGAGTTTGTCCGCACCAACTTCGAGAACGAGGGCGAGCGCAACTACATTATGCAGGTTATCTGCGAGGCCACCCAGGCCGACGACAACCGCATCCAGCAAGGCGCATATGGCTGCTTGAACAGAATCATGGGTCTTTACTACGACAAGATGCGTTTCTACATGGAGAAGGCCCTCTTCGGTCTGACCATTCAGGGCATGAAGAACGATGAGGAGGATGTTGCCAAGCTCGCTGTCGAATTCTGGTGCACTGTCTGCGAGGAGGAAATCTCCATCGAGGACGACAACTCTCAGGTACGCGACTGAAGCAGAGAAGATTTAGAATGCAAACTAACAGATGACTAGGCTACTGCTGAGGGCTCCACAGAGATGCGCGAGTACTTCAACTTCGCCCGCATTGCAACCCCTGAGGTGGTTCCCGTTCTGCTCGAGCTGCTTGCCAAGCAGGACGAGGATGCTGCCGACGATGAGTACAACATCTCTCGCGCTGCTTACCAATGTCTGCAGCTCTGGGCCCAGACCGTCGGTGGTGTTATTGTCCCCGCAGTTCTTCAGTTCGTTGAGAAGCACCTCCGCTCCGAGGACTGGCACTACAGAGATGCCGCCGTCTCTGCGTTCGGCGCCATCATGGAGGGACCCGATGAGAAGGTCCTCGACCCCCTGATCAAGCAGGCTCTCCCTGTCATGATTGGCATGATGGAAGACCCCGTCCTCCAGGTTAGAGACTCGGTTGCTTACGCCCTTGGCCGTATCTGCGAGACATGCTCCGACTCGATCGACCCCACCACACACTTGCAGCCCTTGATCAGCTCGCTCTTCAACGGTCTGTCCAGCCACCCCAAGATGGCTTCGTCCTGCTGCTGGGCTTTGATGAACCTTGCCGACCGCTTTGCTGGAGACCCGGGTTGCCAGGAGAACGCTCTGTCTGCTCACTTCCAGAACAGTGTCACCCACCTTTTGCAGGTCACCGAGAGGTATGAACGATGAGTATTGTTACTGTCTCTTATACACATCTGAC
>Ga0268251_10000575_pt1 | contig 11516 bp, 5 predicted proteins | sample AgamicAsMae_FD_200527 | JGI IMG/M metagenome (GOLD analysis project Ga0268251, IMG submission 200527) | Agave microbial communities from Guanajuato, Mexico - As.Ma.e (v2) (version 2) | ecosystem: Host-associated > Plants > Phyllosphere > Phylloplane/Leaf | place: Guanajuato, Mexico | collected...
TAAGAGACAGCAAGAAACACCACGTCGAGAGTGCTGAGCTATGTCTGGTGTCTCGGGTTCCGGCCTTGTTGAAAGCAGCTCATGTCTTGCATGGCTTGCGGGAGATCATCATTGACTGCAACTTCGAAGGTGACTGCTCAATTCCTCGCTTCGGATCCAGAGACGACATGACCAGACTTAAGATGCGTGAGAAGGAATCGACGTGGCTAATGCGAGGCCATGCAGGATGGCTTAGGGAAGTGCAACATCTGAACATCGATGTTTGACGAGTTCGTGAGGGTGGCCTTGGAGCGAAGGTGCTCAAGTGGGTGGAAACCGGAAAGTCGTTGTGTCGAGTGTATCGATTGGGGCCATTTCAATCCGGGCAGCCAACTGACTGGAGGGCGTAGATAGTTCACCGACCATGATGAAATGCCATCAACATGTTAGCCACTACTCATGTCCACGTTGAGCTTGTAAATCGATCTCGTTCAGTTTCCTTTTTTCTACGCTGTGGATATACCCAGGTAAATTTCAACGCTAACCGCTACGACGGAGACCGGTAGCGAGAAGGGCCGGGTTTTCGTTGCCGAGATCGTTGGTGGGAGACTCTTACAGAAATGCAGCATGTGTGTAGTGAGACAGATACCCTTCACCGACTGTACATGTTGACGAGAAGAAGTGGTTATGCTTGGAGGCTTTACAATTTGGTGGCTGTTGGCGGCCTTGCAAGTAGCCCTGATGTGGCCGACGGAACGGGAAAGCCATGACACGTTCAGTTGGGTGATCCTTGGGACGCGCAATTAAGCAGACGACATGAGCAGAAGCTTATGGGTAGTGGCTGGCCTCGGCAGAGATAATAAAAAGCAGTTAAGAGCTACGGGAGATGACTGAGGAAAATGATCTGGCTTGTTTGCTCGGTCGCTGCGGATGACGGCAGTTGAGGAGTGTCTCAGACCGGGAGCTTCTAGAAAAACAGGACATGAGTAGCGAGGTTATGGAAAAGAAGCAACAGAAGCCAAAGTTATGGGTCTGCCGAAGGCCGAGTGATGTTTCAGAGTGGTGCTAAAAAGGGATGGCTTGGCTTTGTGTTTGATTTGGTCGAGCAGTCGCTTCCCTGTCTGACGGCGCGGTTACGTCGACAGATCGACCAGGAAATTTGGAACTTGATGACAAGGAGCGCGGCGTACAGGGCCAGGAAAACGGCGTCTTGCGCCATGTGCTCGAGTGTGTTCTGCAGATGCAGGAGTTCACGAATACGGCGACGAGAAAAAAGGCCGTCTTTGTGCTGGCGGATTGGATTTAGTGGAGGCTAGACTTGCTAGACTTGATCTGATGGTTTGCACATCGCTGAGCCAGATCAAAACGTGGGTTTCCAACGACGCAACGGCGCTGATTGGCCATGGATGGATTTCAGTTTGCGGGACGCGGTTAGCGTTTGGTTAATATCCAAAAGATTCAGCCCCGAGCAGGCCCCAAGACATGCACAGGCACTGAGGCACACAGAGGCACCGATGTCATGGCCGCGAGCCAGGCGGTCGGCCATACCGGGCAAGGTCATGGTCTAACACCATGTCTCTGCGTTCTCGCGTCGTCTCGGACGCTGCTGTTCCTGTTCCTTGTCTTTCCCACCTGCTTCCTAGACGTGCAGACAGTATAGTCACTTCGGCGTCAGACACTGCTTGCATCTCGACCCAGCCCACTTTCGCTTGCAAGTCGTTGGCAGCACAACCGGATAACCAAAATCCACCTGGATAAACCTGGATACACGCAGACACCGGTTTCCATCATCAGTCCCTCGCCTGTGTCACGTCGCGCACTTGCGAACGGCCGTTGTGGCCATACCCAACGTTCCCTGCCTTGTCGCGTCTCGAAGCATTGAGCACTTTGTACTCTGCAGCCATTCGCCGTGCCGCCCTCGAGACTCTGCCACCGTCTACGAGACACCAGGTCCTACTATCTTTACTGCGAGACAGCGACCATGAGCTGTCATGGATACAGCGCTCCCTCTGCATGTAGAAGCCTCGTCTAATGTCGCTGATGCGAACGCGCCAAACGATACCAACGATTTCACGATTCTTCCTCTGCTACTATCACCGCCGCTCGAGCCGCCGTCTGTCCTACGTAGCAAGGTCCGCAAAAAGTCGATCCGCAACACAAAAGACAGTGCTGAGATGGCTCGTCTCCGCTACCATCGTGAGAAGAACGACCATCAACAATCACAACCACAATCACAATCTCAATCCCGTCTCCACCATGTGTCCAAGGCAGTAGTAGACCGCCAATTCAGCGTCGCAAACGTTGGCCAGAATGGTACCATGTATCTGAGGTTCGGACACACTCCCACCGACACAGCGCAGGACCACAAACTTATGCTGCCTAGACCGAATGCTCGGCCTGTCCCGAGAGCCTTTCGGCCTCCTCCAACTCCTCCTGACACCTCGGACGTCCACGAGCAAACTCCCTCGGCCTTCTACTGGCATGACGGCCTCCATCAGAGCGCTGCTCAACTGTCTTTACGCCAACCAGACCATGACTTCATCGCCTCACGTAGAAGATCGTCATTTGACAGCGGCTATAGTCGAAAGAGTAGGCATGAAACAAATAGGGCCTCCCATCTCCGCTCACCCAGTCTTGACTCGATCCCCAAACACCCTCGATCAGACCCACACAAACACTTGGAATCCAAGAACCCCGCCTCCGATGCTGCCGACTCTTTGTTTGCTCCTCTGCTCGAGATACCCATACCTCACTTTCGTCTTGGTTCGCCGAGGTTTAGTGATCGTGGCACTGCATTCCTCCATAACTCTTATCATACCGCCTTCTCTAGCACAACCGACTTGCGTCAACTCTCGACTGACCGCTTGGATCGTTTGATGCCACCTCCAACTCAACGTCATCAGAATTCGATAGATCTACGTAGGTCTCCTAGCGTTTCCTGGTTCTCTCCTTCGGTATCACCTGCTGTAGAATCTGGACGACCTCAACTATTTCCTTCTCCGCTCGCCACTCCTCCTCTTGAGCTGGACCGAGATGAGATACCATATACTATTTACGACAAAGTGGCTGCGGATCCGGATAATAACCAGTTTGTTAGATATGCGGATGGGACTGCCGAAATCGTTGCGGCCACACCCACTCGTCTGGTTGTCGAGATCACCTCGGTCAAATTTCTGGACTACGATCTCCTGTCCGACTTCTTCCTGACCTACAGAGCCTTCTTGTCCCCGTCTGATCTGGCCAGGTATCTAGTCGCCAGGTTACGCTGGGCCGTATCACAAACCGATGATTCTGGACGGGTAGTACGTGTACGAACCTTCGTTGCCTTGCGCCATTGGATTTTGAATTACTTCGCCCAAGATTTCGAGCCTGACCACGAGCTTCGGAATCTGTTTTGCAGTCTTGTCAATAAGCTTGTTCTGCATGTGACCCAAAGACCTCACGGTGGTGCTGGTGGCGATCTTCAAGTACTTACCGAGCTACAAAAGTGCTGGAATCGAACCTGTGCTCTTGTTTGGGGACCGACCGTCGCGCCTCAATCATATATGCCACTCGGACTGGATGGTGACAATGATTCGCAGCTCCCTGGAACGACTCGCATGCGCTCGCTGACGAACGAATCACACATGAGAAATTCGTCCTACATTGGTAACAACATCTCTACTGTGGCCTTGAGACGACCTGACACGAGATCCCGCCTTAGTGAGGCCAGTATTCAGGTAACGTCTTGCTCATTCCCAAGACTGAAGCGCTCCAAGCATGACTTGAAAAGTCAATCTGAGAAACCAGGTCATCGCTCGCCTCCGAAGCCGAAAGGTTTCCACCGCCATAAGAGAAGTGACAGTTTCTCAGATGCACTTCGAGATTCTCGTGTCGATCGACCAAAGTCATCTCAGCCGAGCGCCGAAGTTCAAGTTCGACCCGGCCGGATCATCCGCGGGCTTGTTATCCATCCCAGTTCGGCAAATGTCATCGGCCCTGGCCCGCCGAGTCCGCCATTCTTGGTCAGACCCGAAGACGTCCGACCTAGCATGTCAGAGACCCTCTCGCGAGCCTCAGAAGCTCCCCCCAATCATGCTCGTCTGAACATCTTTGGGAGCGTACGAAGAGCGTTGAGCACACGTAATGGTGGAAGATCTCCCTTCCAACACAGGCCAAAGACTGCTAGTTCTGGCGATCTGCGCAAGATGGGCAGTATAGAAACCCAACCGAGAGATATGATCAGACAGATACAGGCCAGAAAGGCTCAAAACACTCACACAGATGCTTTGGCTGCAATGGTCATGCGGACTTGGCAACAGCAAGGCAATGAGATGATGCATGAGTTGACAGAGTTTAGTCCCAGTACTTTACCAGTCACGCGAAACAGGTCGAAGACGATCGAAGCAAATCTCCCAGTACGCCCTGGCGCGCTTCGTCTTCTGAGTAACGTCACTACAAGTAGTCGATCGATTATGATCATTGATGGTACGGGGCTTGATGAATCTGAACGGACTCCGGACCTAGTACAAACGATTGCTGGTTTCACACACTCAGCGACTGAACACGACCTGTCAAGGCAGACCACACAGGAACACAACCAAGCAGCAGTCCACGACGTGGCTGTAAACAACACTGCCTTTTTGCTCCCTTACAATATGGTGGACTTTGAACAAACTACCTGGACAAGCCCGACTAAGTCTGCCACCTTGTCGACCGCGCCGACGACTTTGTCCATCATGTCATCACCACATTCACCTCCCCCAACTGTGCCTCTCCCACCACTCCCTACCGTTCTGGGTCCCTTCGCAGAGCGTGCAGTCGAGGTTGCGTATGGCAAGCCTAGCCCTGATACCGAAGTCACCACGTCGTTTGGTACTGGTCAATTCTACTCACCGGGTGTTTCTACCGATGGCAGCCCGGCGTTAAGCTTCCGCGTATCATCACAAGTAGACCCTGCGGATTTACCTGAGCCTGCAAGACAGCTTCGTCGCAAACCTGGGGGCAATCTTCGCGGTGTTAATACTGTCCATGATCTTGGAATATCTCGTAGACGCCAATCAACAGGTTCCATCACATCACCAGTTTCCACTTATGGCTCTCCAATCCTAACAATCATATCTGGAGATGGTGACGATACACGCATTGAGTCTCGTCTCTCGCGGCTTCCCCTCAGAGCCCAGGCCAGCGACGGAGACATTTTTGATGCAGCAAGAAGAAGCTCATTACGACTGCTATCTACTCACTCATCTCTTCGTCATCTACGCCCATCAATGGAAGTAGAAGTCGCTAGACTTCGAGAGATGCCAGTGGTCGAGGATGATGGTGGTGTCGAGTCTACACTGCTGAAGCTTGAAGGAAGATATATTCCGAGTAGATCATCTGACAAGACTGTCAAGTCTTTCAACCTTGGCCACGAGGACAACGACTTCCCGAGCCTCACGCGACAGCAAGCCACTGGTCAACATGTTGGAGCTTCATATGGAATCGATGTGTCCGAGTCGTCAAATGTGGCATCAACAGAGCCTACACATTCCGGGACTGAGGTGACAAGAGTCGTGCATAGAAGGCATGGAGCTGTCGATGTTGCAGCGACCAATCAACCCACTCAGCACGTTTCGACGAAAACTCTGATCCCAGGGTCATCGATTGCAACAAAGGACTTTGCCAATCCTGATCCATCTAAGAATTTCGAGCGACCTGTCACCCCGGTTCAGGGTGAACCAGAAAGAGCCGACTCGCCAAACACACCAGCCTCGACCTTCCTGCTTGATGACGGGGAGTCGCTCGTTGACCGCAATTCCATGCTCATTCGACAGCATGAGATAAAGCCTTCGGTTGACACATTCCTATTCGACGCAGAAGATGAAGATGTAGTTGTGGGCTCTGTAGACCACTATCAGCCTCACACGACACATTCCCCTTTGACCCCACCCACAACAGCAGACAACATCTCAGATCATGGGTTTGATCAGTTCAATGCACAAATGCTGCTTCCTGGTCCACCAATCGCGAAATCCAAAAAGTCATTCCGTCTTTCGGAGCTGTTACTATCCGACCAATTCGCGAAGAGAGCAGACCACTCTGCACTGCCCCGGACACGTAACCTTCCCACACAACACACGCCATTCATTTTGGCACATAGTTCCGAAATCCTCGCTATGCAGTTCACCATCATCGAAAAAGACGCGCTGGATTCTGTTGACTGGAAGGATCTGATCAACCTCAGCTGGTCGCAAGAGGTGTCCTCTGTGCGAGACTGGGCACAGTACATTCACGCATTTCCCACCAATGTTACAGAAGTCAGCAGCATCGACCTGATCATCACACGATTCAACTTGGTGATCAAGTGGTGTATCTCTTCAGTGCTGCTTTGTGGCACATCGGAAGAGCGTGCTCAGTGCATTACCAAGTTTGTACATATTGCGACACATTCACATCGCAGCCTACGCAACTTTGCCACGACAGCACAAATCACGATAGCGTTGCTCTCTTCGGATCTCTCTCGTCTCAGTACCACGTGGTCTAAGGTTGCACAGGCCGAGAAAGATGCCCTCCGAAGTCTGGAAACCTTGGTCAGCCCAATGCGCAACTTTGCTGTGCTGCGTGCCGAAATGGAAAGTGCAGCAGCCGAGCTCAGCGATGACGAGGTCTTGACCGGCAAGGGAGTGATTCCATTCCTTGGTGTCTACACTCGCGACCTTGCACTCAATGCTCAGAAGCCAGCGTTTATCACGCCTGCTGGAAGGGCGTCAACAGACGGATCGCACGAGAAGCTTGTGAACTTTGAGCGCCACCGCACTACTGCATCGATCGTCAAAGGAGTACTGCGTCTACTGGATGCCAGTTCGAGATATGCCATCAAAGCAGATGCCAAGATTCTGGCCAAGTGCCTTTGGCTAGCAGCACTTGCCGACAATGAGATCGCTGAGCTCAGCAAGGGACTAGAGAAATGACGGCACATATACGATGGTACGGACTAGATGATTTTTTCGAAGCTGCAAAGCTCTTGCCTTTTTCTTTCTTTCGTCGTTTAGCTGCTTTGGTTTTTAGATACCCAATACTGAAATTATTACTGTTCTTTCTTTACGCTATTGTCATATGCTTCAGTGTCAAGATAGATGAACAACAGGATACAGAGCCTCTCTGCCAGTCTATCATACTCGACTCATGGTGTTTTGTTCCTTACATCTTCGGGACGATACAGAATGCAACTGCCGTTCTGGGATTACCTAGCCAGGCTCACAAAACCTTGGGCCGGAGCCGGGTCCTCGGTAATGGGATTTCCAGGGTCCCGTCGTCCGCTTTATCGCTGATGACATCATTTCCAAACGTCACTGTTTGCTGCTCGTTGTCCTAACAATTTTGCTTTTCAGACTCATTGGTTGTCACCACCGATACCTACTGAGCGTGAAGGAAGGCTAGCCTCAATCACAGTGACGGTCTACATGCAACCCGTACAAAGCTAGCACAAACATGGCGTCTTGTCCCCCCGGTCCATCGATGGAGGAGCTGGCCTACGATGTCGGCCACGAGCGCGAGTTCTACAAGTACAGCGATGCGCGCCGCAGCATCACGTTCCATCGAGTAGCTAACCTTTACTGTCCAGGTACTATCAGCCCACCAGGCTCGGCTTGGCAGATATTCATGCGCACAAGGACCAGTCGGCTCCGCAACGAGCGCGTGCATCGCCAGATAGAGCACTCACGGCTTTCGCACAACTCGCTACCCTACGCTTGAACTGCAAACGCGCCGCCATCTCCTTCTTCGATCGCAGCTACCAGTACATCCTTGCAGAGGCCACACAATCTCTCAGCTTGCACACCGAGTCGGAAGCTGCCCCTGGCGACGAATGTGACTACGGTGTGACAGCCGTCCCTAAAAAAGGAAGCATCTGCGAACACACCATCTGCTTGCCCTTTGATGATACAGAGGAGGCCAAGGACAACTCGATCTTTATTGTGCCCGACTTGTCCAAAGACAAGAGATTCAGTGACAAACCATACACGACAGATTATGGTTGGAAATTCTACGCTGGTGTCCCTATCATCTCTCCTAATGGCTACAAAATCGGTGCCTACTGTGTTGTAGACGATAAGCCTCGTCAAAAGCTCGCGACCGATGACATAGCCTTCATGAAAGACATGGCCACGACCGTTATGATACATCTTGATATGCTGCGCGCTCAGTCGGAAAGCATCAAGGGAGAAAGAATGGTACATGGCTTAGGATGCTTTGTCGAGGGTAAGCACAGTTTGGGTGATTGGGAAGCCTTGGGCACTGACCTGGATGCACCCGATCTTCATCGAGATTCGCCACTACAATGGGCCGATCGCCAATATTCTAGACATCACGACCAATCCCCTGACAGTCGGAAAACTGGCCAGGAATGCTCCCCCTCTCCCACCGATGTTGGAATCTCTGTCGACGTTGACAAGCCGTCCTCACGGCGGACTTCCAATGTATCACCACAACAACTATCCCCCGAGGAAGACCCCAAAGCGAAGAAAACATCCCCTACCGATCACCTCGCTCCCGAAGTCAAAGCCACCTTTGGTCGTGCTGCAAATATCATCCGAGAGTCATTGCAGATCGATGCTGTCGTCATATTCGATGCTACCGCCAAGTCTACTTTTGGAGGTCTCGTCGATCGCACAGCCCATGAACGACCGAAGCGACGGAAACTATCGTCAGCCTCCGAACCTGACTCATCAGCTGAATCCGGTACAGAACCATCTGATCCCGACAAAAGCGAGACACGGACAAGAGAAGATGGTGCGAATCGTTCTGAAATTCTCGGCATCTCTACGCCTACGATAAACAGCGCCCGCGGAGACCAATCCGCCAGACTTACTGACGACATGACCGAAGACTTCGTTCGATCCCTTTTGCGCCGCTATCCACATGGTAAAGTTCTCAATTTTGATGAGGATGCTGACCCATCCTCTGGCGAGAATCCGGCACAATCAGAAGCCACGGATGGCACGGCTTCGCCCAAAAATACAATCAAGAAGCGCAAGCGTCTAAGGTCGAACGAAGCCAGGATAATCAAGCAGCTGTTTCCAGGAGTCCGCAGTCTCGCTATCCAGCCTATGTGGAGCTCCGATCAGAAGTTCTTCAGTGCTTGTATCGCCTGGACCTTGGACCCTCATAGAATTCTCACCACACACTCCGAGCTTAGTTATCTCGCAGCGTTCAGCGATTGCGCCATGAGCGAAGTGGCGAGGATCAATGCTAAGATTGCCGACAAAGCGAAATCGGATTTTATCTCATCTATATCGCATGAACTTCGCAGCCCACTCCATGGTATACTCGGCAGTGTGGAATGCCTCGAAGACTCAACTCTCGACCCTTTCCAGGAGAATCTTGTACATACTCTCGCCACCTGTGGTCACACTTTGCTGGACACGATCGATCATTTGCTCGACTTTGCAAAGATTAATAACTTTACCAGGAAGAGCACTCAAACACGCACAAGTAGCTCGAATCCACACGAACAAAAACAAAACTTTGCGCTTGATGTTGATGTCGATTTGAGTGTAGTCACCGAGGAAGTACTGGAAACTGTTTTTGCCGGACATGACTTCATCAGGGCTGGCCGTGAGACTGAGCAGATGCCGTCTCACGGAAACAAACAAGTTGATGATAGCGCAAAGAGCTCCGAAGGTGAAAAGAATGTATCGATTGTCGTTGACATCTCGAAAGCTCAAGACTCCCATTGGATCTTTAGAACGCAGGCCGGCGCATGGCGTCGCATCCTGAGCAATCTGTTCAACAACAGTCTCAAGTACACGTCAAATGGATTCATCCAGGTCAAGCTCGACAGCGAGCCGTTGCCATCCAAAGAGCGAGGCGGTAGTTCCAAAGTCACGCTGTCCGTCACTGACTCGGGAAAGGGCATGAGTCAAGAATACCTCGAACAAAGCCTTTTCACTCCCTTCGCGCAGGAAGATCCATTGATGCCAGGGACTGGTCTGGGCCTGGCGATTATCTCGGCCATCATCAAATCTATGGGTGGTACCATCAAAGTGGAGAGTGAGCTAGGCAAAGGGACCAAAACCACGGTCACTCTGGAAATGATGCATATCGCGGTCAACGCAGAGGATGTGGATCGGAGTGTGATCACGAGTTGTGCTAAAAAGACTCAAGGGAAGAAGATTGGTTTCGTAGGTTTCGACGCCGATTCCTACAAAAAGGAGCCTCAGCCAGGAACACGATCTCCAGAGAACGCTACCCACCGGTTTATGGCTTCGTTTCATCGAATGTGCCAGAACTGGTTTGGCTTGGAAATGCAAATATCTGAGGGTATAGACCAATCTGACGTCGACGTCTTTCTCACTACCGAGAAGGGTCTCAAGTTGGTGCAGGATCAATTGAAGAAACGCATGGGAAACCAGCCTGACAAGGACGCTCAGAACGAGTTGGCTGATATCCCATTGCTGGTCATCTGCAACAGTGTCTCTGCAGCCAACGCGATGATGCACAACCCGCAGCCTCATGTTACTGGTGTCTTGAGTCAACCTTGCGGGCCGCGCAAATTGGCAAAAAGTCTCACCCTCTGCCTGGAAGCCCACAAGAACTCCAAAACAAACGAGCCCGTACCATCCGTTCGTAAAATCCTGGATGATAGCTTGGGAGAGGGCCAACACCTCCAAGACACTACTTTCCAGAAAGTGCTGGACTCTGAAGACCACGCCTTGAGCGTGGAAGCAAAGGGAAAGGGCCACTCAGGCGACGCACCTTTCAAACATCCTCAGAACGACACGATCGAGATACCTCAGGGTAACTCCAGGATCCCAAAAGCAGATAAGTCTCTGCTCAACGAAACCAGCTCTCCTGCATCACCAGCACCAACAGCCGGTTCATCGAATCCATTCTCCAGAACAAACTCCGACTCGGATCAACCTGTTCGCAAAGTGTTGCTTGTGGATGACAACAGAGTAAACCTCCAGCTCCTCGTCACCTTCATCAAGAGATCTGGCCATTACTTCAAGACAGCAAGCAACGGACTCGAAGCGCTAGAGGCATACACATCGGAGTGCGACAACTCTCAGGCTGGGTCCGACAACGGAGAAGAGATGCAGGATCCACCTTTTGACTATGTGCTCATGGATGTGTCGATGCCAATCATGGATGGCCTCACCGCGACTCGAAAAATCCGTGCTCATGAAAGAGCAAATAACATCAAGCCTGCTACAATAGTTGCATTGACTGGTTTGGCGAGTGCGCAGGCGCAGCAAGAGGCTTATAGCAGTGGCGTTGACACGTTCATGACTAAACCTGTCAAACTGAAGGAGCTGGGAAAAATGCTGGATAACGGCACACTGGGCAACGAAGGGACAAAAGAGGACGAAATGAAGAATGATCAGAAAGACAGGGAGAAGAAGATTGATCAGGACAAGGGAAAGTGATTTCAAGCCACAAAATTTGCTCGTCCATCTGTACTTTTGAACACTCGACGGCTTGGACATAGGTGACATAGAGGGGCACGGCAGTCTTTGACGGGTTTCGATCTGGCTGTGTTTCTTCCATTTCGTGTCTACTTTAAGGGTCTTTGT
>Ga0268251_10000576_pt1 | contig 11515 bp, 13 predicted proteins | sample AgamicAsMae_FD_200527 | JGI IMG/M metagenome (GOLD analysis project Ga0268251, IMG submission 200527) | Agave microbial communities from Guanajuato, Mexico - As.Ma.e (v2) (version 2) | ecosystem: Host-associated > Plants > Phyllosphere > Phylloplane/Leaf | place: Guanajuato, Mexico | collected...
AGGATGGAAATGAGAATACAGAGATGTGTGAGGTGCAGATGGTGAGAGTAAAGTGACATCATCAGTGATGGGGCTCTCGAGGCTGTTGTTCCGGCACTTTTGAGCCATGTGATACACTCAACTCGGATCAAATAACAGAAATGGCACAACTTACATATGCCTAGTTCTAAGCAGCCAATTTTCGGGGGTTTTGGGAGAGCCCGATATCACATAGCCGCCCCTAGGTTCTTTCACACAACAGGTCTGGCTTGCATGTGACCTTCTGGGACCTACATTACACGTTTTTACTTGTATCAGGGATATGATGGCAGTAGCCCAAGCTTATGTATAGCGTCAAGTGTGGGCATGTCGTGTTATCCGTTGTGCATGATTACTCTGAAGCGTGTCGTTCAACGAAGTTGCTCAATCGAGTCACACATGATGTCCGGCTCCTAGAGAACGATTGCTTGTATTGTGACATGTATCATGATCCGTAGAAGGGACCCCAAGCGTAGGAATATCGAAATCGTTGTCGCGGTGGTAAATGCTTGATAGGATTATAACCGATAGGTGGATGGATTTGAGAAAAGGACGAGAGGCGATTGAGAATTTTCAGATATGATACATGAAGAGTGATTGGGAATCTATTGGCGATCGAGGACTGGCAGGGTGTGATTGGTTTACTCGTCGTCGTTCTCCATGTACTTTTGCTTGAGGTCCTTCCATTGGCGCTGGAGGTTGTGTTAGCAGGTGGAACAGATGCGTTGGACTCGGGTGTTTAGAGGACGTACGCCCTTGTTGATGCTGTTCCAGACGCTGTTGGAGGCGTTGTCGAAAGCGCTGCAGACAGGTTAGACGGAGTTCTTGGGCGGGCGAGATTGGGTGAGACGGGAACGTACATCTCCATGCCGAAAGCGCTGACGAAGACGACGCTGAGGAAGACGTAGTTTCTGCGGAAGATGGTGCTGTTGGACAGAGTCAGAGGATTGTCGAGAGCGGGACAGGTCGTGGAGCGAGGACTGACTTGTAGACACCCTGGAGAGCCTGGAATCGGTGTTAGCAGCAGACCAGCAAAAGCGCATATGCGAGGTCCTTACGGGGGAGGCCATTGTGAAGATTGGACGAGTGAGACTGCGACTGGACGTGAATGTGGGAGACGTGCAACTGCAACTGCGACTGGCGACAGCGAGGGAAGCCGCCATCGACAGGATGGTCAGCACGTCTTGGCCGTCCGTGCGCCCAAACTCGCTTTCTGCTTGCTGCAATCCACCGAGTCCCTTGTACCGCTGCGTCCTTCACACTACGTCAATTGGAACGCGTCTCTCTGGAAGGACTCGGTTCCACTGGCATTAAGATGCCTACCGAACCCTCCAAGCTGTCCCGCGCCGGCATCGCGACCTCAGCGACCGGCGAGCGACACATTCCCTCGTCCGTACGGCCGGATGGTTCCGTGAGGAAAGAGATCAGAGTCCGCCCTGGCTACCGCCCACCCGAAGATGTCGAGCTCTACAAGAATCGTACCGCCGAAGCATACAAGAACCGTGGAAAAGGGGGTGTTCCAGGCGCCGACACTGCTTCTGCCACGCCTGAACCTCCTTCGGCCGCTGCCAACAAGAACGCAAAGCGAAGGGAAGCCAGGAAGAAGGCCGCAGCCTCTGCACCAACAAATGGCGATGCTCCTACCGCGACCTCAAATGCCAAACAGTCCACGACTTCCGTAGAACCCGCCAAAGAAGAGCCCGTAGACCCTGAAGTAGAGAAGACAAAAGAGGCCAAAAAGCTGGCCAAGAAGCTCCGCCAGGCACGCGACCTCCAGGACAAGAAAGAGAAGGGAGACTCTTTGCTTCCAGAGCAGTTTCAGAAAGTCATCAAGATCAACGAGCTCGTTCGACAACTCGAAATTCTGGGCTTCGATTCTAACGGAGACAAGAAGTCGACCCAAGCCGAGTCTTGAAATTATGAAGACTAGCGCATCTCTACTACAATCGCCATGATATCTATTGTGTCGAACAATCCGAAAGACGTCTCATGTCGGACATGAACCCTGTTGGGTCTGACTTCCAGCATGCTTCCCCTTCCGCCACCAATGCTGGAAGCCACTTGTTGGCGCAGCTCTTCGATTGCTTGGGCTTGCGACCAAAACTCTACACTATTGAGCTCTCCGCTCAGCTCCATGACCAGAGGCTTTTCGCTGAAGTCGGCAATTTTGTAAGGTTTGGAGAGGTCTGCTACTGTCAGAAGGTCTGCGTGCGTGTCCTGCTAGCTGCTGCTGACTTACTGCACTCCTGCCCGGATGGTATGACCACCAGTGTTGACCTTGAGATGCCATACAGCGCTCTCCGTTCTAGCTCAATGTGTATCCTTTCCGCTACGACAGACACCAACATCCATCGGGATGTCGTCGCTTGATCGCTCAAATTGCTTGGTTGGTTTGCCGCCTTCTTGTCATCCTTGCGGAGTCCGCTGGGTTCACCCGAACACGTTTCCTCGTAGGGAGGTGGATCGTCGGCCATCTCAAGTTTGGTTGTAGAAAGAAACCAAATCTGCCACTGGGGAGATGCTTTTGGTCTTCAAGATTCGATCAAAAATTCAGGCAGACAGATGCGCCTTGAGGTAGTTTGTGTGCCTGAGAATCCTCAAGGTGGTGAGAGCGTTGCTAGAGATAGTCGGATGTGACGGTCAGATGCCTGGTTTTGGCTTCCAGGCGACTTCTCGAATCCTTCCAACGAGCTTCTGGATAGGCGGCTCCGACTGAGCCTACTCACAGCCGGGTGGCTTGGCACAGCGACTGTGGAGAATTCATGACTCCACCTCTATCATGCTCAAGCCAAGCCACAATCTTGATGTTCGAATAATCGTTAAGTTCGGCACGAGATCCCGACCAACTACTTGGCTGCCAACGCTGCTGCCGTATGTCTGCCCTTCTGAGAAGGAAAGAGCGACTAGGCTCAGCACCTGACTCGCCTCAGCACCAACCAGGCATTATCAGAGTTGATATCGGGAATAAAGGCATCGCTGTAAGGCCGTAAGATGTGGCTTATTCGAAGGCAGACCATGCTGTCATTAGTCTCGGATAGCTTCGCCATGCGAGCTGCCGGTCAGATGCGCAGCGTGACTGGTTCTATTCAAGTATATAAGATCAGTATTGATGCCTTCCTTTTGCACTTCACAAAATCACACTCTCTACTTTCCAAGAACACAAGTCTTACACTCACACGTCAACATCAAAATGGTTTGGGGTTATCATGCTGCCGAGCCAAACTCCTACCTCGTCATCACTGGCGCAGGTGTCAAGGGACTCAAACTCACCAAGAAAGCCATGGTCTATCCTTTCCAAAAGGTCGCCAAGATCTCAGTCACACCTTTCCATTTCACGACCGATCTCCAAGCCATGACGTCCGAGAAGCTGCAAGTCTGTCTTCCAGCCGTCTTCACCATCGGTCCCAAGGACGAACATGAATCTCTGGTCAAATATGCCGGTTTGATGACAGACAGCACCACGGATGCTGGTGTCGCCAGCCGCGAGCACATCCAAGCCATCATCATGGGTATCGTCGAGGGTGAGACAAGATCTGTCGTCTCCAACATTACCATGAAGGAACTCTTCGAGAAGCGCGCCCTGTACCGCACAAAGGTAGTCGAGCATGTGCAAACCGAACTCACCCAATTCGGTCTCCACATCTACAACGCCTCGATCAAGGAGCTTCGCGACATGCCTGGATCCCACTACTTCGAGTATCAGTCTCGCAAAGCACATGAAGGTGCACAACAATCAGCCAAGGTAGATGTAGCACATGCTCGTAAGTGAAGCCGAATCCTAACCCTAACGGCTGTTTGATCTGCCTAAATCATACTGTGATGCTCTTACTGAAGCCTGAGAACCATAGGTATGCAAGGTGAAATCGGAGAAGCCGAAAACCTAGGCCGCACCAAGCAAGAAATCGCAAAGATCAACGCGCACACTGCTGTTCAAGAAACCGAACGCAAGATCGAAAAGGCAATGGCCGACTCACGCTTCAAATCCCAAGAAATCGACATTGAGCGAAAACTAAACATCGAGCGCATTCAAGCCGAACGTGCCGCCGAGCTCAAAGACGCCGATCTCCAAAAGGGCGTGCAGGAAAGTAAAGCTCTGATGGAGCTGGAGAGAATGAGAGCAACCACCGTCACAAAAGCAAAAGTTGCAAAGGAATCTGCGGCTGAAGAGGCAGATGCTCAACTCTACAAGGCCAGACAACACGCAGAAGCCATCGCCTTCCAACAATCAAAAACCGCAGACTTGGAACTCTACACCACCGAAAAACAAGCTGAGGGATACTACCAAAGAAAACAGCGCGAGACGGAAGCCAAATTCCTCCAAGACAGCAAAGCCGCGGATGCATCGTTGTACAGCAAACAGCAGGATGCCCTCGGTGACTTTGAGCTCAGAAAGGCAGAAGCCGAAGCCCTCTACGTCCGTCACGAGCGCGAAGCAGCAGGAATCAAACAACTAGCCTCTGCGTACGAAGCCCTCAGCAAGGTTCTCGGCGGGCCTCAAGGCGTACGCGATTGGATGATGCTGCAGAATAACATTCCCGTTCAGCTCGCAAAGGCAAACGCAGAAGCCATCAGAGGATTGCAACCTAAGATCAATGTCTGGACTACGGGTGCTCAAGATGCTGCTTCTGGAGTGGACTCATTCGCCCCTATCAAGAACATCATGCAGAGCTTGCCTCCGCTGTTTTCGACCATTCAGGATCAGACGGGTATGAGGCCTCCTGCTTGGTTGGCGCAGATGCCGGATAGTGGACATGGAAGGACTGACTCTGCTACTGAGCTTCCACCTGCTCTGGAGAAGTACAAGGGTATCAATGGCTCTTAGACAAAGGATTGCAGCCTTCCTATGCGCTGAAGTCTGTAACGCGCGCAACCTTAGAAATACACAGTAATTTCGAGGAGTAGGAGGGATCCATCTCGGGTATGATGTGTAATGAGCTTTTCTTTCTTACTATATCGGTAGTCTCCCTTAGAGTACTGCTTCAATCTCTTGTATCAAATGTTTACTATCTGTCCGCAGATCTTGTTTCAACACTCTCGTATCGTTCGTACAGTAGACTCGTACTTGTTTACTTGACCAACATTGAACAAGCCCAAACTTGATGACCTAGTGACGACCGGACCCCCAGCTGCTCGCTGCCGTATCGATCGCTCGCTCGCGGATCAACAAGACATGCACCCGGACTGCAACGATGAGAGAGAGGCTTCAAGATCTCGGGGTTAGTACTACCTTACTCAAAACGAGGTTGGTGTGATGACCGTAGGTCCATGCGAACCGAAGCAATGTGTACGCCATCTCGTTGTCGGGTGCCTTAGTAGTAGAGGAGAAAGACAGGGGAAGGGAAGGTAATTCTGCATTTGATTCAGAGTGTGCGGTACTGAACATTAGTGATTCAATAGGAAAGAGCAGTCACTAGTGTTGTGGTTGCCCGAATTTAGTGTGCTGACACAGAAAGCAACTACTCAAGTACATCTCGAGAACGACGACCCGCGCTTGCCTTCACACAGGTGAGGTGCACCGTAAAAAAGATCATGAGCACCAGACAAAACAAACAATCCATTGACATCAAGCGAGAGACTAAGATTAAACATAAGATGAGCAAAAAGAAACGCCATCGAATTCCTCAAGAGGTCGTCAACATGTCCCGCCAGTTTCGTGATATATGCATGCATTAGGCTTTCCGTTTTTCATCCATACGCTCGCTCAGTGCATCAAAAGCAGAAAACCGAGAAGCAAAACTCAATAAAAACACAGCAACATGAATGCGAGATGACAAAACAAAACAACGTATCCTCAACGCTAAGCAGCAAAAGGCAAAGACAAAGGCGTAAATGGTATATCCCGAAATGCTACAAGTAAAACAGAGATGGAAAGGAGAAGCAGAGGCCGAGGGAGAGAAATTTTCTCATGCATGAAAGGACATGCTATTGTGAGAGACATATGCAGAGTCATGAATCGTACATGTGACTTTCCAGTGGTAGGTATAGAGCAAAGCCGATATGGAAAAGCACAGCTATGTGCCATGGTCCGGGAGAGCAAGGTTGGAGTCGCGAAATCCATCAGACGATGGGGTCAACGGAGTGGAACGAGTCGCCAGATGCGATAGAATCGCCAGTCAAGCCCTCATTCTTGTAGAGGTCATCACCGTCGCTCTCAGGAAACAGTTCACGATCGATTGCTTCGAGTATCAGAATGTCGCTGACTGCGACACTGGAGGCATACTGTAAACGCCTAATGAAGGCGATGGTGCGACGAAGTAAGCTTTGCAGCTTTTCCCTGGGCACCAGTTCCTTGAGCCAGCCGATGTTGCAGTTGTAGACTGCAGCCAGAACAAGCATGTTGCCGAATTGCCTAATCAATGTCAGTAATCATCTCGAACGAAGCCAAAATTAGGGGCCTTACGCGTGAGCGGTGCCCATGATGTTTGTGACTATCAGGCGGTGGCCAAAATTCTCCACACGATCGAAAGCTACAGTACTGCGCATGGCGGAGTCGATACAGATGCGGCATTTATCCTTGACCATTTCTTCGCTATGCCACATGTTGATGGCAGTGAAGAGCACAAGCTCAGCTTCCCGCTGATTTCCGTTGGCATCTTTGGTTAGCTGTTCGAGAGTATTGCCGTTTCCGAGCTCATACATGACATGCAGAGCATAGTCAAGGTAGGGTCGAGTACAAACGTAACGAGCACCATAATACTTCCCTCTCAGCCGAGCGACGACAATATCCGAAGCAGGAGGGTCATTGTCTGTCCAGGAGTATGAAGGTACGAGTTTTTGCCAGCCTTCCAAGTCTGCTGTCTGCTGCCAAAGGAGCCCCGCGAGCTTCTCTGGATCATCTTTCAATGATACTGCTTGTCGTCAGCATTGTTTCTGAGTGGATGACAGAAAGAAACATACATTGCCTCCCATACACATTCGTATGAATGCTGTTCAGCTTCGTACGCAGATAAAGTTGAGCCGAGTAATACAACAATATAATGGACTTCTCCTCGTCTTCCGAGGACCATGTCTCTGCCTTTTGCTTGTCTTGCCCAGGATAAGTGACTGATCCCTCAAGTAGATGAAGACCACTACGAGGATAATCCCATTCGGCAAGGATATCACTAAGTTGCGATTAGCCTAGCCAGAAATACTGGAACACTACACATACCTTTCAAGCTGCAAGGCCGACCAGAAGGTAAGCACAGTCAGGTTTTCATGTTTGTTGAGATTCCGCGCTTTTTCCTTGTCGTTGACTGTGTTGTCCAAACCGTCGCTGTAGATATGTGAATGAGACTCCCGTTCAATTGCAATCGTGAGGACTTACACTTTCATGCGGTAAAGGCAAGTCCGTGCCGCCGTGCTTATCCAGCTCCAACTTTCCTGGACTCTGGCGAGTTGACCTTTGTACAGACCAGCCAGAAGACGTGCTTGAGCGGCTGCGAGCTCGTTCGAATCCGTAAAATCACCAAGGATAGAAGCTGCTTCTCTGTAGTAGACTAGTCCACCTATCTTTTCGATGTTCTGAACCTGTCTCTTGTTCGACGCTTGGTTGACGGTACCGTCCCAAGATTGAGCCCGCGTGACTCCAGCGGACGAGTTGGCAACATTATTGAGGATATGTCTTGGAGATGCGAAGGCTGGCTTGATTGGAGGCGATGCCATTGTGGTGTGGAGGTAACTAGGCTTGCTCGTCAAAGCGACTTCTTGGACTGGTCCAGGAAGAGGATCGGGAGCTTCACAAATTTTGCCTAAGGCCAGGATCAAATACACGATCGCATTGGTCAGATTTCTTCCCGGCGCGCGTTTGGCCTGTGGAGGTGTCGAGCTGCTCGTATGCTCTCCTGGCAGAAGACCAACGGCATAGTTGTCGCTCCGTACCTTTCTGCGCTTGGTTTCCCTCTCGCCAGAGCCATTCGTCACAAACAATGGCGAGTGGTGATTCTTGACTTCTGCGCAGTGCCTTGGTTTGAAAGAATCGTTTACGTATTTGCCGATACTGTCGATGTCCACGAAAGGATGCAGTCGATGGATGTTCTTCTTGTAGGAACTGAACAGGATGTCGATGGTGTCAATATCCATAGTCATGACAGGAGAACCAGGCGTGAATGGCTCGGACCGTCTGGGGTCACACTCAGGGGTTGAAGCAATGAGATCATCTCCATTTGAACTTCCTGCAGGACTTGCGGCGCCAATGTTGACCATATCGTCTCTAAGGCGCTTGTCACCAGTACCATAGAGAAGTAAGATAGGACGGTCTTCCCCTTTCATGACATAGTTCTCCTGGATGTTGCATTTGCGGGTTTGTACCAGAGGCTGGATGGAAGGCCAGCGAAGCAACAATTTGTGAGCTGCTGTGGTGTGGTCACCGATTTTCCATGTCTGCTGTTTGGGAGCTGTCAGTTCCTCAATGTTGTTCTTGTTGTCTATAATCATTGCATCTGAGTCGCTCTGGCTTGGCGGATTCGGTGAGTCGATACGAGCCTGCGCTGAGGGTTGGATGGCGAGATGCTGTTCTACGGCACCAAGGCGATCACTGATGCTTTTGATGGACGTCAAGACTTCGGCGATCATCTCAGAAAGCGCTTGGTTGTTCTTATCGGCTTTTGTGGGATGTGTGTCCTTGTAATTACACTCGAGATTTTGTTCCTTGCAGGTTGCACAAGGGCGATTTTCATCGCATTTGGACTTACGCTCACGGCATCTATCGCAGGCCTGTACACAAAAATTAAGAAAGCATCGACAAAGTCAAGACGCGATCGCCTACCTGACTGGCACGCATGCTCTTCTTGCGCGAATTCGGATTGTTCATATGCATGGTTGGCATGTACGGTGGATAGTAACCCGGTGGTGGTTGACCGTAAGGATCCAGCATGGGGCCGACTATATAGTTGACATGTTCACCAGGGGGGTGCTGCACATAAGCAGCTGGATGGTGGTCCATCGGTGGGCGAGCGCCTGGCGGTGGTCCGGGGTGTTGCGACTGGGGTTGCGATTGCAAAGGGTTACTCGGAGGGCGTGGATACTGAGGTGGTGCGGGAGGTATATCCGTCTTGATAACAGGAGTTCCGTGCACAGCAGGCGGAGCGGTGTATGGATGTTCAGCCCTCTCCGGGCCCTCGGGGTGAGGCGCAGGATGTATCACGGTCGGCGTGGGTTGCTGGGCGTGGTACTGATGCGGCGGTGGGGGAGGAGGAGGGTAAGAGTCGACACTGGGTAGACTGTGAGGCCTCGGTGGGGGATAGACCTGTTGGTTGGATGGAGGAACGGAGTGGTCGGATGGGAGCGAGGGACGATGGTAGTGTTGGTCGGGGCCTGCTAAAGGCGCGCGTCGTTGATCCATCGACTGACAAGATTGATTTGTAGAGAGCCGTCTGTGTCAGTGGCGCTCCGACGTTGCAAGTGTGCACGCAGGGGTCCGTAGGACAGGTAGGTGGGCAGGTAGGGTAGATCTGGGCGGCTGTAGTAACGGCGGCGGCAGCAGAGACAGTTGCAGAAGCAGAAGCACTTTAGCTTGGATACTGGGACGAGCAGCGGACACGGCGACGGTCGGAGATGAGCTGACGAACGTCTGGGCGAGGATCTTGTTCGGCGATGGGTGGAAAGAGGGCTCCTGCTCAGATCAGATCGGATCTGGTGGGACCAAGATGCGGCGGCGGCAGTAGCAAAGATAGGTGGCAGGGGCACAACGTGGGCGAAAGCAGCGTGCAGGACAGGTTAACTAGGCAGTCGCAGCCTGAGATACTGAGGCTTCGGTTCGAGTATGATGCCCTGTGCCTGAGCCGACTTTCCTGGCAAGAATGACGAGGGCGAGTCGAGGTCGAATCTGGGTGATTTGCTTGTCTCCTGCGAGATAGAGTACGATTCGCTGGGCCCATCAAACGCTGGTGCGCCGGCCGCGATCTCGTTTGTCGAAAAAAGTCGTCCTTGTTGCGGATCTACGCTACCAGCCAAGGGCCATGGGCATGCTAGACACGACTGTGGTCCCGACTCCCAGATACACCCTCTGTCTAGCGCCAGAGTCGCTAGCTTTAGCTTCCGTCGTCGAAGGGCGCCCAAGGCCTGGCACACACTAAACGCATAAGAAGTCTGCGCTGAGTATTAACAACGACTGTCATGCAGCTCTAGTGGCAGCAAGAAGGACCTCTCTCCAAACATCTGCCCACCCGCCCGCCTTGAGCTTTGTGCGAGTCAGGGTCTCCGAAGCCAACCTCCTTGACTCGCGTCCGACAAAGTCAATCCAAACCTTCATCCGACCATCCATATGACATCTGTCACCCACTCTATTTCACCTCACAAACACAAATAATTCCTGCCGTCATGAACAAATCAGGGACTATCCATTTCCGCCTTGACTATCAGAGCCCAGGCCTCACTCCTTTCTGCGCGGCCAAGCTTCCTTCGTTACTGTCTTCAGAGAGACTCACGTAGGAACATATGTATACAGACCCTTGTGCGCGTGGCTGGAAGCCCTAAGCAGCACAAAAACTCCTTACGTGTTTCCACCAAACGGCCTTGAAACTGCCTGCTTCCCTCCCAGAATCTGCCTCGCTCAATTTTACTTGGCTTTTGACCATCTCAATTCTGATAGATTAATCTAACTGCCATGTGCCTCTCTCGAGGCGAGCATCCAGTGCCATCACCTCAATCTATGCTACCTCAACTACTCCCATCCAACAGAAACTGTGCCGTCATAAGAATACTAATCATCCACTTCAATCACGCAAGGTGGACACCAACACTTTCCCAAATGAGAGCCACTCAATGCAAGAGCAATTACACCTCATTCACGTCAGATCCAGCCGTTCACCTTCCCGGATCCCGGACATCCAAACCAGCGGTGAAAGATATGGCGATCTCCCATTTCTACCGACACAACCGGTTTCAGATTCGAACCCTGCCGCCAGGGAATCCTGTCCAGCGTTCATGTCCTCCGGCTCCTGCGTGGGTGTTGTGATAAATCAAGGTTTTGCGATGAAGCATGTCAGAGATGTATTACCAATCTAGGCCTGTTCCTTCATCTGCGAACCCTTTTCTTCCATGTTCGATCCAGCATTCTGAACACAGTCGCGGTGAATTGCAGCGTACATGTTCGTAATTTGTGTGACCAAACGCTGCTGCAGTCTCATCGCTACAAGTTGCTCGTAGGGCCTCCTTCTGCTCGACATGTCGGTCTAGCTTTCTTAGCGCAAGGTGGAGAACCGTGTCCACGGTTTTTTGGAACCTTTTGACATGCAACGGGGCGGAGCGTCGCGCAAGGTGGAGAGAGAGTTCACCCGTTCATCGCGGATCACGAAGTGGCTTGAACTGGCGCGCCTAAAAACCACGTCGTCCCGCACCGGTTTCTCGACGAACGGCAAAGTGATGCGTTGATAGGGCTCTTGAACAGCGCACACTGATTACGCTGTGAATTTCTCCACCGCTTGTAGGAGAAAACCTGCGGTCAGGAGACAGGATTTCGCTGCAGATACGAAGAACCTTGGAACATAATCCCATTGCAGGTTCTAGAACCGTGATA
>Ga0268251_10000577_pt1 | contig 11513 bp, 10 predicted proteins | sample AgamicAsMae_FD_200527 | JGI IMG/M metagenome (GOLD analysis project Ga0268251, IMG submission 200527) | Agave microbial communities from Guanajuato, Mexico - As.Ma.e (v2) (version 2) | ecosystem: Host-associated > Plants > Phyllosphere > Phylloplane/Leaf | place: Guanajuato, Mexico | collected...
CTCCCTCTGAGTGGTGCGCGACACACTGAGTCATCCCACACGACACCGGCAGCCAGGACCCTGCATCGCGCTTTCAACCGCTTGACACACCATGCCCAAGCGTCCGCGCTCGTTCAGACGTCCCGAAGACTTCACCAAGAGTGACTCTGCCGACGGGGATTACGACGACGCGCATGTCAACTCGTCTCCCAAGAAAGTGAGAAGCGCACGTTCCAAGAAGTCCAAATCGCACAACTCGCGCAAACGCCAACGCAGAGACGACTACGGTAGCGACGGAGTCGTTGACGATAGCGACGATAACGACGAGGGTTCTTTCGACGAGGATAGCATCGAGGAAAGCTCTGGTACTGAGGACGAGGAAGATTCGCCTGGCCCTGGCAAGCGCAAGAAGCGCAAGGCTGCTCGTGTCCCAGTACAGTACGCCGAATCCGACGAAGACGCTGAAGGAAGCGACGACGCTATTGCAGAACTTCCGCAGCCAAAGCCGGTCACACGTTCGCTCATCCTCAAGCTTCGAGTCGCGCCAGAAAAGTTGGAAATCTTGAGGGACTCAGAACAGATGAGCAATCCTCGTAGATCAACAAGGGCGAACAGCGCCAGGATATCGGTGCGCGGTACAACACCTGCCGCCGAAGGCTTTGGCATGTCGACTAGACGCAGCAGTCGCGCCTCGGTAGTGCAAGAGCCTTTGGTAGCGCTTGGTGACTCTGGCAAGCATGCCCACACCCACGGCGCTCGTCAGACATCTTTCACGCCCGATCCTCAATCTGCTAGAAATACAAGAAGCAAAGGTCACAAAAAGCCACCACCTACCACTACTGTCAGTGCAATCATGGAGGTTTCTCAAGAAGAGATTCCTGCCTCTCAAGAGTATGGCGAAGTCCCCGAGTCCTTCGATAGAGAATTGCGCGCATATGCCGAGCCTGCACCTAAGGAGGAGGAGGAAGACGATACCGCTGGAGCTGCGTCCCCCTTCGTCTCGGATGTGCGAATGGAAGAACCAGAACCGGTTGATGAGGAAGCTGATGCCGAAGGAGAGGAAGATGATGACGAGGATGAGGGTCCGATTAATAAGAACAAGCGCAAACTGAGGGTAAGCCAAGTGACACTGCCTGAAGATTTGGTTGTGTCTGACCTTCTTGTCCAGTCACAGCAGAAGACTGAAAGTCCGCCACAGCGAGGTCGCGAGGGACGAAGACTCAGGCCACGCACGCGTAAATCGAATGGTGAAGCTAGTAGCGACTTCGAGCCTCCAGTCTCCGGTGGTGAAGAAGCTTCCAGCGCCGACGAACTGCAGATCTCGCCCAAGAAGATTCAGAAGAGCGATGACTCGAGTAGTGGTGGTGGCCGTCCTAGGCGCTCTCGACGCACAGCTGCTAAGCGTTCGCGTGAATCTTCGGAAGAACAAGTTGACCCAGACGAGGTTGCCGACGAAGCTGATGAGCTACATGAAGAAAGGCGTCGCAACAAACGCCCCCGTCGCAGTAGACGTGATGACATTGTTTTTGAGGGCACAACTTTGCGCAACAGGTCTAACAGACCTGACTACCGCATCTTCAGACCTGAAATTCAACAGGCCGATGAGGAGGAAACAGTCGCACCGCCAACGTCTCAGCGGAATCGTCGTGCAGCTGGACCTTGGAGATCTCTGTTCTCGACTTTGGGTCCGTTCGGCGGCGCTGGCGGTCCCGCGCCTGTGTTTGGTGGTGAAGGTGCAGAAGCTGCTGGTGGAGCCGACTCTGACAGTAGCGACGATGACATGGCTCAGAAAATGCCTCGCGGTGTTGGAGGCACTGTGGGCATGACACCAACTGCTGGTTCGGCACCTGGTCTTTTCCCACAAACTCACAATACAGACGCTGGTGCGTCGACCGCGGGTGGTTTGTCCAACTTCGGAAAAGTCAAGGACAAGAAGGCCTTGGCCGATGCTGATCCCTTGGGCGTGGACCCGAATGTCAATTTCGACGGAGTTGGTGGTCTTGAAGACCACATCGACAGACTCAAGGAAATGGTCCAGCTTCCACTCATGTACCCAGAGATCTTCCAAACGTTCAAGGTTACCCCACCTCGCGGAGTTCTGTTCCATGGACCTCCTGGAACTGGTAAAACACTACTTGCCAGAGCCCTTGCTTCCAGTGTCAGCACCCATGGCAAGAAGGTCACATTCTACATGCGTAAAGGTGCCGATGCACTGAGCAAATGGGTCGGAGAAGCTGAAAGACAGTTGCGATTGCTATTCGAAGAGGCAAGAAAGACGCAGCCCAGTATCATCTTCTTCGATGAGATTGATGGTCTTGCACCTGTTCGATCAAGCAAGCAAGAGCAGATTCATGCATCAATCGTTGCCACTCTTCTCGCTCTCATGGATGGTATGGACGGTCGCGGCCAAGTTATTGTTATCGGTGCCACCAATCGTCCCGACTCAGTCGATCCCGCTTTGCGTCGTCCTGGTCGTTTCGACAGAGAGTTCTACTTCCCACTTCCTAATGTCAAGGCTCGTCGTGCCATCCTCGACATCCACACAAAAGGATGGGAGCCTCCATTGAAACCAGAATTCAAGGATCAACTTGCAGCTCTGACCAAGGGATATGGTGGTGCTGATCTTCGTTCGCTCTGCACAGAAGCTGCTTTGAACGCTGTGCAAGGAACCTTCCCCCAGATCTACTCTAGCAACAAGAAGTTGCTCATTGACCCTGCGCAGATTAGGGTCAAAGCCAAAGACTTTATGATCTCGGTCAACAAGATCGTACCTTCCTCCGAGCGATCTGCGGCTTCCGGTGCTTCGGCTTTGAAACCCAATGTCGAGCCCCTGCTCAGGGATGCACTTGCGAAAGTGTCGGCCATCATCGATGATATTATACCTCAGAAGAAGCCGACAACAGCATTGGAAGAGGCCATGTACGATGACCGGGATGACGAGAACGGCTTCGAGAAGGAAAATCTCCAGCGAGAGTTCGAAAGCTCCAGGATCAACCGCCCAAGATTGCTCATCAGCGGTCTCGAAGGCATGGGTCAGCAATACATCAGTGCTGCGTTGTTGGCCAAGTTCGAAGGACTTCATGTACAATCTTTTGATATGTCGACATTGCTTAAGGATTCTACAAGAGTAAGTTCGTGTCATTGAGGGTGTCACAATCAAGCTAACCTTTTTCGCAGTCACCTGAAGCAGCCGTTGTTCAACTGTTCGAGGAAGTCAAACGTCACAAGCCTAGTGTCATCTATCTTCCCAGCATCGACATTTGGTACGAGACAATGGGACAGCAAGTCATCAAGACTTTCAATGGTCTCTTGAGGACCTTGGCTCCCACAGATCCAGTACTGGTACTTGGTGTGATGGAACTGAGGTCTAATGAATCCAGCCCCAATCATGAAATGATGAGGGAGCTGTTCAGCCGTTCAAAGAAGAACTACTTTGTCTTGGATAGACCTGGAGAAGTAAGTCTTGTCCTTGATCGTTCCTTCGTGTATATTGCTAACAACCACGTACAGATGGCTCGCAGAGAATTCTTCAGCAAGGCAATGGACTATATTCGACAATCACCAGCAGAGTTCCCTCAACCAGAGAATCGTAAAAAGCGTATTCTACTGGTCCTGCCCGAGGCGCCTATCATTGAGGAAGAACAAAAGGCACCAAGCAAGGCAGAGATCAAGGCACAGAGAAAAAAGGATCGCTTCACGCTCAACAATCTCAAACTGCTCATACAACCAGTCATGGATCAGATCAAGCTCAAGTACAAGAAGTTCAGAGCCGGTGTCATAGATGAAAACCTGATTGGGTATCTCTACGACGAGCAAGACCCGAGCATCGTCACAACCGATCTGGATCGCGAGGCAGCGCAACAGTTTAGACCCTTCGAACTAGCCAAGGACGCGAAGGGCACTACGGTTCTGCATGAAACTGCAACCGGCAAGCAATACTACAATCTGGAAATTGTTACCATCGAGAAGCGCCTGTCAAACGGATACTACAAGCGACCCAAGGACTTTCTTACAGATATCCGAGCACTTGCCAAGGACGCAAAGAACAGCGGCGATCCAGAACGCTTACTCAAGGCTAACGAGATGTTGGCGAACGTCGAAGTTGACATGATGAACCTCGAGGCGATAAATCCTGTACTAGTTGCGGAGTGTGAGGCCGTCTACAACCGCGAGCTAGCTCGTGAGAAAGAGCAAATCGAAACGGCCAAGGCAGAAGGACGTGAGGTGCCCATCATCACACCAAATGTACCACCTGATGTCTCGAACACCATTACCGAGCAGTCTAGTGGACCAGTTCATCTGGGAGAGGAAGTGCCTGGGCCACGCATGCTGCATCCTTTCACGCCAGCCAGACCTTTGGGACCCAGTCCGTTGTCCAATGGTTACACGAATGGCTCAAGTGTCCCTTCCAGAGCACATGGTGAGCCTGAGATGCCCGACAGCCAGGAGGTTTCTCTTGTGAACCCTCAAGAACGCGCTGGGTTCGTTCAGCCTTATGCGACTCCATCCGCACAGGGTTCACAACCGTACCACACACATACTCAGACCAGTGCATTGACACGGATAGCACCTGGTTCGGCACATCACGATTACTATAACAGTGCGTCTTCGACTAGCTCGGGCCAAAAGACAAGTAACCACAGTCACAGGAGTAGTGCTCCGTATTCGATCATCACCAACGCCTCTTCGAACGGTGTGCGCAACGACGATGCTCCAGACTTCAGTACCTTGCCCCACCTCGAGGGTGGCAGCCAACTGCCTAATACGCAGCCACCAGACATGTACGGTTCGCAGCCGTCGCAGTTGTCACCGCAAAGGACCATGGGCCCGCCACCACAAAGCAGTCAGCCTCATCACCATTCGTTTGCAGTTCAGGCGTTGCTTAACGAGCCGCAACTCATCCATGCTGATTCGGGTCTTTTGAGGAGTCTTGATGATCAGATGGTGCGCAAGTCGAGCGGATTGAATGTCGAACAGCTGGAGCAGGTCATGGCGAACATCATGGACGCGATCTGGAGGACAAAGGGCGACTGGAACCGCAACCACGCTGCCTCGGCAGTATCAGACACTTTCAACGAGACTATTCGGGATATTGAGGAGTGTCAGGCCATTCTGGCGCCCAGCCAAGACGAGTAGGACGAGTAGGCTGGGATGGAGTAAGAGGCATGTTGGAATAGCTTAGATGCTGTTCTCTGGCTGGCGTGTTTATTCTGGCATACAGATACAAGTGATAATGCTACATGCTAATGAAATTATTCTTCCATATTTCCGTATCTTTGTTCCTGACTTGCATGTACAGTCTGAATGAAACGGTACAATTTCTGCGCCAAGTCCAGCTTGCTTCTGTAGTGACCCTGTTCTGTACTCGATCATGCTCTCTGTCTACCATCTCGACACCTACGGTCTATCATAGCTCACTCAACAAGTAACTGGCCCTCCTATGTTCCTAGGCTGATGGCATTGAGTGATCCTTGGGTCTTCCTGGGTGACAATAACGCAAGATGGTTTTTCGATCACAAACACCTCGGAAGCTGGAGGGAACAGCTACAAAATCATCACTCGGTTGAATGACAATTGTGCACTTCTCACGATATCGCAAAACCTAAGACCAGTGCCGGAAAAGAACTGTTGTTTGTCTCATGCAAGATACGGTTACTCATAATGCGATACATTCTCCTCTTCGACACACGATTGAAAGGGCAGCAGTCTTGCAAGACAAAGCAGCAGCGGTTGGATCGCCCAGGAGGACACGGCGGGGCAACGCTTGGATGCGGCTCAAAAAAGTTCTCAGGGTAAAGGCGAAGAAGGTTTGACACCTCGGTCGGCGCTGACCGCTATCGGTCCTGCTACGAGATGGCGAACAGAGCTCCAGGTAAATGAATCGTAGGCGATCTGATCATATTGGAATTCGAGAGCAATTAGCAGGACGAGTATTACCTAAAAATCGGTATGATAACAAGCGTGGGCTGTCATAGAATGGACAAAACTCAGCGAAGCTAGGGCGAGCCGGCAGATGAATCGGGATGCTTGCAATTATTCGGTACTTCTCATTTCACGCCATGGAGGGGCATATGTATATCGATGTAGAGTCTCTGTAGCTTTCTTTCTCTCTCCTCCCTCCTACACACAAAGTCATACACATCGCAAACATGGTCAGACTTCCCTTCCACGCCGAGCACATTGGCTCTCTCCTCCGTCCTGCCGACCTCCAGGAGGCCAAGACCAAGGCTGCCAACAAGCAGATCTCCGACTCTGAGCTCGAGGCTGCCGAGCACAAGGCCATCACCCACATCGTCAAGCGCCAGCAAGATGAGGGTGTCCGTCCCATCTGCTCGGGCGAGTACGACCGCAAGGTCTACTTCGGTGGCTTCTTCGAGGAGCTCGACGGCTTCGAGGAGGTCGACGACGCTCCCTGGGACCTCTACAGACTGTCTGCTCCCCCAATTGCTGCCCTGAAGAAGGCCGGCCTCAAGTACCCCATGACTGTCGTCTGCAACGGCAAGATTGAGTACAAGCACAGCCCCTACCTCAAGAAGTGGGAGTACCTCAAGTCGCAGGTCCCCGAGTCGCAGTGGGACCAGTGCAAGTTCACCATGCCCCCGGCTCCCTACTTCCACCTCCGCCTTGCTCCCGGCAAGTGCTACCCCAAGGAGGTCTACTCGACCGATGCCGCCTTCTTCGCCGACCTGGCCGAGGCCTACAAGAAGGAGTTCAAGGTCCTGCACGACGCTGGCCTCAAGAGCGTCCAGATCGATGACCCTACTCTTGCCTACTTCTGCTCCAAGGACATGCTCGAGGGTCTGAAGGCTGACGGTGTCGACCCCGATGAGCTTTTCGACCTGTACTGCAAGGCCCACAACGACTGTCTCGAGGGCCGCCCTGAGGGTCTCCACGTTGGTCTTCACATCTGCAGAGGTAAGCTATACTACCATTCGAACAGCAGCAATCAGTATACTAATCTCGCACAGGTAACTTCTCCAAGTCGATGCACTTCTCCCAGGGCTCGTACGAGCAAATCGCCGAGAGATTCTTCAAGACCCTCAACTACGACACCTTCTACCTCGAGTACGATGATGCCCGCAGCGGTGGCTTCGAGCCCCTCCGCTTCCTCCCCAAGAACAAGAACGTCGTTCTCGGTGTCGTCAGCACAAAGGTCGCCGACCTCGAGGATGCCAAGGAGATCAAGGAGAAGATCCTCGAGGCCGCCGATATCATTGCCAAGGGCCAGGGCGTCAGCCGCGAGCAGGCCATGGAGTGCATCGGTATCAGCCCCCAGTGCGGTTTCGCCAGCACTGGTGTCGGTGCCGAGGCCATGACCGAGGACAAGATGTTTGCCAAGCTCAACCTTGTCAAGTCGGTCGCTAACGAGCTCTGGCCCGACCGCGCCTAAGTGTCTAGATGACTGGCACGAAGGTGTGGTGGGGGGTGAGCAGTACGATTGGATTCGAATGCAGCTCTAACGAAAAAGGATTTCATGCATGGCGTCAAAGGATATTCAACATTTTGGGAAGCTATGTGTTTACGTTACTACGAGTATATACCCGGTGTCAACCAGCCGGAGGAGAAGGATATTGGAGGTGGATACACTGATTGGATCAGAAAAGTTGGCCCTAGGATTGGAAGCCACAACTGCATATAAAAGTACAGAGATACAGACACATGAATAACACGTGTAAAGCTCGTGAGAGCCGACGTCATGTCACCCAACAGTATTACTGCCCATTGTGGTGGGTTTGAGTTGGAAGGATCGATTTGAAAATGTGCCCATGAATGACGAGGAGATGCACTGCGCCGCTGTAGGGACAAGGATCAGTGTCATCGACAGACAGTGAATGCTGTCCCAACAATGCTGCCGTGTGAGGGGTTTCGCAACAAATACTCCAACTGTGCATCATGTCCTGCATGTTTCCAAGAATCAGAAGCACAACAGGTCAGGGGAAAGACAGTCGCTGCGTCCTGAGAAAAAGCAAAAAAGCAGTCACCGAAAGTGGTACGAGTCCTGAAGCATCTCGAACGGTCATGGAAAGAAGCACAGATGTTGGGTCAATCGCCGGCAGAAGCTCTCCCCAAAGACTGACCCGCAAAAAGCAGCAACAGTCAGCCAACGCTCGTCAGTGTCAAGTATCGCGATCAAGGCCGGCAGGTGTAAGGAATGGAGACGCGAGAGCCACACCCGTATCCCCCCAGACCAATGTACCGGCGGCGGATGGCTGCAGTCAAGAGAGGTGGCAGAAGAAGGTCGAAGGTCGGGGCAATTAGGAATGCCAAGGACGAACAGGAGAGATCAGCAGAGATGCTGTTGGGGCGCTTCACCGCGCTTGAGCCTTTGGCAAAGGGGGCTTGCTTCAACTTGTGGGGACGCGATCGCCCATATTATGGAATTCGCCGCTCGGAAGAATCCAAGCAGGACGAGTAGGGATTGGCGACCAGAGCAGTGGGCATCAGAGTCAGGAGGCACAATGAGAAGTCACAGGCACAGCACGAGGGCTTTGTATAGGTCAGAAATAAGGTGGCCGAGGTGGAAGCAGCAAACAGCAGATAAATGTTGAGAAGGTTCGATGGTCAGCCAGATGGCATGAAACGCACGATTCACCGAGGTTAATCTGGCTCTGGAAGTTCTCGCCTTCCAGGGTCATCGCTTCTAGCGCGTGGGCGAATAAGAGCTTGGGGACAATTATTGCCATTTTTCAGACCGCACAACGACACCGTGTCCGTGTCGATTAAAACCCGCGCTCCTCCTGTCCTTCTCTTGCATCCTGTTCGCTCATTCGTTCTGCCATCCACATACAGGCTTCGACTTGTTTCTGCCTCTGCCCCAACAAGTCTTGTTGCATCTCATCCCACTTGACACGGCAACTTGCTTTTCTGCTTGGCTTGTCCCGTCTCTGCCTCTCCTTATCACTGCCAATTCCTCCAATTGAGCTCCCGCTCATACGTCTTTCACTTTCACAACAATCGCAATGGCATCTACCACTGCTCTCCCCGTCCAGAGGGGCGCTGTCCAGCGCTCTGTCACAACACAATCGGTTGCCAGCTCGTCTGCTCCCTCGCAGGTCGTCAGTCCCGCCGACTCTCCTCGCAACTCTCCCTCGACCAGCTCGCTGTCCTCAATGGGCTCCGTCGATGGTGAGGAGCTCAAAAACCAGCGCGGTACCCTGATCGACACCTACGGCAACGAGTTCAAGATCCCCGACTACACCATCAAGCAGATCCGCGAGGCCATCCCTGCCCACTGCTTCGAGCGCTCTGCTGCCACCGGTTTCTACTACATTGCCCGTGACATTGTCTGCATCGCTACCACCTTCCTCCTCGCCCACAACTTTGTTACTCCCGAGTACATTCCCTCCACCCCCGTCAGAGCTGGTCTCTGGGCCCTCTACACCGTCCTCCAGGGCTTGTTCGGTACCGGTCTTTGGGTCATTGCCCACGAGTGTGGTCACCAGGCTTTCTCCCCCTCCAAGACTCTCAACGACACCGTCGGCTGGGTCCTGCACTCTGCTCTCCTCGTCCCCTACTTCTCATGGAAGATCTCCCACGGCAAGCACCACAAGGCTACTGGCAACATGGAGCGCGACATGGTCTTCCTTCCCAAGACCCGTGAGGTTTACGCTGGCAGAGTCGGCCACGCCATCCACGAGCTCTCTGAGCTGATGGAGGAGACCCCCATCGCTACCGCTACCCACATGATCCTTCAGCAGCTCTTCGGCTGGCCTTTGTACATCATCACCAACGTCACCGGCCACACCAACCACCACAAGCAGACCGAGGGCAAGGGTGAGGGCAAGCGCAACGGCTTCTTCGGCGGTGTCAACCACTTCAACCCCTCCAGCCCTCTTTACGAGCGCAAGGACGAGAAGCTGATCCTCCTGTCTGATGTCGGTCTCGCTTTGACCTGCACTGCCCTTTACTTCATCTACCAGAACTTCGGCTTCCAGAACCTCCTCGTCTGGTACCTTCTTCCTTACCTCTGGGTCAACCACTGGCTCGTTGCCATCACCTTCCTCCAGCACACCGACCCCTCGCTCCCCCACTACGATGCCAACACCTGGACCTTCACTCGTGGAGCCGCTGCCACCATCGACCGCGAGTTTGGCTTCATCGGTCGCAACCTCCTCCACGGCATCATCGAGACCCACGTCCTCCACCACTACATCTCGACCATCCCCTTCTACCACGCTGATGAGGCTACTGAGGCCATCAAGCCCATCATGGGTCAGCACTACCGCAGCGACGTCAAGGACGGTCCCATGGGATTCATGAAGGCCATTTACAACAGTGCCAGATGGTGCCAGTGGGTTGAGCCTTCGGAGGGTGCTCAGGGTGAGGGCAAGGGTGTTCTCTTCTTCAGAAACCGCAACGGTCTCGGTGTCCCCCCCACCAAGCTCTCTGCACCTGGTGCTGCCAAGTCTGGCATGACCCTCGGTGGTGACAGCGATGCCGAGTAGATGATTTGATTGCACACAAAAGATTGATTACTGCGATTTTGCGTTCAGCATGCTTTCTTCGAACTCTTTCATTCTTCGGACAAATCCTTGGGCAAACCAACAGAGGACACAGGCGCAACTCAGCGCTGGGTTTACTCGTCAGGGAAATAGAGCTACTATACCTAGCTGCCCTAAGCCACGCGCCGCTTCCATTGACAGCTGCCACGATCATTACTACTTCATGGAAGCGTGCCTCTGCAAGAGCTACTGGGCAGTTCAGGTACCGGCATATAAACATAATTTAGATGGAAAGGACCGGCGAACGCTGTCATAAGTGGCAGGTTCGAACAACTAGCCCATTATTCTGTCGTTTTGGAAATTTACGAAATATGAAAATCGACTTTGCTCCACTCCAATCAAACATCCTGTCGTACGTGATGCGTCCTGACTTCCGCATATATATCTCAACGAGTGTAGATAATTATAAGAGTATAGTGGTTTGAATTTGTATGGCGGCGCTGTTGAACGCCTTTGGGTATCTTTTAATCAACAGTAAAAGTACATTTTACATGAACAAGAGCACATCTCAGTTCTTCTCAGTCACCTCATCAGGGTCTCTCCAGAAAGCCTTTGTGACAGGCTCAGTCCTCAAATCCCAAATCTTTTCCGAACTGCCCTTCTCAGCCTTGTTCTGTTCGTCTCTTGCCTGGTAAAACTCCTTGATGCGGTCTTCCTTTTCGCGGTCAGGCAACGTCTTGATGCGCATGCAGAACCAAAAGGCGTTCCAGTTGTCCGAGCAGCTGCGCAGTTCGCCGTACCGGTAGATGTCGTTGAATTTGCCGCCTAGGGATTGGCAGTAGAATGCTTGGTCGAAGGCTTGACGGCAGGACATTTGGCGTGGGTAGAGGGCGTCGGGGGAGATGTCGAGGGGTGCGTCGGTGGAGGATTGTTGCTCGATTGAGCCCGAGGGCGAGGGGACGTAGTGGGTGGGTGTTTCTTTTGGCGCGGGCGTTACATGTTGGATCTCTTGTGCTATTACTGAAGGCTGTGGTGCTGCGTTTGTAGGGGCTGTTGTCGTCGTGGGCTTCTCGAAGGAAGCGAATAGTGCCT
>Ga0268251_10000578_pt1 | contig 11492 bp, 10 predicted proteins | sample AgamicAsMae_FD_200527 | JGI IMG/M metagenome (GOLD analysis project Ga0268251, IMG submission 200527) | Agave microbial communities from Guanajuato, Mexico - As.Ma.e (v2) (version 2) | ecosystem: Host-associated > Plants > Phyllosphere > Phylloplane/Leaf | place: Guanajuato, Mexico | collected...
GTTGGCGGGGTCTCTCTCGGTGTAGAAGGTGACCTTCTTGCCGTTGACGATCAAGTCCTTGCCGGAGACCTCAATGGTACCCTTGAACTGGCCGTGGACGGAGTCGTACTTGAGCATGTAGGCCTGAAGGAGCTGCGTTAGCCATTGTTTTCGTAGGAAGCTGGTTCGGGCAGTCTTACAGCGTACTCGGGCTCAATGAAGGGGTCGTTGACAGCAACAACGTGGACGTTGTCGTGCTCGACGCTGTTGTGGCGGTCAGTGTCCAAGTTCTAGGATCTCAATGGAAACAGAGCCAACTTACGCATTGCGGAAGACAATGCGACCAATGCGACCGAAGCCGTTAATACCAACCTGTGGATGGGTCAATGACAGCTCCAAGATGGATGGAAAGCAGAGCTGATGGAGCTTCTTACGTTGACAGGCATGATTGTGACTGCGGGATAGCTGTTAGAGCTTGCAAGGCGAAGAGAGGAAGAGAGATGAGGTGGTGATGGAGACTTACTGTGTGAGGTGGATGAGGTTTATGAGTGTTGTGTGATGAAGGATGGATGGTTTGCAAATTTCGTTGGGCAGAGTGGGGGATTGGATGATTGAGCTTGCTCGACTCCGTTGCCGCTCAGACACGTCAGACTACAGTGCCGTGCCAAAAGTCTTGGACGCCTCTCTCAGCGTTTTGTGATTCTCATACAATCACAAGCCTATCTGTGGTACTCTCTCTTTGCTTCTACGAGCTCAAGCTCGGCTGACGGAGTCTCTCTACAGTCTCCATACCATTTCCCTAGATGTAGCTCTGTCAACCCGTCTGGCCCCGCGAATGACCCCTCATTCTCCCTGCTTTCCTCCCGACATCCTCCGCATCTCGGCTCGACTTCTTCCTGAATCAGTCGTCTGCTCCTTCCGTCCCTAACCGCTGGCCTGAACCCTCTGACTGCTGGCCGTGGACTGCCATTTCTTCTATACCGCTGTCGTTCCTCGTTCCGAGGTGGTATACCTCTCTATCAAGACCTCTTCGGGTGTCGCTACGCTAGGGCCCTCGGGCGCTCGACTTCGGCCCCTGTCTTATCGGCCCTTTCAGATTCGGCTTGATCGGGTACTCTCAGCAAATCCACCCACACGTGTTCGGACTGACCTCTCAAGCTTGAATATCACCTTCGTAGTTGCGTGAGCCCACCATCCTCACATGTAGTCACCGGTCGTACTTCGCCATCTCGTGTCTTGTCATCATGATAATTGATATGTTGGGGTTTATCACCTTACCATCTCAATCGCCCTTGTGGACTGTCTTCGTGTGCCGTCTCATGACAGCTGATGACATGTACAGTACTCCGGATGCATTTGATAGCACATCCCAAGTGTTCGCACCTCGGACTTCAATCAAAGAATGGACCAAACGCTCTTAAGGAATCGTCTTACTATATCAATTGCAAGAAGAATCTGCTGCTTGCGCAGCCTCATACTCGATCTCTACTCCGTCGCGCGAGGGTCTCGATCTTGTGTGGGTAAGCAGATACTCTTGTAACATCAATATCCATAGTCGATAGGAGAACTGACGAGCTTTCGGAAAATGTACTTGCTTTTAGCTTCTAGAGACATCTCGAGGATACCTGATTAGATAGCGACTTTCGATCGATGCCGTCATGTTTGACAGTAGCACTGCGCGATCCTGCAGCGCGTGTGACAAGTTCTAGTACGTAGAAGGAAGGAGAGTAGGCTTGATGTGCATAGATGGCTGGGTGTTTCGGATGGCGGGTGTCGATGCCACGGAAACAAGCACCCAGGAATCGATGACAAGCATCTTCCCCACAAATTGCCAACTCTCTCACGAACTCAATGACTAGAAATACAGATGCCTACAGCGGCATGACAGTCATCACTGACTGTGAACATGACTTATATTGGACCTCTTGTGAGCATACCCATGGAAAACTGCGGCCTTTGATATTCTGTCTATCCAAGTCTCGTCCAAATGGTCGCTTGCTGTTCAATGGTGCTCGTGTGCCCTTGCATCACACACGCGGATCATCTCCAAGGGCGGGCAAGCTTCCGCAAGATAGACATTTCCACTCCACAATCTATCTTTCGCAACTGCCCTTTTGCAACAAGCGTTATCTTGACGCGAAGTCTGATACCGCACAGCAATACGAGATGCCGAAGTTCAAAAGGTTTCGAAGAGCCGTTGCTCCTCTTGCCGCGATTGCTTCTATCCATATCATTGACCAATGGCTCCAACATTCATCTCAGCACTGGTCCTGACCGCGCTTCCTCTCGCATTGGGTCAATTCGTCAAGGCTCCGACGAACTGGACTCATGCGACTGGCTATGCGGACATTCCGGTTCGATACAAGGAGGTCCCGACTGGCATCTGTGAACTTAACAACACAGTAAAGAGCTACTCGGGCTACCTCGATGTCGATACCAACGAACACTACTTCTTCTGGTTCTTCGAAGCTCGCAACCAGAACCCCAAAGATGCCCCTCTCACAGTCTGGATCAATGGAGGTCCGGGATCGAGCAGCATGATCGGTCTGTTCCAGGAGTTAGGTCCTTGCAGAGTCGACTCGAACGGTACCGTCGTGAACAACCCTTACTCGTGGAGTGAATCGAGTAACATGATCTTCATCGACCAGCCTGCCCAGGTCGGCTTCTCTTACTCCATTCCTGTGCCTGGATTTACAGACCCCAACTCAGGATCGATCATTACTCTCCCCAATGCTACCTGTCCTGAATACGCGGACAGCTGTGGCACATACTCATACCCAAACGTGACGCTCACCGCAAACTCAACAGCTGGCGTGGCACCAAACTTCTGGAAAGGTCTTCAAGGCTTCATGGGTGCTTTCCCGCAATACTCCCGCCATGAGTTCAACTTCGCTACAGAGGTGACTAATCCAAGAGATTCTTGTAGTCGCTAGCTAATATCTGTTGCCAGAGTTACGGCGGGCATTATGGCCCTACGATCAACCAATACATCGAAAAGCAGAATGCTCTTATCGCAAAGAAAGAGCTTCCCAATGCTCACCACATCAACCTCAAAACACTTCTCATCGGCAATGGCTGGTACGACCCTCTGATTCAGTACCAGGCTTACTACAACTTCACCGTCTTCCCTGGAAACACTTATGACTACAAACCGTTCAACGAGAGTGTTTCAACTATGATGTACAACTCTCTTTATGGACCTGGTAACTGTGTCGACATGACCAAGGACTGCTATGCTAGCGGCATCAATTCGGTCTGCAGCTTCGCCGACAACTTCTGTGCTAACAACGTCGAGGAGGTCCTCGACATTTATGCTAACCGAGACGAATATGATATTCGTGAACTGTCGCCCGATCCCTTCCCGCCTACATTCTATGTTGACTATCTTAATTCTCCCACGGTTCAGGAAGCTATTGGTGCCTATGTCAACTTCAGTGAGAGCAACAGTGCTGTGTCTTCAGCTTTCGGAAGCACAGGTGACGACGATCGCGAGGATGGTACCATTGAGGCACTGAGATCGCTGGTGTGCGATGATCTCACTGTTGTCTTGTATGCTGGCGATGCCGACTACAACTGTAAGAATCAGGATCCGCATTCACCGGTACACGAACATAGCTGACATGTTTTAGGCAACTGGCTTGGTGGTGAGGTCGTCGCCGGAGAGGTCAATGCTCCTGGTTTCTCGACTGCTGGTTACACCAACGTTACAAGCTCAGACAACATCGTCCATGCGCAGGTCAAACAGGCTGGAAAGTTCTCGTTCGTCCGTGTCTTTGAGTCTGGCCACGAGGTACCCTTCTATCAACCTATCATGAGTTTGGAGATGTTCGACCGCGCTATCAACGGAAAGGACATTGCCACCGGTAGACGCACAGTCAAGAGCGGCTACAAGACTTCTGGACCAGCAAAGAGTACCTACCGTGAGGGCAACTCGACTGTTCAATTCGAGGTTGTCAATGCGACCGCCACATACAACACTACCTTGAATGCGCCCGACCCGTCAATGGTCGACAAGAAGTTCAAGGCTGCAAACAAGAGACGCCTGTTCAAGCCGGCTAAAAGAGTCGTCGATCTGACTCTCTGATTCCGTAATGTTGGTCGTACGAGTAAAAAGAAAAACTAGATAGGCTCGAAGCCATGTTGTCCCCGGACTCAAACGCTGCTCTGAATATCAATGTACAAGCAAAAGATGCGTTGCTGTGGTAGCTTCGTGAGACTGAGCTGATATGCAGCTGTTGAAGTCAAAATACAGTGGAAGCATGTGATGTTGTCTAGAGTAGTTTCACGTGTCAGAGCTAATGATCTACTGTTGATACTGAGTTGTGACAACATGGTGCGAGCCCGACAGAACGTCCCCTTGAGCAAAGGTTGACTCTTCCTAGCTATAACATTGCACAAAGTTTTCGAGAACTGGATCGTGTCCATCGAGATGCGGTGCTTTCTAGACTCTCTTTGGACATGTTCCTGGTCTGAAACTCACTGTGCCTTTTTATACCGAGCTTGCGTTTGATGTCTTTGTGAGAGACTCGACCGGTCTGTGTCCAGCTCTTGTAATGCTTAAAGCTCCTGCTTCTTGGCCCTTGGTTTTCTCTTAGCCCTTTTGTTTGTCCTTTCCAGACAAGTAGTCCGGATAGTGGTTGTTGTTGTTTCTAAGGAAAATGTAGCAGTTCAAACAGACGTAGACTTTGGGTGACTTATCATAGTACCACTTGGACGTTTCAGTGGCCTTGCAACCATCATTGGCGCATTGGTCTTTAGAGCCGTTGCCGGAACAACCTTTTCTCTGTGTGCCAGAATTCTTGCCACTGCTTGTATTGACAATGTCTGGGTGGTGCAGGCTTGTTGGCATGGTTGGACGATTGGAGGACGAGCCAACGTTTGCCGGCTGCTTTCTGCCACCAGCTTTGAAGAAGGCGGTGAATTTGATATTCGAGCCCATGTCGCAGCGGGAGGTGGGTCAAAGAAGTACTCCACAAGCAGTGGTTGTCTGAAATGCAAATGTAGATGGTTTCGTTCATCGAGGACAAGGCAAGGACAGACGCCAAGTGTGCTTACCTTGTTCTGCATCGAGAAGTGGCAGTCGCATCCAGTTACTCCTGACTCACCATCCATCGCAATCAGGGAGCAGAGCCACGATTGCATTCTAGAGCTGAAAGGGTCCAAACATCTGATAGAGAGTCGCAACATGAAAACTTTATTAGCTCGACTCGAGATTACTAAACCTAAACACATCGAATAACGGGACAGTAGCAATGGGAAGAGTCTGCATCATTTATGCACCTCACCCCAACCATACTGCTTGTTACCAGCATTACCACCTTCCCAATAACATTTTGAGTCTTCAAACTCGCCATCCATCTTATAGAACATCCACTCACGAGCAACATGCTCAGCCTTCTTCTTATTCCTGATCTTCATGTTGAACTTGAAGGGCAAAGGTTTGGCAATCAGCAGACTCGAGTACTCAAGCGTGGGATCAGGCTTTGAAGCCTTCTCGTCAATGGCAGAGTTGAACATGTTGTCCACGGCAGGCATGTCGGATGTACCTGCCATCGCAGTGCGAGCTTTTGGCGATGAAGGCGGGGTATTCGGGTCAGTGTGTTGTTCGAAGAAAGCTGGGAACTGTCCAGGAAGTGACGAACCTGGTAGTCGGAGTTTGTAGGTGACTGTTCTTGCTCGACTGAGGCCTTTGGCAAATTCGAGATTCTTGGGTCTCTTGACCGTCTTTTGACGAGAGATTTTGCATTTGTCTGTTGGCAGCATCTTTTCTGAGAAATGCTCGTCGAGGAGTTCCTCGATCTCGGTTTCGGAAGGAGGTGTTTCCATGCCTGTCTCCATTGGTGCTGGTTTGACGGGCGTTCTGGGCAGTGACGATGGAACAGGCTCTTTCGGGAGTTCTGAAGTGCTCTCGGGCTCGGTGTCGCTGGCGCTCAGAGAGAACATCCAAGCAAGACTGCCTATACCGACAAACAAGTCTGCCTCAGCGACTCCCATGCCTGCGCAGATACGACGGCCATAACCAAACTGGCTGTATTGCGTGATGGTAGGGTATTTGGTCAGAGGCTCTTGATAGGTCGGGTACTTTGTTTCTAGCCATCTCATTGGGTTGAATTCATCAGGCTCAGGAAAGACTTCGGGATCACGGCTGATAGACCACTCGAGAGGGTGCATGACAGAGCCGGCGGGGATGAAGTAGCCTTCGTAGATGTCGTCCTTGACAGACTCGTGCGGGATTCCTGTGGGTACAGGAGGACGCCACTAAGAGGTTGTGTCAGTTTCTGAGTCAATAGTGGTGTAGTTTGAATATAGGACTCACGCGCATCGTCTCTCTGATGAAAGCTCGTAGCACAGGCATATCTGGCATATTGCTGAGTTTTGGCAGTTCATCGCCACATACTCTGTCTATCTCCTCGTGGAGAATAGCTTGGTATTGAGGGTAGTGGCACATGGCGAGACAGAAGCTCTGCATTGGCGCGGCAATGGTAAGAGCGCCAGCGATACCGTGCATGCCTACAGCGTAAGCACCTTCCAGATCGGAAGCAAACCCAGTGGCGGTCTTGTTCTCGAGAAAGTGACGCATCCACGACTCTGGTGCAGTCTTGTTCTTGAGCTTCTCTCTGACCTCGTTCTGCAGAACCGTGAAGAATCGACTTTCGGTCCTGTATCTACGAAACTCCCAAGCCTTTGCTGGGACGATGGCTTCAGGAAGCTTCTTGAGAAAACCGAGCTTATTGGTGAGTGCACCGTTCGGAGATACACCTATGAGTAACTCTCTTGCTCTCTGTTTGAGCTCATCAGAGGGAGCTGCAGTACCCCACCCTAGTCTGCAAGTCACTCTTGAGATGAAAGATTCCAATGCATGATTGTAACGAGAAGGGTCTGTCATGAGCTCAAACAGAAGACGAATAGACTCCAGCTCAGGATAGTTGTAGAATGCATTGGCTGATGACTTGTCCATGATCTGTTTCGCGAACTTTCTCTGCCTGGTCCACAGTTCTTTCAGAAGTCAGCAAGATACTTCGACCAAGGATCGTATCTTACACACCATTACGAGACATCAGAGGCAAATAATGACCAGAATTTCTATTGTCGGCCTGTAGCGATGGGATGAATGGGCGTTCAGAGTTGTTGGCTGCACGCTTGCCGAGAAGTTCTTGAGCAACACTATCTCGTGTGATCCAAACATGGTTCTGGCCAGCAAGGTTGGTTTGATAGATAGGACCAAATTCCTGTCCCCATTCGTGGAACTTGAGAAAACTGTTTTTGTCTGGCACGTCTGGTACACTGCCGAGAATGGGATATCCTAGAAATGTTAACCAGCATCCGAACAAGACACGGACGCTTGGGACTTACCCTTTGGGCCAGGCAGTCTCTGTATTCCTGCCGGCAACTGGTTCTTCTTCGTACTGTTGATATAATTTATGAAAGACATCACAGCAATCACAACGACCACAGCGATGAGTGATATAAGTGCCATGCTGAGTGACTATAACTCGAACGCCTGTCGAGGCGCTCGAACTTCAAGGATGATTATGTATTTCAAAAGGAGATGGTATGTCCCAGTGTAGAAGAAAATGGACAAAGGGGTCGAAAGAGGGGAAAGAAGATCTGTAGAAGAGAAATGGCAAGTCGGAGAACCAAGACAGAGAGTACCTAGATTATATATCGACAACTCATCGAGTCTTGCTACACCCACTCAGCATATCATTCTGACAGGCGGCTGGTATCGAGTCCGAGACCCGCAGAAGATACCTCTGACGGAGACCAGGCCACTAGAAGGCTTGGAAGCAATCGATACCAAGCTGCTCTCTGGTGATACTATTCCTGTTCGCTCCACAGTAGTTGCATAGATGAAGTGATCGTCCAGTGGTTCGCGCCGCGACGGCCGAGCCTTGGACTCAGAAACGCATTGTGTTTTGCCTGTCTTGCTCCCAACCGTGCATACAACCATTCTATCATCCGTCTCGGCATGACCGATCTGATCCCATGCTAGGAACGGAGTTGCGGATGGGCTGTATCCAGTGATACGGCTTGGCCAGTTCAGAGGAGTAGACGTTCCAACAGCGGCAAGACCTTGCAGCCAATTTCAGCTTTCTGTAGAGCCTGGAGCCACGATATCAGATGTGATCGACGTTTCGAACGCTGTCTCCTGTTGGTGACTAGGGATCTTCGTTTGAACCTAGGCATGTGAAACAGGGCCCTTTTCCGCTCACGTTACAACCTTCCCTGATCGCCGTGGAGATTGAACACATCGCGTGTGAGCGGGGCACGATCATCGAAGCCAAGTGACCTAACTTGGTGACTTCGTCTCGAAAGAGTTATCGGCATCAAATGACAGGTCTTGTGCTCAAGAGACGTAAGTGGTCGTGGTTGAGGATCAGTGTGCACTGGCCAACCAAAGGCTTGTCTTCGGGTCTGACCAATCGGATCTTTGTGCACGTTTCTCCCGCGTCTGAATTCCAACCTCACCTTTGCACATCCCGATGAGGAGACCCGAATGTTGTTACCAAAATCATCACTGGCGGCCTGTCCAAGAACTGCAGAATTATGTCATCGTGAGCGTAGAAGGCTGTTGGCAGCAGAATCGATCAGCACTCGGTTCTTCAGCGACCGAATAGAAGGAGCCCTATCAGCATATATCAGTTCTTCTATCGCAATCAACTCCTATACAACCTGAGCGTCCCCTCATCTTTCGACCATTGCGTGCTCGGCACATACATCAGGATTCATTATTGCTTCGCCACGCATTCAATACCAATGCGCATATCTTGGAACTTCGCGTCGCAACCCAACTATTGCTCTTTGAATGCCCTAGTGGGTGTGGGTCTCTGCCATCTCCTCCTCACCTTGGCATAACCCAAGAGCCTCTGCTGACATATCTGGACGGAGGTTTTAGCAACTCCATGTTCCTTCGGACATTTTCTTGCAGCTGCAGCTGCCTCGAGCCGCAGGGCTTGGACGACTTCTCGTGCAGCGGTAGATCGACGTTCTTGACCTGTACATTGTCAACCTTGCTTGAGAGCCACCACTGTTCAGAGTCAGTGTTCTATCGTCCCCAGGACCAGCCTTGTCAAGCCGTGAGCGTGAGAATGGCTTCGCTAGTCAAGCCAGAGATCGCATGTGGCTGCATAAGGCAGGTTTGCCCACTGGCGGCGGATGTCATAATTGATCTTTTGCCGAAGGTCATTGCATCCCTGTGGATTCGATATGCCCAGCTATTGTCCAAGAAATGTAAGTATCCATGAGCGTGGAATATCGATCCTATACAGTCCGACTGCTAGTTGAGGAGTGGCAGTGCATGCAACTCATCCGGACATCTTTCGCCTTGGCTGCATTGTGCTATTTGCCTGCTGCAACTGCCGGCCTCGAAATCACCTTTTGTATGTTCTCATGTGGTATAGTGGTCAGCCTGCAACCAATGTTGGCAAACTCGATCCAGCATGAACATTCCCATGACGATGTTTCTTACTGCTTCGGTATCCAGGTCAGCATCAAGTTGAGCTTGGCATCACCTCGAGTTGGTCGCAACCAAGACTCGAAGAGTCAGGATTCACTGACATTCTACCTACCTCAATCCTGCCGGATGGCTCGTGCCAAAGAGTATTGCTTTACCGGTCAAACCAAGAAGTGCGTACGAAAAACGAAGCCGTTGGAGTGACTCAACGATTTTCCTCCAATACTGCAGACCTCGCACGAAGACGGTGACTAGGATCCATGGCTGATGATGATCGTTTCGCCCAAGCCAATGAACCTCATAGGGCATATCTTCTGACTGAATATTCAGTACACTGATACAGTCACCCAACAAAAGTTGCAGCGATACAGTCACTCTGTGATGTATTGATTGAGTTCCTCGAATTTGACTATCACATCTCTGCATCTGTACTAGATGCCTATCATCTAGTGTGCTGGCATGTCCGTTATCAGGCCAATCGACGAGTGAGAACTTCTGGTATGATCGGCAGTCGTTAAGATCTGCTTGCATCTCTCTGCAGTTCACAAATTGCGTGCAGCCACTATCAACGCAGCTCAGGGTACATGAAGATTCTACACCGACGTTTGTGGCACAATGCACTGCAATCAAAATGTCACTCCTTGCATGTCTAAGTACATTCCTTCACAAAGCGAATGAGTCCTTCGTATTGTTGAAGAAACAGCAAAACCACAAATCATACCAGTACTCGTCTACTGGTTTCCCTGGTATGAGTCTGACATTCATTGTTTTGCACGTCCTTGAACCTTTGTAGGAAAAAGATTGGCCATCACCAAACAGCAAAAGGGATACACAGAGCTCTCGCCCCATGTCTTCTAATGAACCTGACCCGATTTGAACGGATGACCTTGTGGATGTCCCGGAAAGACTGGAATCACACGCGCTACCGCTGCGCCACAGGTCCATTGATGAGGTGGAAATTTGGGGTCCGCCATTATGAAGCTTGAATGATAGAGGCAGAGTTTGACGTCTGTGCTTCGATGTGGTCCGTGCGGGTCGCTCTCACCCAAGACCCACTCATGTCCCAGTGCGTACACTCTCTGTTCCACCAGCTTTTGACCAATCACCTCCTTGTCGTCGACCCAACGCTCTACGTAGTATCCATTCTTTGCTTGTGATCTCTTCTTCTTCAAGCATTTCTGGATTTTGTCGTCTCCTCTCGTCGATGAGACTGCTTCCGTTCAGAGCCTTCAAAATAACATCGTCCGCTGGTCTGGCAAAATACACTAGGCTCATCCGTGTATGACTGGCTTGCTGACCTGGAGGATTGACAACACGATGAATGTTTGAGCGTAAGATCCCCGCAGTAAGTTTGACCATGGCATCGCCTAGGTTGATGACTGCATGTCCTCGTAGTGGCTTCACGTAAGACCACTCGTCCGAATTTGGAGGCAATACTTGTAGCCCCCCGAGTCTGTTGAACAGGATGGTGACACTTCCAAAATCTGTGTGCTGACCCAGTGCTGTTCTTCGGTCGTCTGTTGGTTGAGGTGGTGCATTGACCCAGCGAACCTGATCACCAGAAATCGAGGCCAGTCTATGCAAAGATGGTAATTTGTCGTACGGAAGACCCAATCGACGGTTGAGAAGATTCAGCAGTAGATCCACGAGAGCGTGAGAGTGTTGCATGAATGATTTCAACAGCTCTCGATGAGGGTTGAGTACACTGGGTGCAGGCAGTGGTTCAGAAAGCCCCAGGATGTCGTCTTTCGAAACCTGAAATGTATGTGAGCTTCTGCTGTTTTGAACATCTGGGAACTTCTTACATTGTAGAACTCATTTCGATCTTTTGTTCCTTTGGCATCGATGATCCCTTGGCCGTATCCCTTGTAACCAAAATAGCTTCCTTGATCCTTCAGATCGTACTTGATCTTCTCTTCGACAGGCAGGTCAAATATTTCCTTGCCAATTCCAAACAAATCTTCGGCATCTTGAAGCAGTCGTTCGCCATCGATGTCAACATCGAACTTTCTAATGTTCTCAGGTTTACTCGGTGCATCGCCTTCAACATCTTCGGTGG
>Ga0268251_10000579_pt1 | contig 11488 bp, 8 predicted proteins | sample AgamicAsMae_FD_200527 | JGI IMG/M metagenome (GOLD analysis project Ga0268251, IMG submission 200527) | Agave microbial communities from Guanajuato, Mexico - As.Ma.e (v2) (version 2) | ecosystem: Host-associated > Plants > Phyllosphere > Phylloplane/Leaf | place: Guanajuato, Mexico | collected...
TGGATCCTCAGCTGTTCCCAGCTCTCATAACGTCTATCTCGACTTCCGAGAGACATCACACAATCCGCGTTCCATTCTGTCCTCATCTTGATAATCGCGTTTTGGTTTTGGGAAAAAACATTGTGTGGTAATGAGATGATTCCTCTCTCTGTGATTAACAAGAATTACTAGATTACGCTGTTCGTCCTAAGCCTTGCCATGGGGATCGAACTCATGTCCAAGTCTGTTGTGACATAGATGTTGTCGTCTGGACTGAGCAGGCTGTTATCTGACGATTGCCTGGACACAGTCGTCTGCCCACCGCTCTGGATGGACGTCTTCAACTTCGATTCCGCTGCTTGCGGACCCCAAAGCGCTGGTATTGAACTCTTCCGATTCGACCCTCCCTCAGCGTACTTCGAGTTTGGTCCACGAGAGAATTCGACAGTACTCTTCATCTGGCCGTACCATCTGCTCAAGATTGGTTTGTAGCTGGGGACCGAAAGAGCTATCAGTGTTCCGCCGATCTCTGCTACCTCAATGACTAATTGTGGATCGTAGTACCATGAACCATCGGTCCGCCATTGGCCAACGACACAAAGCCAGAGACGTGCGCATGATATGCTGCAAATCGATCAGTATACATTTCAAGCCTCTTCCCATTCGTCCAACATACCCAATAACGAGCGTTCCTGGAAGCAATACAAGGGCCAATACTATCTTGCGACCCTTGGGAAGTTGCAAGATCGAAATCATTGCTATCGGGATGCTGAACAGAACAATGTCGTTTACGAGCGACAGACCCGAGTTTGTCACGTAGACGACGCCCCAGTTAAGACACTTGTAGGTCCTGTCCGTTTTTTGCTAGAAGGTAAACAATCAGCATATTTTCCTGAGGTGGTGCATGGCACGCCAGCCCAAAGTCATGAAAGGACCCAAACTTAACCCCTATCGCATCGCAGAATGCAATTCAGAAGCTGCAACTAGCTACCGAGAGCCGTTGGCCCTCAGGTTCTCTAGAACGAACATTCTGCGGTGTGACAGGTGAAGTCTGATTTCCTGGGTGGCTTTATTGACTTGTGCTTTCTGTTCTGTCGCGTACGTACCCATGCGTAAGGCCAGAGTCCGGTACTATTCAAAAGTCAATTATCGTCCAGCATGGCTGTCATGAGCGTGCTTACACTGGAAGGCAGTGGAGAAGAATGAGCAAGAACTGCACAATGAAAGCTGCGGTCAAAAAAAATCCACAGGCCCAGATGGAGATGCGGAAAGTCGGATGCGAGCTACAGAGGCGTGAAAAGAAGGCAAGACCACTCAGTCGGCAGAAGTATAGGGTGGCTGTGTATATGAGATGGGCTGCGTAGTCGACCACTTCTGTTTCCTCAACCTCGGGCAAAGTAAGGACGTATTGAATGTACTCGATATGCCGACCGCTTCCTTCGTATATCAGGACCAAACAGAGGGCCATGAAAGCAGTAAAGCACAGCCACGAGAAGGCTGCAATGGAGTCATCGAGGCCGACGCTCTTCACAATGAAGATTCGAGAGGCAAATCTGCAAATGAGCAGAATGGTGGTGATGATGTAGATTGCCAGGATTCCAGTGATGGCGGGTCCATCGCGCGACTCGCTCAAATATTCGGGCGTGATGTACGATATGTTTGTAGGTACGCGTCCGTCGGCGTAGGCCTGGGCGACATCGATGGCGACCATGACGGCGGCGTCAGGACAAGTTGAATGTGCGTATGAGAGGAGAGACCCACGCGATAGATTAATATTTCATGCAAGAAGAAAGGAGATCTCCAGGATGCTGGGACAGCTATCTACTGATCATAGGGTTCGGAACCTTTGCCCTCAGATTTTAGCAGTGCGAGGTCCGGGCGTGGTTGATCCATCGTTCAGACATGGAGGGTTCCACAAGTGGGAATGGTGGTGCAGCTTAAGCAAACCTTGTAGCTGAAGTTCCTACAACGCGTCCATACAGCAGCGTTGCTGATCCGAGAAGGTTTGTCAAAGGCAGGTTAAGGTTTACCGGACCAGTTCGACCTTACCCTAGGTCTGTCGGTCCGGAGGGCAAGGCGCCGAACAGTTCATGTGAACACAGGAAGGAGCGCGAGGTACGTGCGTATTCAATGCTCGTGTCGATCAATGGCAATGGCAATTCTGCCGAACGAACATCTAATTCCCTCAGAGTACAACACAAGACTTTCTCTCCTTCCATATCATATCATTTGCGAGGGTGTTCAGACGTTGTCATCTTCCATTCGACCGGTGATGCAGATCATAAACTGTCTCACAGCTGCGGTCACGCTTGGCTTCGCCAGTGCTACCCGTAGCTTCCAAAACGCTTCCATTGTGAGTTCCAAAAACAATCTCGATGGTGATCGTCGAGCTGAACAGAGACATAGGACTATCCAGAGTATGGCTTCCCTCTGCTGCAGGATGTCAATAACACAGAGCTGTTGTTTCCTATGCCAGCATGCCACGGCTTCGTGATAGCGGAGAAGAGCATTGAGGAGCTTCAAGAGTACATGAGCTCTGGAAATCTCACATCAGTTCAGCTCACGAGCTGCTATCTGCAGAGAGTTTTCCAGACTCGCGACTACCTCAAGTAAGTGATTGTGGTACGCAAGATTCGGAACGGAACTGATGAATGCACAGCACCATCCTCGAGGTCAATCCTGATGTCTTCGATATCGCTGCAGCTATGGATGAGGAGCGCCGTCGTGGCAAGGTCCGTGGCCCTCTGCATGGTATCCCATTTGCAGTCAAGGACAAGTACGACTTCAGCTTTCCCGTTTCATCGCCTGGTTACTGACAGTGTTGCAGCATTGCCACAAAGGACAAGATGCAGACGACTGCTGGATCATGGGCACTGCAAGGAAACATTGTACCTCGTGATGCCTACGTGGTGAGCAACCTTCGTGCAGCCGGTGCCGTGCTGTTTGGCAAGGCCACTCTGTCCGAATGGGCAGATATGCGCTCCAACTACTACTCGGAGGGATACTCTGGTCGTGGCGGCCAATGCAGATCCGCATACAACCTTACAGTCAACCCGGGAGGCAGCAGTTCTGGAAGCGGTGTTGGTGTTGCAGCCAACGTTTTCCCTTTTGCTCTCGGAACAGAGACCGACGGGTCTGTTATCAACCCTGCTCAGCGCAATGCCATTGTTGGTTTCAAACCGACCGTTGGACTGACTTCTCGCGGTGGCGTCATCCCTGAGTCCCTGAACCAGGACACCGTTGGTGCTTTTGGCAAGACCGTTCGCGATGTCACGTCTGTTCTCGATGCCATCTACGGTGTGGACAGCCATGACAACCAGACCTCTGCTCAGATTGGCAAGACACCCAAAGGTGGTTATACACAATTCTTGACCAACAGGACCGCACTCAAGGGCGCCACTTTCGGCATCCCATGGAACAGCTTCTGGGTCTATGCAGATGCTCACCAGCAAGAAATCCTCCTTGACCTCGTCAGCTTGATTGAGTCTGCCGGCGCCACCATTGTCAACAACACCGAGCTTCCCTACTACGAGACCATCGTTTCTCCCGACGGTTGGAACTGGGACTACGGCAGCACTCGCGGCTACCCCAATGAGAGTGAATACACCTACATCAAAGTCGACTTCTACAACAACATCCGTACCTACCTAGCCGACCTCAACAACACAAACATCCGCTCGCTCGAGGATCTCGTCCAGTTCAACTACGACAACGACGGCACAGAAGGTGGCTACCCCTATGCAAACGGCAGTGGTATTCCTGCCTTCACCTCTGGTCAAGATGGCTTCTTGGCTTCTCTGGCCACAAAGGGAGAGATGAACGCAACTTACTGGTCAGCACTCAATTACTGCCGCTACACCACCCGTGAAGCAGGTATCGATGCCGTGCTGGCCATGGGACCCAACGGTACCCAACTCGATGGTCTGCTCGTTCCTCCGGACGTGGCTCAAGCACCTCAGATTGCCGCTCAGGCTGGCTATCCCATGCTGACACTGCCTGCCGGTACTCATGAGAACGGCATGCCGTTTGGACTGGCACTCATGCAGACTGCTTTTGCAGAGGATAAGCTTGTCAAGTGGGGATCTGCTATTGAGGATTTGCAGTGGAGCTCAAAGACTCCTCACCAGAGGACTCTGCCTCAATGGCGTGACTACCTGGTCAGAAACATCCCCGTCACCTAGAGCATTGTAGAAAAGCGGAGGACTAAAGCGCCAGTTGTACGTACATAGAAGTGTGTTTGGCCAACTTATCCATACAAGGTCAATAAAGAAGCGAACATTGCAATTACTAGAAGAACACACAGAAAGTGCAGAATCAAACGCAAAGAAACACAACCCTCGAGTCGCAAGACTTGTAACCAAGAAAACCCCTCCTGATATCACTGCCTCCACTCCCCCCCAGAAACGCCCAAAGAACCTCTGCCTTAAAACAGCAAACGCGTGATCACCTAGAACAAAATGTCCAAACAACAACAACAAGCCAACGCACTCAACACACCCGCACAAATACCTCCCGCCCCACTTCCACTCTGCTGCTGCTGCACATAACCCTGCGGCGGCGGGTATCCCTGCTGCTGATAATACATCGGTTGCTGTCCACCGTATCCCTGCTGTGGTGGGTATCCTTGCTGGGGAGGGTAGCCTTGCTGTTGTCCCGGAGGCATGAATCCACGATGCGGGTCTGGCGCGGGAGAGGCATAGCCTTGTTGTGGTGGGTAGTAGGAGTTTTGGGGTGCGGCGGGTGCGGAGTTGCCGTAGTAGTTTGCTGCTTCGCCGCCGCCGGTGGTGGCGCCGGGAGCGGAGTAGGTGGGTGGTGGGCCTGAGGGGGCGTCCTGTGGTGAAAGGTGTTAGTTGGTGTGGTTTTGGGTGTGCAAAGAGAGGGGTGAACGTACGTATTGACCCATGGTTTTAGCGGTTCTGAGGTGACGGTGTTTGGATTAGGGGCGCGCGAGGCGTGTAGAGATGGTTCCTCGGTCGAAAGGGCAGATGGAGCGCTATGCGACAGGTGGGTGTTGGTGTCGACGAGGTTCGCAGAGACACACTATTCAAAAGGTGTATGCGACGACAAGTAAGTGCTGACGGCAAGAGTCGGAGGAATGTGCAATAGATGAGAGATGGAGCAAAGAAGAAGGAGGAGACCACGAAATGTCGTCGTCTACCGTCGTGATATTAAACTCCAAGCCTCTGGGCGCAGTCTCTACCAAGACCTGACCTTTACAGCTTTGCGCCGTTCTAACCGTAGGGAATCACACGCTCTAGATTTCCCCTCTTACCACGTATGCTATTCCTAATACTCAGCCACTGCTTTCTTACGTCTTCTTGCTCTCTCTGTCCTTTGCAAACTGCTTGGTCGACTTTGCCACTCCAGAGTGAACAAAGCAGCGTCATTATCCATGAGGGTACTCCGCGTGCATCCGGCTGCTGTTGCCGCTGGCCGAGAGAGCTTGTGCCACAGGGTTGGCCGAACGCGCGGCGCCGAGCTCCTGCGACAAGAAATGAAAATAAAAGGAAAAAATGCAATCGATCTATAAAATCATACAGCAAGTAGTACTCATACAATTATATAATCAGACACATATCACAACTTGCTCTTCCTGCTGAAATAAGTCTTGATCACCTTCCTCGCCCTGTCCACAACTTCAACATCCTCAATCGTCGCTGGCACTTCAACCTCCTTGTCAAAGTTGCCTTCGTTGGCATCTTCTACCATTTGCTTCAACACTCTGCGTAAAGTCTTTCCACTTCTTGTGCGAGGGATGACTCCTTGTGCAACTATCACGCCTCCCAGTGTAGCGATGGGTCCAACAGCTGCTCTGACCCGCGAATTGATGGCAGAGAGCAATTCGCTCTCGGGGATTGGTGCTGCAGAGGATGAGAGAGCTACAAATGCGAAAGGTACGTGGCCTTTCAGAGGGTCCGGCGCGGGGATGACACAGTTGTCTGTTATTGAAGGGTGTGAGGAAATGGCTTGCTCAAGAGTGGCTAGTAGAGATATTAGTATGGTGTTATCTATTGCTTTACTCTCCATGGAAGACTTACCAGTGCTCAACCTATGTGCAGCAACGTTGATCATATCATCGGAACGACCGTGGATATGAACGTAGCCATCTTTGTCGATGATGCCAGCATCGCCTGTGTCGAGCCACTTGCCCTCAAACCGCAGCATGTAACCATTATAAAAGCGCTTCTCATCCTTCCAGAGTGTCGTGAATCCGGTAGGTGCGAGCGGCATGCCAAGAACGATGTTGCCAGTCTTTCCTTGCGAAACCTCGTTGCCATCATCGTCGACAACTCTGATATCGAAACCGGGCATTGGCTTTCCTGCGCTGCCTGGTCTTGTCTCCAGAGGCCTGATCTGCTTATCGCTGCCACCATTATGCCACGAACTGGGCAACTGTGCCAATCCTGTCATTGGTGAACCAGATTCGGAAGACCACCAGTTGTCCACGACTGCAGCCCCAGGGGCACCATACTTTTGTAGCAACTTAGTATAATCGTTGACGACAGCTGGTTCGCTGCGTTCGCCAGCCAAGAACAGTGCTCGCAGCGACCTTATGCCATTCCTCTCGCCTCTCTCAATAAAGAACTTGTGCTGTCCGTCTTCACGACGGATAGCTCGCAGGGCTGTGGGTGCAGTGAACATTACATTCACCTTGTGCTGTTCGATACATCGCCAGAAAGTGCCAGCGTCCGGTGTACCGATAGGCTTGCCTTCGAACAGAACTGTGGTCGCGCCTGCCAGTAATGGTGCGTAGCAGATGAAGGAGTGACCGACCACCCAGCCAATGTCAGATGCACAGAACATGACATCGCCAGCCTGGATACCGAACAAGTAGCGCATGCTGCAGTTCAAGCCGACGGCATGACCACCTGCTTCGCGCAATACTCCTTTCGGAGCTCCCGTGGTACCACTTGTGTAGATGATGTATAGTCCATCATTGCTTTTGACCGGGACGTTCTCAGCCTTGAGGCCGCGGTTCCTGGCACTCTTGACTAGTCGTTGCCAATTGCGCTCGCCATCTTCTTTGACGACAGGGTCCCATCGACTCTGTTCCCGCTGCCAAATGATGGTCTTACTCGGCTTGTGCTTGGACTGCTCGACGGCACCGCGTACCAGAGGTTGGTAAGGCAATGGTCCTTTTGCACCTTCAATGCCACAACTGGCAGTGAGGATCACACGAGGCTTCGACGCGTCAATGCGCTGTGCCAGACTTGGTGCTGAGAATCCACCAAAGACGACCGCGTGGATCGCACCAAGCCTTGCAGTGGCAAGAATACCGATGAGGGCAGCAGGTATTTGAGGCATGTATATCAGAACCACGTCTCCTTTCTTTACCCCCTCTTCACGCAAGACACCGGCAAGTGTAGCGACCTCTTCTGCGAGCTGGGCATAGCTGATCTTCTCTTGGGTGTTCGTCACGGGTGAGTCCCAAATGATTGCTGTACGCTGTCCGTTGCCAGCATCGACGTGTCGGTCAACGCAGTTGTATGAGGTCGATATCTCGCCGTCTGGAAACCATTTCCAGTGTTGGTGTTTCGTGCCGGATTGCAAGGTTTTGGTGGTCCTCTCAATGATGGTCTTTGGAGGTACAGCCCAGCTCAGTTGCTTGGCTTCGTGTGACCAAAAGGTTTCTGGCGCGTCGAGCGAAGCGGCGTGCGCTGCATCTTGAGGGTGTGTGTTCGACATGGTGGCTTCGGGAGTTGTTGTACAGGTTGAAAATTGACACACATGAACTGGATGACCTACACCAAGGTACAAGTATTAGATCAGATAGCCGCGCCTATACGCAAGGTTATTCGGGTCAGCGGGATAGACAAGATTGACCTCTTCTTGACCTGAATCTTCCCCACACGGCCAAACGTGGAGGTGATGCGGGGTTCGGCATCATGACTCGCGCTGGAATGGTCAACAGCGACGCAGACCAACCCTTGTTCGCCAGCCATCTCGTTGGAAGGCAGGATATTCGATGACATGCAGCCATTCGAGAAAGGCGATTGTATGTTGGTGGTTCAATACTCGTGATGAAATAACCCGAGATTTGCGTTGGTGTCAGTATCCGAGGTAGCGTGATTTGTCGTGCAACGGCTTCTGCAGAGACTGTGTCTGGTCTACAAGCGGCGTAAGTCGTCAAATAAAATGTAGCTCGTTATATGTCCTGTGCCGAGTGGGGGTGTTCCTGGACCTCGGAAGAACATCAATCAGCTATCAGGGGTGTACTCGATTTCTTGGTTTGGCCATTCGAGCCAGTAATGATACTCTGGGGGTATTGTCGAGTAGACAGAACTCGCAACTTTTATTGCCGGCGTTCGGTTCCACCATAGATTGCCTATCCGCTTGATGAGGACTGCTTGATGTACCACCAGAATAAGAGCGACGATCTTATGTTGTTCTAGCATTTCGAAGAATTCACTCGGAATCTGCACGAACCAGAATAGACCGGCAAGGATTGGTGAGATGCATTGATGGGCAGTTTCTGTCTCTGTTGATTTCTTGTAGCACCATGTGCAGGTATTCTGTGGTGCCGTGGCTCTGCTCATACGACCATATGCTTCCCGCAAGTAGTGTAAGGCCTCGTCGTATATAGCTGCTTCTTCGCTGCTGGTCCCCTCGATGGTAGAGGGAGTGCCAGGCTGCCATAGCTGTTGTAGGTTGGCTAAATACTCGTCTTCCTTGACAGCCTTTTCGTCCATGGGCTGGGTGATCTGACAGAATGGTCCGTCTACAAGGAGGGGTGCAAGGGGGCTGTCCTCGAGCCACATCCTACCACGACGAGCAATATGGTCGGTGCCTCTGAATATACGAATCCAGTCTACCACAGCACCGAGCAAGACCTCGTTGAAAATGCTTCCTGTGGACAAGTTGGGGTTGAAGCGCGTGCCTGATGAGGCGATGATGTAGCACGCAACCAGAATCGACGAAGCAAACAACGCCTCGCAGTTTTCCGAGTTGAAGTTCTCCAGAGCAGACCGAAATCCTTGCAAGCCCAGGTCCTGGTGATTGGCGGCCAATATGGAGTGGTCATCCTCATCGCATTGACGCGTAACTGACACGTGGAGACCAGCAACCGCGAGGATTCCATGCATCAGAAACTTGTGTCTGAACGCGACTTTAACGACTGCGGTCTGCCAGATATTTTGATGCTCTGTCTGGTCGGAAAGTGTTTTTGCCGTATGCGTGACGAAATGATGCAGTAGTTCCATTTCCTTTAGGGTAAAACTCTCTCCAGAACGAGCACTCGTGTCTGGTTGAGGGTTCTGGAAACTGCATTCTCGTGATGTTCTTCTGCATTTCTCACATATTGGTTTGGTTTCGTCGCACTGTAGCCCGGTCAGATTTCGAATCGATCTCGGACGGGTTGACGACGAAGAAGGAAATTCCGACAGCAAGGAGAACGGCGGTTCGTCTTACACACCTTTATCCGACGTTTCTTGCACTGGACGCAGCCGGTCCGCGTCTTTCTATGAGTGATCATCTCCGGTCCAGCGAACTATGCTCCCTCGTGGTGGCTTTAGTGACGGCCCACTGTCCTGGGATTGGCGCGTTGCCAAGTGCAGTTGCTTTCATGATGAACAAGGGCAGAAAGCGAGGCGAATGGCTGGAAGTAAAAGGTATGGCCGGTGCGAGGCGGTACGGACGGATGTGGCTTGGCGGGTCAAAGGTTTGCCGATCTGTGTCAGGGTGACAGCTGTAGCTTGGGAGTCTATATCGCGCAGGCCGGGTCACACCTTCTGCAACAATTTTGGCATCTTTTTCAACTGTTTTCCAATACCACGACTCCCCATCAATACTTTATGATGTATCAAGGCTATCAGAGGATAAATAAGAACTACTTCTTAGGTATGTGTGAGTCTCATATGGCTTCGTGCTGTCTACATCGAGATATTGTCTTGTTGCTGTTTTGATGATCACTTCGTCAGACGTGTCTACTGAACTTATTAGAGAAACAAGAAGACAGTACTACTTCCAGCATAACAACACCCAACTGGTAGAAAAGCAAGTGACTCAACAGGAGACTATCACAGAGGTATATACAGAGGATAAACTGTCTAGAATATATACAGCAACAATAGAATAGGTCGGATGGAACGAAAGATGTGCTGATTATTATGTCGAACCAGGGTGGTACCCCAGACATCACGGACTTGGCCGTGCTACACACTGATTCCCAGCCTCCGTGCGGCCTCTACGAATCCTTCTTCATCAATCTTGACCCATATATCCACAAAACCTTTCTCTCTAGCCTCATCCTCGTTCTTCTTCTCTTCCTCGCGTGATCGTTCAACATAGATGGTGGAATAGCCACAGCCCTTCGCTGCCGCAAGATCACCCAGATGGGCTGCGACCATGACGCACTGACTCGGCTTCAAGCCCAATCTCTTCGCAGCTCCCAGGTAGATGGCCGGGTTGGGCTTGTAGGAATTGAATAGCTCAGAAGAGTATATATGCTTGAAGGGCATGCCACCATGCTTCTGCATGTCCTTGAGCAGAGCGATGTTTCCATTCGAAAGTGTGCAAGTCTCGTACTTTGTGTTCAAAGCTTCGAGGCCAGCGACGGTGTCAGACCAAGGATCAAGTTTGTGCCAGATCAGACTCATTTCCTTTACTTCGTCCTTGTTCCAGAGACCTCCGAGATCTCCATCTTCACGGCCAAGACCATGCTTGACCAGTAATTCGTGCAGAGATTCGAGGTGATGGTCATCCACCGTCTTCCAGTTGAGAGATGCGTCGGCTGCAAGAGAACGAGTGAATGTGTAGTAGCTGCTTCTCCATTCCTGAGCAAAAGCACCCCAGTCTTCGGTGCTCATTGCATCTGCTTTGGTCCGAACATCGTTTGTGATGATTGCTGATCTTCTCATCAGAGCTACTCGGCATTGTCGGACCAACGCGTCGGTTACTGTCTTTCTCCAGTCGACACATGTACCGAACACGTCGAAGAAGAGTGCACGAGCGTCCTCCATGGTTGATAGTCAATTATTGTATGTTGGTAAAGGCGAGTTAGACAAATTGTTCAGGAGTATATGATAGATGATTGATGGACACAAATACAATCGATATCACGGCGAAGGAGGAAGCTTGCCGGCTGCTCTCGGGCATGCGGAGAAAGACAACACCGGTAACGAGAGAGGACTGGACGAGTCACGGAGAGGCACAAAGAAAGACAATCACAGAGAACAAAGACAAAGAAGGTTGCGTAGCAAAAATGTTGAGGATTAAACTGGTATCATTGCATTGCATTTCCCATAAACTCCCCTGCCTGTATGATTGTACATCGGCATTGACCCCAAAGTAGCAGAGTGATGTTTCACACTTCCCATCCCGAAAACCCATTGATGATGATTGATAACGATCCCGGTCCGCTGGATGAATGACGCGGCCAGTTAAGCAGTCGTGAAACCCATGATGAAGAAAGAAAAACGCTTAACCACCGAAACCGTAAAGGGTACCTGAGTAGCAATGTCAGTGACTGGATGAGATGAGAAGATAAGCGGAAAAACTCACGGCCCTGGCG
>Ga0268251_10000580_pt1 | contig 11485 bp, 13 predicted proteins | sample AgamicAsMae_FD_200527 | JGI IMG/M metagenome (GOLD analysis project Ga0268251, IMG submission 200527) | Agave microbial communities from Guanajuato, Mexico - As.Ma.e (v2) (version 2) | ecosystem: Host-associated > Plants > Phyllosphere > Phylloplane/Leaf | place: Guanajuato, Mexico | collected...
CGGTTGTATTTCCCCATACCTGTAGCAGCAGATTATCGCAAATGTCAAGGAACGGTCCGATGCGGTCAAACAACGACGGCGGCGATGCAGCATTGAGTAGCGGCCAGGGTCCAAAGACTCCGCTGCAGGATATCAGTCTCTGTGCACAAGATGGGTCGGAGACCTGGCACCAAGATTGGACAGAAGTCATCAGGGATCTGCGAACGTTCGTGTATGTATTGAGGGAACATGTAGATCATGAAGCACATCTTGCAGGAGAGCAGATTTCGATGCTCGTATGACGGTGAGCTGACCTGATCCGGTAAGAGGTACCCTGGGCGAAGGTTAGACAAGAGCGATCTTTGCCTCGTTTGTCCTTCTACTAGCATCCAGATGTTCTTGAGTATCAGGTCATGGTGGAGTGCAATCAGTATAACCGTTGGCCAAGCGTTGCGGAAGGATCTTATCGCCCGTTCCGTAGATACACGCCTGCCACCGGAAGGTTGTTTATCTCAGTGGAGTACAGCCGGCCAGGACCAGAAGATATGGGGATTTCGGATGAGGACGTAGAGCAGAGGATGTAGTGCAATTCTGAACGGGACAGCCTGATACTTTGCGCTGGCGCCTAAGCCAAAAAGCATCCACGCGTACTTCTAGTGTTTGCAATGAGACTAAGAAGCATCGGGAACAACCCTGCGACTTGCTATGGCAGTTTCGTTGTACAGATAGCTTGAGCGGGGTTACAGTCGACCGTGCAGTATCGTCCGAGAATAAGGAAGTCGACGTGAAACTCGAGTATGGGCAAGGGCGCAAACAGAGAATAGGGCTCGTTACATACGAATCTAGCCCTCACCTCGGATTCGTGATACGTGGACAACCTGGGTTGCGCATGCGAAATAGCAGGTGGTGTCAGAAATACTCGAGGTGTTTCAAGGGTCTGTAATTCATGGAGGCTGATCCCCATCAAGGGTCCAGGCGTCTGACCGACATTTGGCCGGCATTCTTTTTCTGGAGGACAGACTTCCAGAAGATGGTCCCTCATGGTAAGCTATGGTCTACTAACAGACACAGCAAAGATCCTCAGTGTTGAAACGATGGAGGACATTGTGACCGTGCTCAAGATTGCAAGGCGACGAGTGTTGACACAACCAAGCGGTATGCAAGCAGACGCTTCATGCATCGATGTGCGCGCATGTCTGAATAATTTGATTGTGATACACATTTATAGTGCCTGGACAGGACAGAGATCTTCACGGAATCTCAAATAGATAGAACAAATGCTTCCGTTCGAGATTCGAGCACCAGCCTGCGTCACTGAGCGCCTCTCGTCGAAATGAACAATCTATGAGTCCGAAGCCGGTGACCAGGTACCTGGTGCAGCTGCATGAATATGCACACGAATCCGGAGTCGGACGTGGTCTTGCTGTGCATGAACCAAAGATCAAGTGTCTCTTATCCTGGAGAACTTTTTGCAAAGCATACTTCCGTCAGTCAACCCTGTTTTTCCGTGGTCCAGTCCCTGAGAGTGCCCGCGCCTCGCTAAGTCGGAAATGATTTGCTGACAAAGGGACCAGGGACTTTGTCTGGATCCTGGAATAACACCAAAGGGTCTGTGAACATACACGTGCCATGCGCAAAATTATCAGGGTTGGTATGAGAGGCCTTGGATAGCCAGATGTCAAGCGGTACGGGCCATCTCAGGGTCTTTCTGGGGGAAATGACCGCAGTCTAAGCGAATTTGAAACGCGAAAGACTAGAAGAAAGAAAATCTTTTTCGAATTCGAGTCAAGTTGAGGAGAACAGATGCTTCGAAGGTCTGTGACTTTAGGGTCAAGGTCCGGTCTGAAGACAAAGGTCCAGTCCGGGCAGCTCACAGCCGTAAGCGGTGAGACTCAGGAGAAGCGTGCAGCGTTATCCCAAATTCGCGGCCTCGCGCGTCGTACGTGCTGTGCAGTAGGTCGAGGCTATGCTCGTTCAAGCCAGCGAAGAATGCAACACAGCATCATGGCACATTTGATAGCGTCAACGAGGATGCAGGAATAAATCGGTGCAGCAGAATGCGGCTCTAAGGTGATCTATTTTATGATTGCGCATTGGGATAGCAACGCTGCAACGGTGTGCATGATACGATGTTCTGTTCAACAGGGCTGTGCGAGCTGCGTGCGTGTCTACCTACCATTGTACAGTTTGGGAGTACGCGCCGAGTTTCGGGGCTGCCGGGAAGCGAAAGTTCGTGAGAGCTGAGAAAGCATGACGACCGGATATGAGCGATGTGAACACAGATCCAGCCCATGATACTCTGTGTGACCACCACGCAGAAGTTGAGAGAACCGAGATGGAAAGATCGTGGAATGTTGTCTAATGAAAATATGCAGCTGGATCGCAGAAAAAGCAAAAAATCGTGCCGCTCGCAAGCGTACCCCTGTTGATCTGGGGAAGGCTGTGAAACTTGGAAAAAGTACCAGGAACTCGGGAATCCTGTTGGCTCTTTCTGGTCACCAGTCGGACATTTGGCACGACTCCATACATAGCCGCGATCACGATGACGAGTACGAAATAGAGTGGACTTTCCTTGGAAAATGACCGACTTTTTGACAGGCATGCGAGCAAGCCACGTGTGCGGACGCGGGAACTCCATCACACCCATCCACATGGACCGATCACTGGACATGCTCTGGCAGTAAGCATCGAGATTACGACTCATCCATCTCGTCCTCTCCCCGGCACTTCCTTGCGAGCACAGCGCGCGATACAGCTGCTCTGGCTGATCAGGTCAGATGAAGCGGTCCGAGAGTGCTGAAAGAAAGTTCTTTCCATGGAAAATTCTACAGGCCTTCGGTCGGGCAATCATTCGCTTAGACCTCTGTTTAGATTGAAAGTGCTTTAGGTGAGAAAATTGTGCTCTGTGCGATGTCAGGTCTGCGGCGTGGACGGACGAGTCATGTTTAGGAAATCATTCGATGGATCATAGGCGGCGTTTGCATCGTCGACAGCGCAATTTGCCACGAATCCCGTAACCCGCATATTCACCTTGAGACACATGTCTGTCGGTCGACGGTTGACCGTTCATCGGTTCGGTGCTTTTGGCTTTGTCTCAAAACGGACCAAACCTTGACCTGGATCGCTTGCATGGCTAGGGTAACTGCCATGCTGCTTAGCTGAGCGAGCACCTCGTCAGCCCTTCGCTGCTGACACGGCAGTAGGTTTCGAGTCGAAGCAGGTACCTTGGGGCTGGGCAGCAGCAACAACGCACAATAGCATGTCGGCCACTTCACCGCTGCTCGTGTGCGGCACAGTCAGCAGGGAAGACGAAATCCGAAGGCTGCGAGACAAGACATGAAACAAGGATATGATGTAGAACGCGGATCAATTGATTGCTGCCTCTTGATCATCCAAATAGAAACGTCACAATTCAGGTGGTTCCAAGATTAGTCTTGTCAGCCTTGCTGCCGGACGGATACGAATTGCTAGCCGGTGTCTCCTTTTCGCGCGGTCCTTGTTCGACCCACGGGCCACCGTTAGTCACCCACCCATGCGCTTCAGGTTGCATCATGGTCAATTACTCGAGGCGTCTATCACTGTACCTGGATATATAGATGCCTGCCTACTCCCATTCTATCCGCTCTTTTCATTCCACACACAAACCACTACAAGCCTCAATCTACATACATCAAAACATCAAGAGCCATCACTCGATCATCTCAACCCACTCTTCTATCCAACAACCATCTCACTCAAACACCAACTTCTTCTCACAATGCCTGCCATGTTCGAGTTCCCTCCTTGCCCTGGTCCTCCCCCAAACAGGCCTCTTCCTCCTCTTCCCAAGTGAACCATCAATCACTTCGGATGATTTCGAGCAATCACATCACCACACCAACGTTTCACGAGGAGAACCAGCCTGCACGCCAGACGTGCATATTAGTCTGTTCATCTATCAGCTGCCCACTTCCAGCACTGCACCTGCATTGACTTGATTGCATCTTGGAAGCGGGCACATTCGAGCATCTATTCTCATTGGATCCCCACCTCTTCAATTCGAAGCATGATCCGCAGGATGCATGGCTCCACCCCCACTGCCAGCGCAAATCAGCGGCCCGCTATTGCACATGCTTGTGCTTGCCCTATTCGGCGTTCACACTTGCTCCCAGCATGCAACTAGAAGATCACATTCATTGGTCCTCTCATGCTATCATGCATTGCACGCTTGTTGGCCGTTCGGCCTGTACACAATGTCTTTACGACTTTTCATCGACGAACTCATCTCTTCGACACGCTTTTACGGATTTTCTTATCATCTATTTGGATCATTGGCCTTGCACATCACTCTTGAGGAGTGCATGGCTTGGGTGTTTCGGGAATCTTTCATTGGCATCAATATACCCTATGGCAGCAGACATGATCGCGCCTTATTAGTTTACTTCTTACTCAATCAAGCACTTCAACCTCTCAAAACCAATGTCTCTTCCGTTCCAAATCTGTGATACTTCTGAGGCCTTTTTCCTAATGTAGTATGCTGTTTCTCCACGTGGTCAGCTTGCAATTTCGATTTACCTTTTGCACACCCCACTGCGCCGCGGATGCTTAAGCTCAGTACAAGGATGAATGTCTCTTTTCACTCCAATAGTTGTTCTCGCTTGGCTGCAGGCCAATGACTCGAAGATTTAATCGTTCGGGGTGCGCGATCATATTTCTGCGGTACATGATAGAGATCGTCAGGCACGGCTGAACTGCGACCATAATTGTGCTTTGATACTCGATCACCAAAGGGTAAGTTGAAACAGCATGAGTTGGCGCAACTACATCATCCATCTCTGTTCCTAGATCGAACATTGCCGGTACGAAAGATGATGTATGCAGTACCGTGAGAAAGAAAGTTGGACATGACAGAACTGCAGAGCCTCAGCGTTTCAGAGCGCAAGCGTAAAGGCAATTTTCTGTCCTCCATCGAGATCTTGCACCATGATCGACTGGACCTCCACTAGAATCGGCAGTCGCATCTCTGCCCACGACATATCAACAATGCCATAACCTTTGTAGAGTTTGCTCGCTCTCGCAGCGTGAGAGAGTCACGAAAAGGGGCTTGAATTCTGTCGTCTCCTATCGTCGTCATGGAATTGCAAGCACTGACTGCCCTGATTGTGAAATCCTTCCTGCCAGGCAGCCAAGCATCCTTCGATAAGTTCAGCACCAATTGCGCACCTGCACGTGCGAACGATTTCAAATGTTTGGCCATGGCAAACTCAGAGCAGGAACAGGCACCGAGCAGCGACTTCCGCATGCGGTGACAATATTGACTTTGCTGTAAATAATCTCTCTTCGGGACCGGCTATCGTGTACGCGCGACAACCCCACTCCTGCGTACTCCTAGCTTGTATTTACGTGGAGACTTTTGGAGTCTCCTTCATCTACATACTACGGAGTATGCATCCTGACTAGGCAACGACACAGCAACGCTCACATCCTTGCCGCTTTCACCTGCTACGTGTACTCCGTACTGCACTCGACAGCGCACGAAACACAACGTCTCTGCACTAGACTCGGCAACGCAGCGTGTAGTAGATCCTGCACAAACGCTCGAGTTCATGCAGGAGTAGCCAAACAGCGTGTGTGCTGTGCAGTAGTACAGAGACGGCCAGCACTCTCATCACGACAGCGGCAGGCGCGGGCGGCGGCGGTGTGCTCCTCAAATTAGAGTTTGCATCCATCTCTTCTCCATTATCATGGCCATCCTTAAACGAAAAGACCAACACCGTCGCACCACTCATCACGGACTTGCAAGCCGCATATGCACTGGAGATCAGGACCACGTGCCTGACGTCTTCATTAAAGACTTCATATATCGAGTGATATACGCCAAATTAACCATACGATAAGCGTCGATATACCCAATCGATGACGGACATTGCCCTGCTTCGCTGTGTCGAGATTACTCAGCCATACTCAAGTGCTACAAAACAGCACGCCATAGTGATGGCATGAGCATTGCATGCAGGCAGAACGTAAGTCACATGCGTCTTCGCGACCTGGGTTGATTGGTCGAGCGCGACATACAAAGCTGTATGATTTAGAAAACACACAGGCATCCAGGCATCCTGGTCAAAAGTATCGCTCGCTCCACTTTCTGTCGCGACTCGACCATCTACTCCAGGATATGTCAATTCCAGCTCCTCCGCGTGAGTGAGGGGGGTGCGTTGTCATGAGCTGTAGGTACCCGGTGTACCATGCACACAGCTGTTCAAGGTTGTCGGCGTCGGCCGAGCGACATGTGCGGGAAACTCGAAAACCCGCATGATGTACGGGGCATCTGCCGACACGGGAAGGGCGACGATGTGGGAACTCTATGCGTAAGCAACACCATTTCGTCAGCCAGCCGACTTGGGACAGCTGATGGCGCCTGCGGCCAAGCAAAGTACCTGCCTGAGGCGTCGACTTTTCAGCTCGAGCCGGACACAGATCCGAAGCTGAATATACAGCACAAGTACTTGAAAGTTTCAAGGGGCTAGACGACGACGTACCAAAGTCAATGTCATAGGCAAACACCAAGTTGCCAACTCTGAATTCTGCAGATCCTCGAGTCACCATTGGCAACAGAACCTACCTGACCTGCAGGCTACGTTCACCACCGTCTCGACCAGGCCTTCGATACAACTGCCACGCAGACGTTCTGCGAGCATCAGCAGCGAGAACCTCGGAGGTACGCTCCTTGTTGGACCCGTCGACCTGGTTGAAGCCAGCGGGCGACATGTTGGCACAGGCGTCAGATGTCAGCTGTCAGATGTCAGATGTCAAACGTCGAGTATTCGTTCTCGTTCTGGCCTAGACGTGGCTTTTCTGCCGGCCATTGCATTACACACAGAAGGCTGGATCAGTGTGGCTTGCTGCCTCTACTCGTATGCGTGACAGTGTAAGAGCTGGCCATGGCATCCGAAGTACGTGCATACCAGTAACGTGCTGGCTACTTGTCGTCAGACCTGAGACCACTCTCACCCCTGAAAGGTGACCCTGTTCATGCTTGTATACTAGAATGTAGAAGGGGCTTCTGCAATGGTCTCTCATCGGTACAGCGATGCATCTCAGCTTAGTAGCATGTCCACAGAAGTGAGTTCAATGCTTGCTCTGCCTCAGCTTGACCAACAGAACGTTATGTCGTAGATGTTTCCCTCCGAGAGCATGTATACCAGAGTTCGTCGGTAAGCCTGCTGTTCTTCGTTCTCGCTGCGTGACCCTAAGCACACTCCCCATGAACGTCAGTAGAAGGTGGATGTCTTGACAAACAAAGGTAACACTACATTCAGATTTGAATTACGGCGAAGGGAGAAAATATGGTCGTGAGGAAGGAAGTTGTATACCAAATTGAACGCCGGTGTATCTTAAACTTAGGAAGGACGATGCTTATAAACAAACGCTGTCGAGCAGTCCTCTAGAGGTTCTTGGAGGGGGGATAATCCAGCGGTAGACCCGGTGACTTCCTAAGCCTTGGGCTCCTTGGATTCTTTGGGCTCCTTGGGCTCCTTGGGCTCCTTGTCCTTCTTCTTCTTCTCCTTCTTCTGAGCAGCCTCGGCCATGAGCTGCTCAAAGGCAAGATGGTCGCCCTCTTCGTCTGCGCTGCGAGCGGCCTTGATGAATACGTCTCCAATGACGAGCAGTGCGTGGGCACGCTCGATTCGCTTGTCGACCTTGACGGTTTTATCGTAAAGCACCTTGTCGCAGACGTCGCGGAGCACACTTTGAATCTCAAACTTGGAGCCTCGCCATGCGGCCGCTAGGATCTTGCCTGTCACGCGACGCTCAAAGTCGGCCTTCTTCTCGTCGGTCCAGTCGTCGCCTCCGCGTTCTTCTGCGCGAGCCATTTCTTCGATCTCCATCTGTGCGCTGATAGCGGTGCTGACTGTACCCCAAGTCTCCTTGACAAGCGAACCCTTGTCCTTCAGGCGTGAGAAGAAGCCGGTGACACCACCGATGATGGGTTTTTGGCTCTTGATGAAAGTGGCGGCTTTTTGTGTGTAGGTCTGACCGATGGCATGTAGGATCTCTAGACCGAACGACTCCATCTTGAGGTTCTCGACTTCTTGCTCCATCTTCTTGCGGAATGAGGTGGTAACGTCCTTGCCCTTGTCGGTTTCGGTCCATACACTGACGCGGTTGATGAGTTTCTTCGACAGGTCCTCGATACGCTCCTCGCGGGCGCGATCTCGCTCGGCTTCAAAGGCGGCGAGTTCCTCCTTTTGCTCCTTGGTCAAACCGCCCTTCTTCTTCTCTTTTGCACGTAGGGTCTTCTCTGCTTCGGTGACGCCGGCAGCCTCCATACGGGCCTCTTCTTCGGCACGTTCGGTGAGAGCCAGGCGTGTAGGGACTCCCTTCGGTCTATCCTGGGAGTAAGAGGGTGGTGGCGGTGGTGTGGAATCTTCCTCGGAGAGGTTCATCTTTTCCATGCCATCTTTCAGATCGGCGGCAGCACCGGCGTGGGATTGAGCGGTGGATTCGTGAACGGTCTTGTCCATGCTTGCTTTCTTCTCCTCGATGTTGGCGGCAGCGGCTTCGGCCTCTGCTTGGAGAGCAGCGTTTTCCTCCTCGTGACGCATGGTGATTTCCATAGACTTTTCCATGTCGCGAACCATGGAGATCTCGCCGATCCTGTCCTTCTTCTTAGCGGGTGCTCATACATGGGTAGTCTGCGTTGGCCTGCTTACCAGTCTGCGAAGGCGTGACCGCCAAAAATCTCGTTGAACATTTCGGAAGGGTCCTCTGTATAGGCGTCAACTCTTGCCGCAGACGGTGACTTGGATCGCATGTCATACCGAAGCCCGTGTTGGGCATTGCGCCCTCCTTGCCGTAGTCGTCATATTGCTTGCGGAGTTTCTCGTCGCTGAGTACCTGATAAGCCTCGCCGATCTAAACAGACAAGCGGTCAGAAGACAAGTTTCCGAGAAGGAATTTGCAAGGGCGACGCACCTCCTGGAACTTTGCGCTGGCCGTCTCGTCGCCGGGGTTCTTGTCGGGATGCAGGCGGATGGCGAGTTTGCGGTATGCCTTCTTGATCTCGACGTCGGTGGCAGTGGGCGGCACTTCTAGCGCGTCATAGTATGCTGTGTCCTTGACCATCTTGGTCGCTGCTCGAGTCTTTGTTGTTGTCTCTGGATGAACGTTTGGTGATCGAGATTTGGTGTGCTCCGGAGTATATGGTTGGTCAGGTGCGTCGAGGAAAGAATTCTAACTTAGGACGATGTCATAAAAACAATATGTTGGGCGTCGCTGGCAACAAAGTTCCTTGTTGTGCCTAACAAGTTTACCTGCTCATGCCCACCTAAATTGTGGCCGCGCAAGAGCCTTCTTGGCGCCTGACGTATTGAATCGCGACATGTGAAAGACATCCGGATCATGCAACCCTGTCTGTAGATCGATTCTTCATTGCTTGCTGTACTTTTCTATCTCAGGCAATGCCTTTTTGTAGCACTTTTCGACACGGATGTCTACGAAGCATTTAGTCACACACACTCTCTCTCAAGAACCATCGATTCGATCAAACCACGCCCATGCTCTATCCCCAGGAACAGCTGCTTCCATGATCACTCCGAGTCTCTGCACCACTCCATCCACACCAACCTCGAACCTGGCTTTCTTATAATCATCTGCCACTATTGAGTCATAGATCACCATTCGCAACTCTACAAGCCAATGCTCTGCAGACACGTGTCGAAAAGTGAACAACACGTTCCGACCTTTTGATGCCGCGTAGAGCAGCAAATCCGCAAAGTCCGAGTTTCCAGCTCTTGGTTCGTCTAGCAGGTGTGAAGGTGCATCGATACTGATGCTAAGGTTGCCATAAGCCGCGTTTGTATAGGTTCCGGTATAGTTTTGTAACGGAAGTTGTGGCTGTACGCGATCCGGAGGTACATTGGGATATAGCTTGGACGGAAGAGCCTTAAGCTGTTCCTCACGTTGTTCTGTGAGATGGCTTTGCCTAACATCTCGTCAGTTGGTGCGCGCATATGCTATGCTGTCTTCGCTCACGTCTTATTCATATCGTAGAACTCGTCCTTCGGACCGCCTAGAAACTCATCAATCAGTCGCCATCCTATAGCTTCGAAGGCCGTGTTCATTGAGTTCTGAGACATTATGAGTCCGAACTTCCGGTCAGGCAAAAACTTGAAGCTTGACGCGTAGCCACTGATACCACCAGTGTGTGAAAATACCCTCTCGTTACGGTAGATGCCTCCGTCAAGCCCCAGTCCGTACCATAAAGGTCCTGTGTAGGGTGCCATACCAACACCTTGTACGGAGAATGGGTACTTTAGCTTGGCATGACCATCCTTGGAAACCGGACCGGCCTCATGCATGAGAGTGTGAATCCACTTGCTGTAATCAACGACGTTGGAGATGATACCACCAGCTCCATTTGCGGGATCAGCTACGTTGAGCGCCCATTTCTGATAAGATTCTGTGTCTTGGTTCCACGCGTAGCTATCAGCCAGGATGCAGTGAGGGTTCAATGCTTGACAGTTGGCTGCGTCCTCACGAGAGTAGTAGGATTGGTTCATTCCAAGAGGCTCAAAGATCCACTCGCGCAGCAAATCTGCTTGTGGTTTCCCTGTCACAGACTGAAGGACATGAGAGACGGCGGTGAAGAATAGGTTGCAGTACTGGAAGACAGTCCTAAAGCTTGCGCTCGAGGTCATATAACGCATGAGATATGTCTGGGTTCTGACGGTCAATCCTCGATCGTACCACAGCGCGTCGTGTCCAGGTATACCAGTGCGATGGGACAAGGCATCAAGGAAAGTGACATGAGTTCTCAGATAGTCGTCCTCGAGAACAAAATCGTTGCCGACAATGTCGTGAAGTGGAGTGTCCCATCCAATGTGAGCATATTTATCTTGGTCCTGAACTAACAACGCTGTGAGAGAGGCAGTGAATGATTTGGTGGTGCTAGCAGCCTGGAAGAGTGTATATGGTGTGAATGGCACATCGGGAAGGTTAGCGTATCCAAAGCCCTTATCATATCAGTTCAGGAAGACTTTAAAACTCAAGCCAGGTATTTGATCGCAAGGAGAGACAAGGAAAGTGGAAGTTGCGAAGGGATGCTGCTGTGCAATGGAGATATGTCAAAGTGCGAGAAGCGATATTACCTTGGACCATGTCTTGTTTTCGTGAACAACAGCAATGGCTAGACCGGGGATATGCCAACTTTTCATAAGACTTTCAACAAACGAATCGAACGAAGCATCGAAGGGGTTGTTGTCGGCAACTTGAGCATCAAGATTGCCAAGAAACGATTGCGATGGATGCGAAGACGAGGCCAAGGTTAGACACAGAAGTTGAGCAGCCACGCAAAAGGCAAACGGCGAAGTTGATAAATGGCGCATTGGGTCGGTAGATGAGAGAATAAGTCGCAAAACTCAAAGGAGAGAAGAAGCTGGGACTTGGTGCATCTTAGGTAGTTCTCAAGGCAGCGAGATAAGGACGCGCGAAGCGGGGCGCGAAGGATGAGGATCAAGATCCGAGG
>Ga0268251_10000583_pt1 | contig 11417 bp, 13 predicted proteins | sample AgamicAsMae_FD_200527 | JGI IMG/M metagenome (GOLD analysis project Ga0268251, IMG submission 200527) | Agave microbial communities from Guanajuato, Mexico - As.Ma.e (v2) (version 2) | ecosystem: Host-associated > Plants > Phyllosphere > Phylloplane/Leaf | place: Guanajuato, Mexico | collected...
TGGACGACAGAGAGCCAGCAGCACGGATGAATCAAGTCAACCTCGTGGTTGTGCCGACACTATTTCGAGTGCTGCTCTCGAAACAACGTGTTTCCAATTCCCGACAGACCCTCATTTTGCCAAAACTGCGGTGTCGGCGGAGAGAGCCTCAAGCCAGAGATGCCGAGTGGGATGAAGCATCTCCGCCCGGCGCATTCTACCGGCGGGCGGTTACAGTTAATTATCAGATTTTTGATAGCCGCATGACTGCTCACACGGCTATGCTATCTTCCTTGTACCTCTAAGGAGATTGTTGTCCAATATTCGGCGCCATGAGGTCTCTCAACAATCCACATCCTCAAACGCCAAGGTCATATACGTTTTGACAGCTATTTAGGCAGTTGATGGTGACTGGAAGGCAGAGGCAGCGAATGTGTTGAATAAGAATATAATGCTAATACATGTTTCTACTTGAAAAGGAGTGTCTGTGATGAATGAGAAAAACGCTGATAAACACTTGCCTCGGAGAAAGACACCATCGCTATGCTTGCAAATCAGGGTATCTCTTTTTCCGTGTCCAAGCTGAATCAAACAAGAAAGAAGACCCAAAGGAAAATGTCCAAATTATCTCAAAGCATGTCTTCCTCTTGCTTTCTCTCAACGACCCTTGACCTCCACGGAAAGAAACAAATCGTCTCCTCTTCTGCTAGGCGTAAGCTTAGGCTCCCAAAGAGGACTCTTCAATGCCATCTGAGGGGTCTGCTGTTTTCTTCTCTCCTGCTTCCTGACACTGTAGTCTCTCAAAGGCGTGTCAGGAGCTTCATTGAGATTCGAGATCATCAGTCCACGACCGAGATCTAGCGATAGATCTTCACCGCGTCTCTTTGCTGCCAACGTCACCTTCCCACTCGAGGTAGTCAGAGGAGGAGAGCGTGGGATGGCTTGATTTGAAGGACGAGGCACTTTGGGGTACGAAACCGGAGAAAGCTGCTTGTCGACTTCATTCTCTGGTGTTGTCTCATCAGGGTCCACGGATTCGAATGTGGTTGCTGAAGTCCATGAAAAGTGTGCATTGCGAGTTGGCATCAAAGGTAATGGTGCAAAATGGGGTTGACTGAAGCGTTCGTGGTCGTGAGGACTCCATTTCGGTGCGACAGGAGTGCGACTGTCAGAGCTGGTGTAGTAGGCTGGGAGGTAGCTTGCTGCACTGCTGGGTGGCATGGACAGATGCTCGTTTCTGGAGGTTTCTGTGTGCAGAGAAATGCCGTTGGAAAGGGAAGCTTTGTCACTCCTCACTGGCTTGCGAGGAATTTGAAGCATCAAGCCTGACTTGACCATGTCTTCTGGAGAAGTCGTGTATTGGTCTGCAAAGCTTGGCTGTGATGGAGGGTGAATCGGTGACAAGAAGACGTGTCTCGGAAGCTTTGGAGGCTCTGGCAGTACAGAATTGTGGGCTGGCGTTCTGCTGTCTTCTTCGAATACCGTCCACCTGGTAGCGGCACTGTCGGGTCTCAAGTGCTTGCTCGCCTTCTTCACGTTGATGGTGATGTTGGTGATAGGGGCTGGAAGTCTAGGAGACTTAGTCTCACAGCGACTAGGTGAGGAAATGCTCGCTCTGTGTGATTTGTGACCGTCTGGTACTTGGCGGATGTCAAGTCGAGAGGACTGTTTCCACCACTCCAGTTGAGGTCGAAGCGAAGGTCTAAAACGACGTTGGTTGATGACTTCGGGCGACTTGGTGAAGCTGCTCAATGAGGAGCGAGGCGATCTGTTCGGACTTGCTGGAAAGGATCTTGGTGGCCTGCGAGGACCGGATGAGGCAGCTGGTCTGGCGATACTGTTGGACGGGAACCTGGATCCGGTGGGGGAAGACTGATCCTGAAAATCTAGCCGGTGACTTGTCTTGAACCACTTTCTCGTAGGTGTGCCAGCTTTCTTGTTTTTCTTCTCCTTCTTTCGACGTCTTACACAACAACAGCAGAAGAAGCATAGCCCGAAGATGAGGGCAGCAATGGCTATCGAGGCGACAGAAATGCCGACAGTCTCACCAGTCGTCAAAGGCTTAGGGGACTGAGAAGATGTTGTAGAAGGACTAGTCTGTGCAGCCGAGGATGGACCAGAAACACTCGATGTGGGCACACTGACAATAGTCCTTGGAGCCGATGGTGTGAGTACGGTGGAGTTCGTTGGCATCGGTGTTGGCTGCATGGTCTGCGAAGATGGTGTCGATGTTGGTGATTGGAAGGACGCTGTCATAGTCAATACAGAATGTGTGCCTATGACAGCTCCTGAGTATGGGGCACATAAACGATAGGCTCCAGATTTAGATGCCGTCAAGACTTCATCGGGGCAGGATTCTATCATGCAGCGGATGACCGTCTCTCCAAGAGCGAATCCTGATGTGTCGTAGTGCGAGCAGAGGCAAGCAGCATCGGTCGCACTGTTGCATTCAGCAGCTACCAGTCCCTGGGCGACTTTTGAAGAAACACATGCTTGGGCGCATGTGGGAATGGACGGTAGAAGCTTTGCCGGCAAAGCTACTGTGTCCCGAGAGTAGAGAGCGTGATATTGTCCAAAACGAGGCGCCATGGTATGCTTGGTAAGTGTTGTATGCTTTGAAAACTATGTCAGATCTTGTGATGTCAAGAAGAAATGGGGCGAGGGTTGTCTCGAATGTCTGACAGAGATCATACCTTCAATAGGGTCTATTGGTGAATATCGAGGACGGTTATTATTGTGACAGGTTCATAATAGAAAGATTAGAAGGCGAGAGTCCGACCAGCGGCACAGGAAGAGAAGGCAGAAAATGAAAAATTAGATGAATAGAAGATACAATAGAGACAATAGCAGGAAGAGGAGTCGAGAACCTACGAGCACTCGCGCGGGCGAGGTCTTGTACACTTTTCTACGAATGTCTTCAGCAGCCGCCCAGCCATCGTCATCGTACACAGACGGGTGGCAGGGCGTGTTACTCAAAGCGCCAGGAGAATACTAGGGGCCTAAGCTGGGAGGGTGCAGAGACATCTTGCAGAAAGGTCGGCGCTTAACACGACTTCGAGGACAATGGATGCCTGCACAGACCATATTATGCTGCGAGTGAGGCACCAGTAAACTGTACCTTACCTACTCGGTGGTTCTTCGTCTCGAGACACTCAGGAACAGGTCTTGGGGTTTTATGAAACAATAATCGATTGATTTCTGTCTTGAGACATAAGCATCTCGCTGCGCCGTTGCTGTACGTGAGGGGTATCGATCGAGAACAAAAGCAAACAACAAAATTCAACCTTGAATACGCAGTACTCCAACCCAATGCTTCCAAATGCGGTGTGCGCCAAACAGCCCAATATTTCTTTCCGGTTCCCATGATCGCTCGTATATCCTTGTACCTGCACCCGCCCCATGGATCAAGTCCAGACTCCGTGGTATCCCGCGCCGCGATTGCGGCTGACAAAAAAGCAGATGGTGTTGATCTAGAAAGCAAAAGGAGCATTCTCTTTCAAGTCCTGGACAAGTTCGTTCACGTTGCTCAGATACTGACCGAGCAGGCGCTGTTTCTCGTCGGTCGTCTTTGAAAAGCCGATGTTCTCGTTTGTGTTGATACGCTTGGCGGACCTTCTCTGCGGACCAGCCGAGGAAGAGTTGGTAGAGGGAGTCTCGGGCATGAGATAGAAGTAGAGGAATTCGACGACCTTCAACTTGACTTCTCTGGATGTGCTGCGCGACTTGAACAAACTGGCAACGGCGAGAAGGCCATCCATCTTCTCGAAAGTGCGAGTACTCTCGGGAGTGGCGAGGAGTGAGGTGACGAGGACAAGAAGGGCTTGCGACTGGACGACGGGTGGGTTTGCGGCATCGAGAAGATCGAGGAGAAGGTCCATGTAGCTCTCTCGGCGGAAGAGAGCGCGTGAGGGAGGGTGAAGGAGGAGGACGCCTTGGAGCATGTCCAGGGCGGAGAGGATGATGGCGTTGGACTGGGTAGCTGAAAGAGGTCAGGGTGGGGTGCAGTGGTGGTTGAGGGATCGGTAGTCACCATTAGGCATTCCCAGCAAAGTCTCGAGACAGGCCATCAGGCGAGAAGCGACTAGACAGAGGGGTGAGTAAAGTGCGACGACTGGAAGAGGGCGACGACTTACCATTCCATTCAAAGCCCTCCTGCAGGCGGAAGAACTCTCTATAGGCAGGATCCTGGCACAAGGAGCTCAATTGTCTCGGCGGCAGGAGTGTATCGCCAGATAGACGGGTAGACGAGGGACGGCGCTTCTGCTGGGAGCATGAGGGAGGGATGCAGATCTGAGCCAGCAGACCTTCGATTTGTCGCAAACCCTTGCGGATCTTGATAATGTCCTTGGAGGACGTGTTGTCAAAGGCGAGAGAGAGGAGTGCTTCCATGGCGGCGTCGGAGTCGGAGTCAGCACAAAGCAGCACAGGCTCTGTTGACAGGCACTAGGACGACACAAGTCCAGAGCAGAAAAATGTACGCGGATGCACTGGACCTAGGTGAGCACTTGAGCCTGGCGGGACTAGGGAGGCGAGTTAATACTTAAGGCTGGACTAGGTCGATGGTCGAGCCTTGGGTCGCGCGCAGGAGCCGGCGTTTCGTCAGTCAACACAGCGCCCCTTGGCCAGGCAACCACGGCCAAATTGCCAACGCCCAACTGCCACTCTCTGCCACAGTCCAACCGCTTGCGCAATAATCTGTGCCTGCCCTACTCAAGTTTTCCGTAGTAGTTGCCCAACTCCTGCACTGCAATACATCCGAATCAAGACGCGACTTCCATATCGCCTTCTACACTTGGTCTTCTCATAGCCACTGCCATCACCGCCCCGGCCATCCCCCAGCCATCTCGCGACATCAACTCCGTCTCTCGCTCCATCCACTTCGTCATCGGCCATACATGCAATTCTAGAAAGTCGCTCTCCTGGCCCGATCCCTCTCACCGGCCCCTCGCAACGCCTATAGCCCATCGTTATCCACGCTATCGACAATAGTCCATAACGACTCTCCACACGCCCATCTGACAAGCGCATCGACACTCCTGACGTCCACCTGACAAGAACATCGCCATGTTGTCCCTCCTCCATCGCTGCTCCACCCACATTCGCTCTCCTCGCGCCTCGGCCCTCTCTCTCGTCCCTCGGTGCTTTTCTATCACACATTGCCGCCCCGAGGCCGGCTCAGTCCCTTCTAACTCAGAACTTACAAAAGATGCTGAATCCCGTAAGAACTCCAATGAGGCGATGAAATTCCGATATGCCAACGATCCCGAATACCGCGCAAAACTTCTCGCTCAAAACCGGGACAGAAACGCCCATAGATATGCCAACGACCCCGAGTATCGCGCAAAACACTTAACCCGCACCCTCGCTCGGCTGAAGGCTCGGTTTGCCAACGACCCGGAGTATTATGCCAAGTGGAAGGCCCGCATCAAAGCTCACAAATACGCACGATATAGGTCTGACGCCCAGTTTCGTGCGCGCCTCGAAGCTGAGGCTGCGGAGCGGCGGGCCAAGCAAGATCCCGTCGCTCGGGAAGAAGAACTCCACCGCATAAGGGTATACAATAAACAAAAGTATGCCAACGACTATACCCACAAGCAGCGGCTCTGTCTACAACTGTGGCTTCGTCGCTATGTTCCTGTTCGGAAGCTGACTTGGAGGACGCATGACGCTGAGATGCATGCAGACCGGGTGGCTCATCTGTGTTCTGGAAAAGGCTGTGGTTTTGAGAGAAAGTTGAAATTATGGATGAAGCGTAAAGATTGTGACCCTGCTCTGTATGATTGCTACAACTGCTTTGCATCCGACTGGGTTCCTGAGAAGGTTTTCCCAATCGGCTACGAGCATGTGGTTTTTGGTTCAGGTGAGAAGATAGAGCCCCGTCCAGTCCCACTAGATGCTGCTGGCGACGAGGCTTCGAAATCTGCAAACCCTTCTAGCGGCGTAGACACCATATCGTGAGTCTTCATGGTACGAAAGATGATATTCAACAGATCTGGGAGTAAGAGAAAGGCCGAACACCCCTCCAACCATTTCCATAGACCAATTTCGAATCCAAAATGTTCTCTGACGGCTATATCCATATGATACTCAAGTTCATGAATCATATCCAGATCACGTGTAGCGACATTGCTGTTTTCAAATATGGTTTTGAGCTTCGGATCATATGCTCGTCACTCTACACACTACCATCGTTACACACCATGGCCACCGCAATGGCACCTTTTCCTCGGATCTACTTCCGCTACATAGAGCCGTTGATGATCACCTTCGGAAGTCTGAATCTCATGCTCAGCGGTGCGAGCAGCGCCTCGACCTACCTCTCAATACCACCCCACCCAACATTACCAACCGAGCACTTCTTAGCTCTACAAGCAGGCAGCATGATGGCTCTAGCCGGCTTACTCCTCACCATCATCATGTGGACGAGCAATGAGATCAGAGCCATCAGGCTTACAATCATGGTTCTTGCTGCATCGGATATCCCGCATTGGGTCTTCGGGGCGTGGTGTTTGGGGCCTCTTGCTTTTGAGCCCAGTAGCTGGAGTGCGGAGATGAAGGCTTATATGGGGGTTCCTGTGGTCACTTTTTTGATCAAGGTTGCGTATTTGATGGGATGGCTTGGGCGTGATCGGGTCACTGAGAAGGTTAGGAAGGAGCTCTGAGCGGTGTTTGTGGACAAAAGAAGGGCATATCTATGCACGTATGCTGCATTTAGACCTATCGATCTCAAGACCTGGAGAACAGGACACGCTTGCATCAATGATCATGCAGACAAATTTAGCAGCATCTCTTTTCGATTCGTCGCTGCATAAATAACAATTCTGCACCGCATCTGCAATTTCCCCCAGCATGTCCAGTCGCACTACGCAAGAACCGCAATCAATGACAACCTTGCACTTAATCTTATCGACAAACTTGATAGCTCATATATGACGGCAGTAATAAGACCCTATGAGTTCATGCGGCTTGCCTGTCGAGACGGATGCCATTGCGCAGTGGCTGTTCTCGCTTCTGCCGGCACCGTTTCACGTCCAAAGATGCGCCGGCGCTTTTTCTTTCCTGCATCATTCTCCGAAACCTGGAATTTGCTAGACGCCGCGGATTTCGTAAAGAGACGGCACAACAACAAGTTCTGGAATCGAGATGATGCGATTCAAAGGTTTCTGAGTTTGATCGAGTCCACTCACACTTGAAGAGAACGTACCGACAAGCGTGCGGTCGAGTGCGGAAGACGGAGAATGATCCTGGTCGCTGCTGCCACACCCGAAAGGATGCCGTCCGGTGCATCAACAATATTCTTGCGACTTGCCTTGTGCAACATGTTTCCTGGTGGAGTCGCAAGTCCTGCAACCCCAGATGTACCTGCAGATCGCTCTCATGCAGAGTCAAGAGTAAGAGTCAAGGCTTCTCTTTTAACGATTATCCAATCCAGACCTTGTCAAGGTGGATCTTCGATTCCGTTCTTATAAAACAATTTCTTTATTGAGGCGCCCAGCTCTTTTTCTATTGTAACTCTCTCGTGGTTTGTTCAGACCTCTTGTTTTGCTAATTGACCTTTTCTTTGCCCACACTCGTTTCACCACTTTCATTCATTTTCTTTGCCTTCGTCTACGTTCAATCAGATATTCAAGACACTCCTCATTGCACTCAAACAATGTCTCTCCAACGTCTCGGTTTTGCTGCCTGTGCTCTGTTCCTTGGAGCTAGAGCGATCGACACCATCACCGTCCCGGATGTCATCACTGCCGATGTTCCTTTCACCTTGACTGTAACCCCCAAGGATGATACCCCCGGAAACTACAGAATCTATCTGGATACCACACCTCCGGGATACGCTGGCGGCCAGTCATGTCAGTCAATCCAATGTCTATAGCACATCTTCCATCAAAACTAACACCCAAACCAGGCTACCTCAAAAACATGACCTCCACAGACATCACAACCCTAAACCTCACCATCCCAGCCAACTTCGGTCCTTCCGGCGACTTCTACTCCATCTCCACCCGCGACCTCTCCGACACCGACACAGCAGCCTCCTACATCTTCAGCAACGCCTTCAACCTCACCGGCGCAACTGGAAACTACTCTGCCTACGAAAACAAACTCAACGGCGCTCCCCTCTGGGATGCAAATGCACTCCCTTGCGATGCATATGATTGCGCAAGAAACTGCGCTCAGACCGGTTTCCCCAAGGATATGATTGCTGGTTCTGATGCGAGTAACACTATGCGTGCTTGTATTTTGAAGTGTCCGGGTGTGGAGAAGGAGACCAAGACTACATCTGCGGCGTTGGGGTCGGCTACGGCTACTTCATCTGGATCATCGAAGTCGGGTGCTGCGCAGGCTACTGGGACTTCGACTTCTGGTGACGCTTCTTCGGCTTCTGGGTCTGCTGCTGCTGCTACTTCTTCTGGTGCTGCTGTGTCGAATGCGGTTCCTGCTTCTTTGGCTGTTGCTGGTGGAGTGCTCGCTTTCTTCCTGTAAGGGGTTTCTGCTCGCCCATGCCATGGGAACCAGATATTTTGCAGCTCCTATGGAAAAGAGCTCGCGACCTCCTACATCCACATTCCGGGTTACACATTCCGGATCACATGGAAAAAGTAATAAGCAACATGCAAGCCCGTGAAGAAACCACAATATGAAAAGATCTATGTAATGTAAAATCCTTCGATTTTTCTCTCGCAACGTGATACAGTGATTCAGAAAGCTATCAGAATGCACAATCATCTGCTTATAAAGCTTAATTGAACAGTGCAGACACATGAGCAGAAAACATCAGTGTAAAATCTTGGCTGAGGGGAGCCTTCTAACACGGTCTTTGCGCCATCTATATGTCTATGTCGAGAAGATCATTGTGCATTTCCATGGCTCTTCGGGTCTGTTATGTTGGACTTCTCAAACATGCAAATAAACCACATATCTCACATCCTCCCCTACCTCTTCATCTCCGATATCCATGTACGTACCCTGCGACTTGGAAATTCTCATTCCAAAGTCCAGTACAAAGTCTGCTGACCAAGCTTCACTCGTCCACAACGAACCGGGTAAGAACATCGCAGCCTTCTTGACACGGTCGAGATATTCTGCTGCCTCTTCATCGGTTTCGTCGTCATCTGAGGTTGAGGCCTGGAGGTCGGGTTCGCCGTATTCTGCCACTAGGGATTGTATCCACTGGGATATGAGGCCAGGAGCGGCGGGTTGAGAGGTACAGGCGAGATATAGGAAGCAGAGGAGGATAGTCCAAAGGTATTCCTCGTGTTCGGAGCCACGCAACTTGCGGAGTTTTGATGTGCCGGTCACATATTTGACGCCGGACATAAACGACTTGTGTACAGCTGGCATCTCCAGCTCTAGCAGGTCGACGGCATCCTCGAAGGTCCAGATCGCTGAGCCGGCGTTGGATGAGACTTCTTCCGGTTGTAGGTCTTTGAGGTAGTTGGCCATGCGTTCTTGGACTGAGTTGATGACCTCGTATTGCAAGTCCCTGTAGATCTTGACAGATGCTTGGCGGTGATTAGTTGGTGCAGAAGGAAGTTTCTCATTGGCTTCTCCGAGCTTGCTGATTTTTGGGATGAGCGACATCATGATGTATAGGGCGATGCGAGGTAGGTAGCGTCTACCTTCGCCGTGGTAGAGATATTCTTCTGCATCCTCGATAGGAGCAACATCTACGCCTCTCTCGAGTTGGACGACGTAACAGAAGAGTTCGGCCAAAGGTGCTGGCACACATCCCCATGCTTGATTGAATGGACTGCCATCGCTTGTTTCATGCAGTTTTGCGTGCAGCAGACGGAACGTTGCGGCTTCGGAGTTCCATTCACCACTTTCCCTGAAGTACTCAGGGTGCGTAATACTCAGCATCTGTTGTAACGGGGGCGGAGGAGGTCTCATCGCCAAGAGCAATCCGTCATATGGGTTGTTAGGCGCACAGAAACCATAGCCCATCAACAGCTCCTCGCTTGACTTTGGACCATAGTTGTTGTATACCTGTGAGCCAGGTTCGATCTTCTCCGAGACCGTCAGACTGAAGCGATCAGGGTCGTAAACCCAATCCACACGAGCATTTGGGTTGTGGTTTCCGATGTCAATTGCCGGAAACAGAACAGAGAACTTCTTCCAGTCTTCGGGGTAGTCGTTGTGGTTCAAGAGGACGGTTTGCGTGCCATTTGGACCGTGCTTATATGCTGTCCAGTGTTTACTGTCTTGCGGTGTAACAGCGAGACCATTGAAACTGCGTGATGAGTATACTGTAGCAGCCCATCTGAAGAGTTCCCTGTGCTGATGTCAGGCACTGACGATGGGATGGAAGTCTTAGGGTCAAGATGTTGTTATCGAGAACCACAACTCAAGACACCAGCCATGGAATTGAATGTTAAAAATTCCATTTGTTGCACTTACCATGTGTAGTTTGTTACATCGATGCCTGCGGACCCCATGACCTGTACTCCATCCTCCCAATACTTTTTCCAGGCAGCCTCTCTACCAAGCAGAGTCGGATGAAGATCTGTTCCTTCCAACCATTGGCGGTCGTTTTCATCGTAGAACATCGGCGTCTCAAAGCCTTGTTCAGGCGAGGGCAAAATGTCCAGGTAAGGTTTCCAGAATGACTTGTCCTTGTTGAGCCACTGTGCCATCAGATAGAAAAAGCTAAGCCCTTCGACTGTGAACTGTTTGGCATGAGTTCTGAAGACAGGGAAGTCATCATCCACCTGAGCATTCAGATTCGACATCGCCAGATTATGAGGTACTGTCAGAACGTGTGTGCCAGGCTCAATGACAGCGCTGGCTCGAAAATGTGACCCTTGCTCAGCATCCTGAGCCAGCTGAACCGACGGATGCAAATATCCACCATTGCTTCTGAACCATTCCTCAAAGGCGTCCATGTTGACGGATGAATTTATGTTTTCCGAAAATGTCTTGTCGAGTTTGGAAATAATTTTGGATCTGAGACGGACGTCATTGGAGAGAAGCTTTGGCCAAGCATTTGTTCTTGCCAACCACCTTCTTGCAGGTCGCCAAGTTGTTCTCGTTTCTTCCTGTTCTACTGTGCATTTTTGCAACTCAGTCTCGCAGCTACTGTGACAATCGCAAGTTACACGCATGCGTGCGAGAGACGAGATCATGCACCACATCAAATGCGTACCAGGGGGCTCCTCCTATCGCCGGTCCGTGTAAAGCCGCTAAGTCCGACACAGAGGTCAAGACCATGATGTAAGACTTGATATATAAACTCTCAGTCGCCTTTACAAGTCCCAGAGACTTTCCTGAATCAACCTCATCAAACACAATCAGCCAAAATGACATCAGCACAGAAAACTAACGTGAACGTGGTCTTTGGTGCCATGACCTTCGGTAAAGAAGGGTCTGAGCAGGCAAGAGTCCATGACCTCGAAACTGCTGGCAAGATTCTCGACATCTTTCAGGCCCATGGTCACAAC
>Ga0268251_10000586_pt1 | contig 11385 bp, 17 predicted proteins | sample AgamicAsMae_FD_200527 | JGI IMG/M metagenome (GOLD analysis project Ga0268251, IMG submission 200527) | Agave microbial communities from Guanajuato, Mexico - As.Ma.e (v2) (version 2) | ecosystem: Host-associated > Plants > Phyllosphere > Phylloplane/Leaf | place: Guanajuato, Mexico | collected...
CCCTGGAGGCGTTGGTGAGAGCCAGCACGCCGGTCGCGCGGTGCAAGAAGACATTTCGGCGGTCTCGGGAGTCAATGGTCTACGCGCCATGGGCTTGGAAAAGTTCGATGAGAACAGTGGCCGCACGCCAGGAGAAAAGAAGGTCATGGTAAATGCAAACCGGATTCTTGGTTTTAACTGATATGGCGCATGGTGTTGCGCGTCCTGCATGGCGTACATAACGACAGCAATTTTGCAATTTTACTCCACCAACCTTTGATGCACAACGAACATGATGTGGAAGCAGGCTTCGAAGTCAAGAAATTCGGTGATCCGTTGCGGTGATTGCAATCACATGTTTGTTCGAGTCGCCGGACGACTGAACAGGATGGCTGCGAGATTGGCTAGCTGCCTCTGCCTCTGACGATTTTAGATGAAGGTCCCCGACATGCATGCATGCCAAGAGGGGAGTTTCACTGCCGACCCCCCTCGGCATGACCTTCCGGTCCCCACGCTCGAGTCTCTTGCATGATTGCATCTCTGTTCTCTTCCACAACTCGAACAATCTCACATTTCGAAAGAAAGCTGTGTCGCTTTCGGTTTCGCTCCACTAAGCCATCCTCGAACGACTGCGTGTGTACCTCACCATACAAAGGAACGATGCAATTTATAGAAGCGGGAGAAGAAGTAAGCATCCAATACGCACTGCCCCAGGGTTGTACATACCACGCACAGTGCGACATGCCAACATCGACCCTTCCTTCTACTGTAATAACTCTAAGCCATGCTGTGAGTCTTGTACTGTATTCCGGGATGCTCATGACGAACCAGGGTGGGCAGAACTCTCGATCGCGCCTTTGATCCTTCACTCAGCCCTCAGTGTATGCACAGCAGCACGGCCCCCTGATGCGCATGTGCATACTCCGTATGCCACAACCTGAGGAAGCCATCCGATACCATGGAGTGGTCACTCTATCTTTGCTTATCAATCTGCGTGGTGGATCTGCCTATCGCAAGCTATTGGACAGACCAGTTGTTCTTCCCGCCTTCCCATGCCAATCCCGTCGGCATGGGGGCTGTCCTCTGTAGACCGGTCAGCGGATCGACAGTACCCTGCTTTGATGAATTATTTGCAGCTCGTCCCCACGAACTCTTTCTGGCAGCAGAGGTAGGTGCTGTGCCGCAACCAAATCCCCGATGTGGACGGCGTTCTGTTTTGCGGAAAAGGCAGCCACCTGTCAGAACATTGCAGGTAGCATGGTTGGTCCGGTCTGATTGGTCGTCACTGCCCCCGTTCGCTACTATAAACACGCTCTTGCTATATATGCTCCTGCCAGCCACATCGACTACCCAGTTTTCTCCTTGACCTTTCATTCGAATCTACATAATCAATTTGATGTCCTACCTGAAAACCATTCACTTCACAGCTGTCTCTGTTGGCTTTCAGCTTGACGCTTCCGACCTTAGATTCTTACCACCACGCTAGCTGGCAGATAATCCATACACAGACCCAACAACCTTCAGCCTTCGAGACTCAGTACTTGAAAATATCCCCCTTTGCCGTTCAGGCTACCCATCACGATATATCGAACTAGGAGAATGAACTCCACCGTACAGTCTGGCTCCATGAACATTGGTATTGAAGATTCATACTACTCCGGCTTTGTTGTTGACAAGTCAACCGAAGCTCCCTCGATGCAAGACTCGGCATACCCTTCTCCTCGACCGTCCTCGTCATGGCTCTTTCCAGAGAACATGAGCGACAGTTGCAGTGGCACGTGGTCTTCTCCTACTCCAAGCATCGCCTACTCTCCTTCTCCCCGGCCAGACTTTCGTAACCACTACTCTACGTGGTCGCAAGCAAATGCAGGATACTGTATGCAACCATTCACATCACTGAACCAAGTTCAATGTCAACCCGACGTGTCGGCATACTATCAACAAGAGTCCGCCTCTCCACCGTACTCTCATGATCAGTACCCTCAATTCCGATTGTCCGAGGAACAGGCATTCGACACTCGTGGGGTCGGAGAATGGACAGCAGCCGAACATTCGCAAGTTCACGCCGAACTGATCCTGGAGGCACCACCGGCTCCTTCCTCAACGATCACTCCTACGATTGTCTCCACCAACAGCTCCCCTGAGCGAAATAGCTGTCCTCCGATCAAGCAAGAGGAATCTACACAGCACTTTCATACCTGTCGAAAGTCCTCACCAAGGAAGGAACAAGTCAATAAAGTCAAGACAGCATACCCTTGCCCTTTCCTCCCTTACGGCTGTCCAGCATCCTTTTCTTCCAAGAACGAATGGAAGCGCCATCTCAACACCCAACACCTCTCGCTCAGTACATACCGCTGCGATCTCTGCATCCCTAAGCCCAGTTCCTCTTCCTCGCCACAACAGACCAACGACTTCAACCGTAAAGACTTGTTCATCCAACATCTGCGCCGTATGCACTGCAAAATTTCCTCCGAGTCCACATCGACAATATCCAGCTTCAAGATAGCAAGATACAACTGCATCATCGTACCCGATACACCCGCACAACTGGCCAAACAAGCCGATCGCTGCTACATTCCTCCACCTGCTCCTCCTACATCTACACAATGCATCTTTTGCTATTCCACTTTCTCTGGCTCGCAAGCTTGGCTCTTGCGTACGGAACATATCTCTCGCCATCTCGAGAGATTGCGCCGTGATGGACAAGAAGTGCCCAAGGTGGAGAAATGGAGAAGAGATATGGATGTGGAAAGATGGTGTTTGGAGAGTGGTGTATTGGTGCTATACCGTGGAAGAGACGGTACAGGAAGACTTCGAGTGAAGAGTGGCAAGAGAGTATGAGCGTGTGCTTTCTTTGAGATACCTCTATTGACCTTCGTGATGGGTTTGATGTATACGACTTAGCTGTACTTGTTTATATGGCGCCGGCATAGACGACTATTGTGATTCATACGAATATATACCCCTTCTCTGATTTCCATCTCTTGCCTTGATCTACCAATGAAAACACCTGCCTTTACCATAACACAGCCACAGGATTCTCCGAGGCCTAGACTTTTAGTGTTTGTATTCTCTGGCTTCGGCGTTCTTTACACACATGCCTTGCATTGTTGTTGCGATACCCGTGATTATGCTACTGTTTGCCCAAAAGAGCTTACATTAGTATTGGAGTGTTTGCAGCTTTCGGAGAGGTCCGAGAGGACAACGATCGTTTGCCCGGAGATGATAGAGCCGTAGAGATGTGTACGCGAGTTGATCCGACCAACTCAAGAGAATTCGAGAATCCTGTGGCTCCATTGTCCTGGATGATTTCCAACAGAGACACTTGACACTGGTAAAGGTCAGCGATGCACGAAGTATTTGACGGCGGTAGAGAGGATTGTCGTATTCTCAGGGTGAGGTGTTACTCCTGTCGAGAGGTTTGATGGTCGATTATATATCAGAGCATGTCTTTGGGACAATGGGTTGTTCTTGACGATCTGGTTGATTGACGGAGAGTGTGGCTGTAACAACGCCCGATGGACTTCCAATAGCCTTTGGAGTCAGAGGGAAGATCGTCGTCTGTGGATCGGAGTTGAGAGCATGGCAGACGAAGTGTATCCAGAAGACTCAAGCTTCGACGACTGGCGATTGACAGGTTATGTGCTCCAGACGTGAGGCTCTACCTCTGCTTGGCAGTACATAGTGGATGGTCGGTAAAGTAGAGCACGGATACCTTGTGGGAGAAGCACGGAGTAAAGTATCATCGCAAGGATGGATTTCATCTGCGATGTCAGCAGCAGGACTTGCATAGAGAAGCAGGCTGTCGAAATAACAAACTGCCAGTCCATTTACTGAAGACAAAACCCAGGTAGCACCGAGGACACCTGCGTGGGCAAAGACCCAAGGGTTGTAAGAAACGCAAGCGATTGACGTTCTCTCCGAGGAAGCTTGCTGACCGCACGTCCTCATCTCCAGTGGCGATCTTAGCAAATACCCCAAACCCATGGTCCATGCAGCACCTTCCTGGATTATAAGCTTGTTTTGCTGTCCGCTCCCTGCCCGGGAGCTTGTCAGCTTTGATCTCCTGTGATGGTTCGCAAAGCCCAGCTGAACAAAATGCATCGTGAACGGAAGGCTTACGGCACGGACCGCAACCACACCCATGGCTTGCGTTGCCGACGACGACATGGAACAAGAATGAACTGAGCAGAGAGTAGATATAACTTAAAAGAGAGGAGATAGATGTAAGGTTCGAAGACTAGAGATATAAGAACTGACTCGATTGGAAAGATAAAAAAAAGTTGATGACACCGAAACTCTTCTATAGAACGCAACTGGGGGTATTCGAAGAAAAGAAGAAAAAAGCGAGAGAAAAAGAGAAAAAAAGGAAACGACGCCGCCACCAACCCAAAATCTAAAACCGTCTATAAATGAGCTCCGCGCTAGAATCGAAATAGAGAGAAAATTAGGAACAAAGAGATACGAAATGACGAGGTAGACCTCGTTGCATGGAATCCTGCATTCAACAGGTAATCAACACTCGAGAGGCAGCTTCTCCACAACAGCCGCAGATGACGACTTGAGGAAGTAGGGCGCGAGCATCTCGTTTGATGCCCAGCCATTCACGAGCGTCGAAAGGGCTTCTTCTCTAGCAGTGTCAACACCCTTGAGCGTGCTGCTGCGGAAACCACCAGCACGGTAGAGAGCCTTGTAGAGAGCGGTGCCAAAGAGACGTCCAGGCACACCAGAAGCAAGCTCGGAAACAATACCAAGAACGAACAGCCAAAGAGCAGAGAAGGGCTTCTTGAAAATCAAATGATAGCCGTCATCGCCCCAGGTCTCGCCGAATGAGTCGGTCTCGCTGTCGTAGACCGGAGGTAATGGCTCAGCAGCGTGTACAGCAGTGCGCACAACCACCACCCAGAAGAGCGTGATCTTGGAAATGTCGATCGCGGCTACTGGTGCGAACCCATCAAAGGCCCACATGCCGAGTAATGAGTAAGCAGCGTTGAAAACAGCGGTTCCAAAGCCAAGTCTGAGGTCTCCGAAAGAGAAGGCTTGCATGCCCAAAGCGACGTTTGTCAATGCCAGACCAGACAACCCGAACGTGATTCTGATGATGTATAACCATAGAAGCTGTTCGCAGAAGAGACACACCATATGGCCATATCTGTTGAGCTTGTTCGTATGCCAAAGCTCAAACACAACCAACTGGAAATCGAAAGAGGATTTTCCGAGGTTGTTCTTGAGATGGAAAGTGTAGGGGAATGATTGGTTGACAGCGATCCACTTAGTCTCCAAGTAGCAGAGAATGAAGAAGCAAATCAGGATGGCGAAAAGAGCGTCGATCGCTAAGGAGTGAATCGTGATCCAGTCAAGTGTCGATCCGGCAAGGACAGCAGACAGAGTAGGAGATGTGAGGTAGACTACCGCAGAGCCCACTGCGGTGCCCAAGAGAGAGGTAAGAAGGATAGGCATCTTTGCAGGGAGAACGAATGTGCTCAAACTCAAAAAGGATGATCTTTGGGTGACCTCTTGAGCACCAACGTCCTTTCCAGCTCATTATATACAACCCTACATCCTCGGTTTCGAAGGTTCGACTCCTGGGCAAAGAGTCAAGAGCATGACGGAGCCGGATAGTGTACCGTGGATGCATCATCATGGAGCGATCCATCCGGACGATACGGCAACCTAGATCTTGTTCGCATGGGACAGTTTCTGCAGTGGCGCAGGGATGATGGTATACCGAGAGAGCCTGCGAGATGGTGTACGAATAGCCCTTGGCCAGGGCGTGCCGTGCATGAGTAGCTCCGTTGCATGCATGAAAGGCGTAAAGTTTCAAGGTGAGGTTACAGCCGTTGGCTTGGATTGCGGCTTAGCGTTCCCTCATCCTAAGGAGTCGTGATGGTCCGGACCAATGAGAATTGATACTCATCACCATATTTTGTTATGCTCCGAGTAATTTCCAGCAATCGCGCCGCATGATCAGGTGTTTAAAGGTTCTGAACATCCGTAATGTGATAAGATATCAACGCAAAGCCAGTAAATTGCGCTTAGGGTTCGTCGACTGAGTGATGCTCGAGTACCAGAATAACGTCATAGTGCTTCGAAGTCGAGGTCTACCACACCAAATCTTGGTCGCGTTGCGCGTCTGGCATAGCACCTACCTACCAGAGAATATCTTGCGACCAAGGTTCAGAATGACTCGAGACGAGAGTGGATACGAGCTTAACCAGCCATGGGTCAGTATACAACACCGATCTTCACTAGAGGATAGGGATAGTTCTGGAGCGGACCTGCAGTGCCAGAGCTTTGTTTACCACGAGCTTGCGAGTAGCCGGTTGCGAAGAGGCTGGCAACAACCTTATGCAGGGAAGAAGAACCGTGCGCCAGGCGCTATTTGGGTAGCGACCATCGACTTGGTTTGTGCCTGACTCTCCTCAGGCAGCAAGCATGGCGAGAGAGAAGATTTCATCGCAACCAAGAGCAAGCGGACACGCAAAAAAGGGCTTGTTACAAGCAGCAGCAAGCGAGACTTCCTTAAACACTCAGCGCAAGTCCATTGTCGCAGAGTGATTCACAATATTGCGACGGGTTCGTAAGGTGTCAACGTTTGCCTCAAGCGCTTGGGCCCGGGAGCCACAGTCGTCGTTTACAAGCCGACCTCCAAAAGGGGCGCTCGCAGGCGCTCGCAGAGAAAACCGCTCCTGAACGAGCACGTTCTGGGTCTCCCTCGTGGGCGCAATCAAATGAACCGACATGGCGCGCGGCCGTTGACAACGAGATCACACTGCCGACCGAGACGCATCACACCAGTCACCCACTCCAGCGGGACTCGAGAAGGAAGAGTCTTACAAGTTGCTTCTTCTGCGAACAGAGAACGATGACTCCAGCGGCGTTCTTCGTTATGGGTCGGTATGAAAATCGATCATCGATCAGCATCAAGATGCCTTGATATGAGCAGACGTTGTCGATACGGACCAAGTGATAGTCTGGACACGCACGGACACAGTCGGATCGGCTCCTTCCGCTTGTGGTTATTGTCAAAGTCGCATCGGGACAGCTTGGCACTCAACTTCCCTTCCTGTTGGTCTTCAGAAGCCTGCACTTCGAGACCCAAGACTTGTTCATCGCCGTTTCCCTCGAATTTTCTAGTCCGCGGCAAGCGGTCGAAGGATTTCTCTACCAGATGGTGTACTCAGTACCTGAGCGCCTCTCTCGTGGTTCGCATGCTGACCGACACGGCACCCGTCGTGACATTCTGCAAGAATACACGAGAAATGTCTCTACCTCATCAAGCCCCGCTCGAGCCTGAGGCCTGCACGCGAGGTCGCTATTGTTTGAGATGACGGACGGCCGTACGCTTTTGCGAGACATTTGATAAAGCAAGACCCACACGCAAACACTTTTCTGACTGCACTGCCGCGCCCGTTTCTTACAATCGACAACCCTGACATGGGTTCTTCCCACCATCAATCCACTTACTTTTGGTGAGAGAAATCTAATTCTGCGCCTCGAGTGTCGCATCGACTAGTTGTCTTAACCGTTTGATCTTGCCCTGGGCGTTCTATCAGCGGACACGCAAAAGACGGCAACCCGCCCAATACAACCGTTGGACTGTTCAGAATGCCGAGCAAATCATCATGACAGCAGTCCTGAACAATGAAGGCCACCCGTCAGTCGCCAACAGGCGTTCTGACCGAGACAAAACTGGCCCGGAAAGTCGTTATATTGCTGAGAGCTGAGTGCTCTGTCTGCTTAAAGAGGCATGGCAGCGAAAATCCACGTTATACGTACACGCTTTGGCTCATGGCTACGCACCTACTACTGAGACAGCTCCAGGTTTCGATACACCTTAAAAGTCAAGGCGACCAAGTATAATAAACTCCCTGCCTGCATTTCTCGTGCAGTAGCTCCCTCTAGGTTTCCGACGCGCGACGCGACTTTTTGGCACTACTCGGGACAACTACACCACCACCCAGCCTCCTTCTGCAGTGCACAGACGTACCGCATCACTGGATCTTGGAATCTTACGGCCGTGTACCCTGTGGATCTGGTGTTTCTTCATCCTCCATGGACCGGGGCGGCCTCTCGGATCGAGCCAAAGGCTACATCCTTGGCAATGACCTTCTGATGGGTTTTGCATTCGTTGTGGTAGTGGCTCGGTATTACTGCCGGATGCGTATGGGATCCAAGCGAGGCCTATGGTGGGATGACTTGTTCATACTACTAGCATTCGTACGTGGACCATGTTCAATGCTTGAGACATCTCGACCTTTGGCTTACCATGGTAAATCTAGATGTTTGCAGTAGGATTCGGCGCAGTAGTGAATGTGGCAATGGTATGACAATCCGCTAGCGATGATCGTGATCACGAATAAGGTCGCTAACATGAATATCAGGGACATTATGGATGGGATCGACATATCTGGAACATTCCTCTGGACGTACTATCGACATCCGTCAAAGCATATCTGGCCGCGAAGATACTGTTCATCGTGAGCGGAACGTGTGTGCGAATGGCACTATTGTTGTTCTACCTATGGCTCATCAAAGATGTGGCTGAGAAGGGCCTCAGAAGGATCATCTATGTTGTGATGGGCCTGAACGCTGCTCTGTGTCTGGTTGCCGTGCTGGTCTCCATATTCCGATGCCGGTATGTCCGAGTCAGTATCAATTTATATGAGCATGGCATTGACAGTTTGCAGACCTATACATGCGGCTTGGACGTCTATCGGAGATAATTCGCAGTGCTTCAGTGAAGGTGTCTCCATCACCACGATCGGAGCACTGCTGACGGTTATGGACTTTGTCGTCAACATTCTACCACTGCCTATCGTCGCTCGCTTGAATGTCGTGTTCAGGCAGAGGCTGGCAGCAACGGTGCTTCTTTCCTTGGGTACAATCGCGACGGCTGCTGGCATTGTTCGAGAGGTATATGTCTATCGTGCTTTCCTCGGAACCAAGGACTCAACTTGGGGAGCACTACCTTTGTGGATTTGTGCAGATGTCGAGATTTATGTTGGCCTGGTAAGTCTCAAATCCATCAGCTCTTACCTTGTAGTACAACGCTGACCCAGACACGTAGTTATGCGCCTGCGTTCCATCACTCCGCCCCCTCTGGACAGCAATAACTTCCTGGTTCTCGACCAAGAAAGCCCGTATTATACCTTCGAGTAACTCATCACGCCGGGGTGACTGTATTCCACCTTCCATGTCCTGGGACGAGTTCGACAAGGACGTCATCTTTGACGGCACCTCTTCTTTCCACTCTGCATCCAGGATGTTCAACGGCAAGAAAAAGAGTCACACAACAAGCGTCGCTACTATTGTAAGGAAGCCGCTTTCCCTGGCCGACTCTTTTTGCCCTTTGACCAGCAACAACTCCGACTGGGAAACAGTTGCGTTGAGAGATCTGGAAAGTGGCAGGCCCAAGGAAGTCCACGTAAGGGCTTCACTGAGGCACCAGTTACAGTCTTTCTGATCAGCTTCATCTCCTTTTTCCTGCATTTCCTAGCGAATTCTTTTCTCTGTGCATACCTTCTTCCTTCTTCTTCTCTTCAAAGCATTCTTGCTCTCTGATACCCCCTTCTTGCCACGATCTACTAGAATTTTCTGTCAGCTTGATGCCATCAACGTCAAACAAGCAATGTAATAACAGCCACAGTGCTCTCTCCATCTCATTTTCGCATTCCGGTCGTTCTGGCCATGTCGTATCATGTCAGTGCATATCTGTCAAAACTTTGCATTCGCCAGTGGCAGTCTGGCCTGTGTGGACGCACACAGTATAACACAGAAGACCGTCCAGCCAGCTTGGAGGCGTACGCCTGCCAAACCGATGTGGCAAACCCAGAACCTCTCCTATCCGACTTTCCATTGTTGAGTTTGGAACGCAATAGATGGTACGATGAGACGTTTTTCCACACAACGGTTTATACTGGCCTCGATGTAGTTTAATCTATATCGGGGTGAAATTCGGGGAGACCTCTCCAACCTCCACGCTCCATCATGCGCCTTTCACTTAAAGCATGTGCCTCAGAGATATGAGATGAATGCCGTCGTACTCTGCTAGGTGATATTCTGTTTTGGCATACCCAGAGGTGTCTGTCACAATCTGTTGCAATAAGTAGCGTAAGCTTCTTGATCCCAGCTTATTTCCGCAAACGGAGTCCAGTCCACACCATCAACTGCACGTTGTCGTCACCAACTCATGCTTTCCACATTCTCATACCGTTGAACGCACCTTGCAACACCCCGTGACCGTACGTCAAATCCAGCACACATGATTTCTACCGTGTCGGACTCTCCGATCTCTAACTTTCTCACAAGGGCGCCCACGTGAACGGTCCCCATTTCAGTCTTTCCCCTTGGCAGAGATTGTCATGCTCTTTTTCTTGGTATCTTTGTCGTGGCATGTCGCGGTTATCTTTGCATAGCAGCATCTCACACGGGAGGTATGAGTAAGGATACCAACTCCCGGATACAAGCGTCTCGATCATCACGCAGTCGATCCGGGTATCAATGATGAGTGCTACATTGGACTCTTCGGTTTGTTATCTCGTATATCGAGCGGTACGAACAAAAGACCTTGATTTCATGCAATGTAAGGAATACGTGTCGCTGTCAACTCCATCCTCTTAATTGAACTTGTGATAATCAGGGAGGAGATGCTCAGAAGCACTTTCGTAAGACTCGTTCTAGACCTGAGACAAGATTACACACGCGGAAGGAACATATGACCATCTTTGCATGCAGATTGACATAAGAGCGCAACAGTTGAATCATAACGTTTCTCATCTCTCTGGAATCCAGAAGGAGCTGGATAAGTAGACCTATTACAGACGCATATTGTTCTAAGTTCTACGATGGAATTCTAGGCATCAGGAAAGGGAGGCGACAGGTGAACGGCTGTCTCAGTACACATATCTGCATTGTGGCAACCACATCTAATAATTAACGTGCTCGAGGCTCGAAAAATAAAATAATAGCCCTCGACGGTGCTCCTGCGCGTATCTCGACAGCTGAATCGGCAACCAGTCATCAAGACCAACCCGCAGCTCAAGCTCCAATGCTTTACTTGTAAGCAGGAACCAAGCTGTAGGAAGAGGTAAGCTTAGCGTTAGAGCCAGTAAAAGGCTCGGTTCCAGCACCAACAGAAATCAAGTACTGGCTATCCTTGAAGCTCTGACTCTTGATCAAGTACGCAAAGAAATCCATCAAATCACCACTGAAACTAGCAACATTGTTTCCATTAGGCGTAAACGAGTACACCTCGTTAACACCATTGTTGCCATACCACAACTTCCAGCTGTGGCCTGCAACAGTGACCGTAGCAATGGGTTTGCCTGTTGCGGAAATGGGACCTGCGCCACCGAGCGCGGCTAGCCATACCATGATTTCGTATTCGTTCTTGCCGCCTGCGGG
>Ga0268251_10000587_pt1 | contig 11379 bp, 12 predicted proteins | sample AgamicAsMae_FD_200527 | JGI IMG/M metagenome (GOLD analysis project Ga0268251, IMG submission 200527) | Agave microbial communities from Guanajuato, Mexico - As.Ma.e (v2) (version 2) | ecosystem: Host-associated > Plants > Phyllosphere > Phylloplane/Leaf | place: Guanajuato, Mexico | collected...
GGACAGGGTTGGACAGAGTGATGACCGACCCCCTGGGCCCTGGGCTCGGTCATCACTCTGTCCAACCCTGTCCGACGCTCCGTGCTGCGTGTCATCCATCATCTGCCTGGTCTATCTCGTGCCGTCGTTGCAGCCGGAGTCTCTGACCTAAGCTTCGAGTCTCGCCAGCCCCACGTCCATCTAGATGGAACATGAAGTAAGCATCCTGTTATTGGGTGATGCCGATGTGGGCAAGACCACCTTCCTCTCGTACGTACACTGTGCCCTGTCGCAAACATCACCTGCCATAGCCATTCGGATCCCATCCAGATGTGACACATTCCTCGCCAATTCCAGTTTCCTCTGCTTCTCGTGCTTGACAAACACAGCATCCAAACCATGACCTGACAATTTTATCTCCAAGCCGCCTAGCTCTGGGGCCCAACAATACCACCTCTGCTCTGCCAGCCTTGCGAGATCTCGATCAACCTTTTACCTTTGAGCTGCGCGGCCGTACGCGACCCTACACCCTACAGTTCTACGACACCTCGTCACCCACGTCCTACACTCTGCTCCGCCCCAACCTGATCCTCCTCTGCTTCTCCATAACCTCCCGCGACTCTTTGATGTCACTCAAAGGCCCCTGGAAAAACATTGTAGAAACGCATTTCAACTACGATGAAAGCATTCCTGTTATCGTGCTTGGGTTGCAGAGAGATTTGCGCAGGGAAAATGTAGAGGGTATGGTGTTTCCGCAGGAAGCGCTGAGGGTTGCGGCTGAGATGAGGTGTGATCGGTATTGCGAGTGTAGTGCTGTGACGGGGGAGTTGTGTGCTGAGGTTTGGGAGGATGTTGTCAAGACGGCTGTTGCGACGACTTCTGCGCAGGGTGGGAAGTCGGAGCCACCGCCTTGCGTGTTGATGTGATACGCTCAGTTGAACTGAGAAGAGTATCGAATATATAGATGTTGTTGCCTGTTTTATTTAGCTCCTCTCTCGCGGAGGATTGTAGCGATGTCCTCACTATCAGAAGGCACAATGATTACCAGACTAGAGTTGTGCCCAAAGAGAGCTTGAGATGAGCTACATCTCAATGGCTGTTGTCCACTTTCTCGATACCACTGTGTCTTTCTATAGTTGTAACAATAATATATCTTTACATACAGGAAAGCATGAATTTCAAAATGATGTTCGGGACGATGGACAGCTACAACCTTCACATCAGTCGAGATCGAAACGCAACGCCCATCAACGCACAACGTCACCAGATCACACCTCGGTTTTCGACAACCAGTCACAACTAGCTTGAGGTATGAGCAACATCTTATTGCAATTGAAAGATACGTATCAAACATACATCACGCAAAAATAGATCAGATTAAGATGGTGTCGGTACGACCCTGACCCGGATATGAGTTATAGTGGATATCATCATGACTTTCTAGCTTGCAGTAAAAACGTCAATGGATCACAGTGCACTCATGGAAATGGCAAGAGTTGTACAGAGCTAACTTCATAGCACTGTATAATACAAATTACAATATCTTCTTGAGGAAAGAGAAAAGACGTGTTCGAGATAACATCATCCGTAGACCAGTCTCATTTCGAGACCGCCAACGCATCCAACCAAGTCAACCTCTAACGGCGATTACAACCACCAGATGAAACCAAGCATGACGGAAACCAGACCAACGCTCATGCCAGCGATTTGCCTGCTGGGGCTAGCCATACCAGTTTGACTGGCCGAAGCAGCGGCTCCGGTGCTGGTACCAGTGCTGGTACCAGTGCGAGAACCAGTGCTACGGCTGCCGCTGCCAGTCTGGGTGCCAGTGGCGCCTGAAGTAGCGGTGGCAGAGCTGGTGACTTGAGCATCGTAAGTCTGGCCGATGGTGGGAAGAGCGACGTTACCACTGACCTCCCAAGCACCAGAAGTGTAGGCAGGGCACTCAGGGGCCGAGTTGCTGGGAGAGTAGGCAGACTCGGAGACACCGCTGGGAGTGAGAGTCTTCCACTGGTTGCTCAGGTTGTAGAAGTCGGGTGAGATGGGAGTGGGAGTTCCGGTACGGGTGTATCCGTCAGGAGCGTTGGTTGCAGTGGGATCGGTCTTGGTACCGTATTGGATAATGCCGTAATCGTTGGCCTCCTGAATCCACTCGTAGATCATGACACCGCTCCAGTATGGCGACATCTCGGGGCCAAAGATGGCAGCCTGGTCAGCAAAGGTTCTGGGCTTGGGAGTGTTGCAGCCAACTTCCGAAAAGAAGATGGGGATGTTGTACTCCGTGATGTTCTGGGTCAACTGTTCGTATCCAGACACCTCATAAGTTGAGTCTCCACACCATTCATAGCTACCATTCGTTAGTTTAATCACTAATCGGGAGTTGAAATACATACGCGTTAAGAGAGAAGAAGTCTAGAGCATCGGAAGAGTTGGTACCGCAAGCAAGGTAGTTTTGAAGGTTGGGACGAAGGGAAGAGATGTCTGCAGCAGAGTAACCGACAGGGATGTTGCGGTAGTTCTTGCTGTTACGGTAGGCCTTCATGTCGCGAGCAGCAGCCTTGACATAGGGTGCGGCAACAGATCCGTTACCAGTGGTGAGAACTTCGTTGCCGACAAAGAAACCAGCGGTGTTGTCGAACTGCTGGAATTCATCCATGACCTTTGCAAATGCATCGTACTGCGATTGGTTCCATTGAGGAGAAGTCTGCTCAATCTGAGTAGTGAAAGTGTCGAGGTCGACGAAAAGGTAAATTCCAGCGTCGGCGAAAGTCTTCATACAGTCCTGGTGATCGGCAGTGGGGTCCACGTGGTAAACACGGATAGCGTTAGCACCCAGAGTCTTCATCAAAGATGCATCCAATTGGCATTGGTTGTTGTCGATGAGAGGATCCTCGGGAACAAGCTGGTAAGCGATACCTCTGACAAAGTATTGGTTGCCATCGCTGGTGAAGAACTTGCTACCCTTGACCGAGATTGTGGGAATAGCAGAGGCAATGGCGGCGAATGCGAGTCCGCATGCAATGCTGAGAGAAGAACGCATTTTGAAGAAGAGTGTAGTGTTGTGGAAAATTTCCGAGCAAAATTGACAGGAGAAGAAGATTACCGAGTGGATACGAGGGACAAACACGAGATAAGGGCGGCTTTATCCAGACCAGACGAGAACAATAACGAGTGTAAGCCAGGTCAATCCAGCGCGAAGAAAGAAAATCAACAAAAGTAGGTAGGCTCGCTCGAATGAAGTAGGAAAAAGTCCGCCATCTCCCCCAACTTGAATTTAGCTCATCCTCCTAGCGGCAGCAGGATGGACGATCTGGTTCATCTACTGCAGTTTCATCCGCAAATCCTGTGCGGCCCCATGGGACCGTAGATCATCTCTTGTCGACACACGCAGGCACCCGCATCAGTGCGCATCTTGCATGTGTGACTGGTCAGACACGCTGCTACTTGTTTTCTCAAACGTCCCTTGCAGACAGCAATGATTCAGCTGCCTTTCTTGACTGCCGGCAGCATGCTTCTTCGTTGAACTGTCACCACAACATGGTCTGTGCCTTTTGCAAACCGCCAGCAAATCTCCTGAAAGTGTTTGCAAAATCCAGGTTTTAGAGCCGCGGCTGCGGCGCAATTCTGCCTCTGTCTACGGTTCGCCTCAAGACCAAGAAGGTTTGTCCCAATGCAAGAAGGCTGGCTCAAGTCCGAGAGGCCGCGTATTGTACATACTTTGCCCTGGAGACCTACCAGCAAGTCAAGTCGCACTTCACGCCTTGCTCCTTTGCACTAGCCACACCTGCCAGCCACTTCAACAATCCAAGCACGAGTCTCTGCAGGGTGTGAGCAGACCTAGAGTCTCGGAGTAAGCTCAACTTCTGCGATACAGCCATTTCAATTAGGCTCCGATCAGATGCTGAGGGCAAAGTCGCTTGTGAAAACTATTGAGCACCGACAGAGCGAGGCAGTCGGCATGTGGGCGCAACCTCCACATACCGAAAAGCCGCTCCCTCTCATACGTCTATCCACACACATACAAACACGTGTTTGGTCAAGCTGCAATGTGGGACTTGTCGGTCTCCTATTTGATATCATCTGACTTTCATTCCCTCTGCGTAGGAGCACAGATGTATGTTCTCGTCATGCGTTCTGGCCATCACGACAGCTGCACTCGGTCTTCCAACAGCAGCTGCGATCCATATGGGTACGCGTGTAAGTGTGTGCGACAGCGCGGACACACGAAAGTAAATCTATCCATATCTCGTGTTCATCGCAACAAAGTTCAAGGTGCTCGCTGCGAACAAACGGTATTCTCTCAAGGGTCTACGGAAGCATTCTCATCTCGGGTTCGAGGGTGAAGTCGGAGATGCCACCGTGTCGGTAAACCCTCTTTCCATTGTCGGTTCAATTGAACAGACCATCGCTAGCAGCGGTCAGTAGTCATCTCGCGTCTTCATCCGACTCCCTCGGCGGTTATTCCCCATGTTGTCGTCTTTTCCCCATGGGCTCCCACGTGTTGGTGCTCATGAAGTCAAAAGAGATCAGCCGGTGGAGCTATTTGGCAGAGAGAGGAAAGCAGAGGCTGAAACACAATGGGCCGGCTATGTTCAAGGGCACGAATGGCTTCATATTTGTCCGTTCTAGATCAGTCCCTCAGCGCCTCACGCGCGGATATCCAGGCTCTCTGACGATGCGGGGGACCATGACATGGAGTGTCTGGCACAGAGACAAGAGAAGGGTCTAGGTGGGATGCTACAGGCAATATATAGGATGATGGGCGACGAGATACGTCGTCGACATTGCAACGGTTTGCTGGTAAAGGAAACAACATCTCTGTCATAGTATCGAATCCGCAGTTATTCCCCTCCAGGATCCTCTTCTGGAGCGGGCCGACATGGAGGCTCGATGCTTCCAGCCTGCCTCCGCAGTCAAACTGTTTCGCCAAATCTGAAGCCACTTTCGTCAGAAGGTTTGCCGAGGAAAGGCCAGTTCTAACCGCCTTTGAGCCGAGGCGGTAAGTCGAGGTGAGACAAGGCTTCCGAAAATGGCAGGGACAGCTCCGTCGCAGCGATGGGATGTGCTCCGGTTGGTCCAGGAGGCAGGGAGAATGTTCAAACTTCAGCAAGGCGATCGTGATTGCGAGTCTTGAACATAGCAATCTTCAAGGCTTGCATCCTTTGCTCTGACGAGGATTCTTGTTTCAGTGCGAAAAGAAACCAAATGTCTTTGAACGGACGGTTGATCCGCAAACGATACTAGTCGCTTCCCTCTCGCTGGAGCGAGTCGCGGTCATGTGTACGTTATGTCCATGCGTTTTAGTACTATTTTCGCCGGTGGAGTGCCATGACCAGAAGTCATGAACCCTGTGAGCATGTTCACATGGCGCGAAAAGAGCCAATTTTGATTTCTGGATAAAGTATTGGCGCTAAACGACCAAGCCCAGGTATATGTATGATGGACGCCCTCTCCCTCCCTCTATCAAGGTTTCTCTCATCCGTTTGGTGTTTATCGACTCCCCTCGGTTTCAGCTCTCCTCTTCGCCAACATGCCTTCCACAACATCGTGTCTGTCTTCGCCTAATGCTACACCGTTCATCATCACTGTCCAGGATGCTATTTTACTGGAAGACTCGGAGGGTTTCAGCATCCTCCGTAACCACCTCTCGAATGAATGCTGCAACGACTTCTGCAGTGAACACGAAACAGATGTTGTTGAAGACCAACAAGCCTGGATCCTCATGAGAGATATCCTCCATGCCCTGCTTGCACCCGTTGTAGCACTTCACGACCACACATCGAGGATTGCCCAAAAGTACACCAAGGCCATCAAACCAGAGGATATTGAATTTGCATTCAGGAACAAGGGCCGCAATGCATTTGTCTGGCTCACTTCGTTCCTGGCAGATGACGCAGACTGGTGTCTCAGCAAGGACTGCCCCGCTTGCGTAGTCCAACACGCCTTGGACGCCGAATTTCAGATCAGACTAATGGCTGCTGCGTGCATGCTCTCCTGCGCAAAGGGCCCGGAGCCTGGCGATGGCCCTACGCTCCCCTCATTCGACTTCTTCCTCCGATCGCTATGTGATGCTCTCAAGGAGGACGAGCTTTGGGGCCCGGAGTATTACGAATACGTCGAACCCAAGGCCGAAGACTTGAACCTCGGTATGCAAGATCTAATGCGTCAATGTGAGAGACTCGAGCTTTCCATGACACCGCCTGGTACTCCGGAAGATGAACCCCTTCCTTCATTCTCCTACTTCTCGGAGCGCAGAATGTCCCTCATGACACCAACCAAGACCATCTACCCGAGGAGACAGTCCGTGGTACCGGGCATCACGATAAAGCGTTCTAAGCTAGCCAAGGTCCAAATGAAGATGGCACAGGAAGAGGAACAGTGGCTTCAGTCTTTCGTCAACAACGCATGGCAATCGCTCAACCCATTCCAAATGGAGCTGCCCTCGATGAACACAATCGCGCGCCGCATGTCGCTCGTCGCAGGCCCCTGAACGAGATAAGCAGCTAGCGGGAAACTTCTAAGCAACAAACGCTTCTGGAAGACCAGCACATGCAAGTTCTACAACAAGCCGAGAGGCAAGCCACAACCGCAGCGCATCGAGCTTGATCGGGATCCCAACGAGTTCTCTTGTTGCCGACCGACAAGACGCCGCACTGCCGCTAATGTGACGGCATGCCGAATCTCTCGATCCGTGTTGGCTGAGGGTGCGGCATCCCAGCCATTTTTAATCCAAATATTGAAGCCAATATTGCTCGACATATACCTTTGTATCGGAAGGAGTGGAGCAAAAACAGAGGTTCCGTCGGATGACTATTTGGGGAAATTGGAGAAAGAGAGAACAGGACGGCACGAAAAAGGGCCGGCTTCGAGCAAGGTCAGAGGCCGACGCGGCCGAGTCAGAGACCATCTCCGCACGAGTGTTCGACTTCAGCTTGTTTGTCCAACGGGCTGAGCACGTTACTGATGGCGTTTCCAAATCAAAATCGATTTGACGAGCGACGAACACGGGTTGTTCTTCAGACATAGTCGCTGCTGCGAGGACTAGATCTGGTAACTTTGAGGTGTAGCGTACTTTCAGCAGCACATGATGAAGCTCATTTGGGTCATGCATGATCGGGCCCGAACAACAGTATAATCATTTCTGAGAACAACTGAAGTCCTTCATCAATTTGACGTGCAAATCATCATCCTTTGTGAGTCCGGCAAAGATACCACACGTTCTCGGTGTAAGTTCAGAAGGTAGGTAAATTACTCGTGGTAGATTAATGATAGTCGCAGGTCTTCTAGAAGACCTGGCCTTGGCACTCACCCCGCCATGGGTATGATCATTCTTGAAAGCCAGACAAAAATTAAATGCTTGCTTCAACAACCATATGCACTTAGCCCTCCGGTCTTTGACCACGACAGCGAGACCCCTCATCCCTCGACCCAGAGCTCCAGCTTTTGCGTCCCTCCTTCTATACACCACCACACGCACCAGCACCAGCACATCCCGCCGAGCCAGACGCAAAAGAATGGGCCTCCCCGACCCATCAGAAACACCAGACTACACAACCTGGACCCCCTCCCAACTCCAAAAACGCATCGCCGACCTCGAAAGCCAGTTGCGCGAAAACCGCATCGCTCCCATCCCTGATCCTTCGACTGTGCTGTTGCCGCCAAAGAAGAAGCAAAAGCAAGATCGCCCTTTCGATGCTAGTCGCTACAATACAAGACATGTTGCGTTGAAATTTGCGTATCTGGGTCAGAGGTACAACGGCTTTGAACATCATACGGGCAACAAAACGCCTTTGCCTACGATCGAGGAAGAGTTATGGAAGGCGTTGACGAAGACACGGTTGATTTTTCCTTCGAGGCAGGGTCAATTGAAGGAGGGCGAGATTGATTGGGAAGGTACAGATTACTCCAAATGCGGCAGGACGGATAGGGGTGTCAGTGCCTTTGGCCAAGTCATTGGTGTCCGGGTGAGGAGTTCGCAGCCCACGCCAAAGCAAAAGAAGCCAGCAGCACCACAAGAAGAAAATGCAGATGCCATGCAAGGAATTGAGGGAAATGCTAAAGCGCAGGAAGCAAAGAAGGAGGAGGAAGAGCAGCAGAAGCCAGAGAAAACTTGGGATCATATCAGGGACGAGCTACCGTATATCCAACTGCTCAACCGCGTCTTGCCCGAAGACATCCGGGTGCTCGCTTGGTGTCCAACTCCTCCTCCCGACTTCAATGCCAGGTTCAACTGCCGCGAACGTCGATACCGCTATTTCTTCACCCAACCCGCTTTTGCGCCTGTGCCTGGAGATGCAGGTCTGCTGACCACGGCAACTGGAAAGACATTAAGAGAAGGATACTTGGATATCGAAGCCATGCGCGACGCAGCAAAGAGATACGAGGGCCTGCACGATTTCCGTAATTTCTGCAAGGTCGATCCAGCAAAGCAGATTACGAACTTCGAGAGGAGGATCTTCAAGGCGTCGATTGAGGAGATTGATGTGAGCCAGACGCCCGCAGGTTTCATCTCGCATCCGGCGTTTGCTCAAAGCGCAAATGGGGAGAACAAAACAGGCGCGAACGGTGACTTGAGCATTCCAAAGATCTACACCTTTGACGTCAATGGATCTGCCTTCTTGTGGCATCAGGTGCGCCATCTGGTTGCAGTCCTGTTCCTGGTCGGCCAAGGGTTTGAGCCTCCGTCAATCATCTCGGATCTGTTGGATATGGAGAAGTATCCCACAAGGCCAAAGTACGAGATGGCCACAGATGCTCCGCTGGTCCTGTGGGATTGCCTTTTCCCTGATCATGCCGATAATGACCAGAGCAGAGAAGATGCAATGGACTGGATATATGTAGGCGAGACCGGCGGCCGCGAAACCAACAAGCGACCCGATCTTGATGGCGGAGACAGCAAGTTTGGAAAAGGAGGAATCATGGACTCGATCTGGGAAGTGTGGCACAAGCGCAAAGTGGACGAGATCTTGGCAGGCAGTTTGATGGATATTGTAGCTGCACAAGGCAAGCGATCGCCTGCAGATGTCAAGCTGGCTCCAGCGACAGAGAGAAGTCCTAGATTGTTTGATGGCGGCGATTGGCCCAGACCAGTGGGCACATATGTTCCAATTGCCAGCAAACAGAGGATGGAGCCTGTGGAGGTGGTGAACGCCAGATACCTCGAGAGGAAGGGCCCTTATAAGCCCAAATTCATGCGCAAGGATGAGGGAGACGAGTAAACACGAGCCATTGATTTAGGATTTTGGCTCATATAGACATGATTTTGCGCCTCTCCAGACCTCTTCCAGCACCCGTCTTCGCGGGAGTATGCTCTACCGCGTCTGTCAGCATGCACGTGTATGTACAGAGTGGAAAAGGGACTTGCAGGAAACACCACGACAACATCGTGTTCGCCCTCGACTACGATGGCCAGATAGAATTTGACTTCAAACCCCTTGAAAGCCTCGTACACAAAGATATCCTGAATCATATTGGTGGGAATGAACCTCGTGGTCGCAGTGCTGAGGTAGGTCGGACTGCTCGTCGTAGTCTGCACACCCATACCACGGATGACCAGCAAAGACTCAGTTGTATACCCTTTCTTGAGTATAAGAGAGTAGATGACTAAACTGATAGGAGCCAGATACAGCCATGGGATCCGCGATGCAGTAGTTGTGGATATTTCCATAAGGGCTGGAGGCAAGAAGGTCGAAGCGTAGTCGGTATGGCTTTTCCAGCGTGGAGTCGCAGATGCGTGGGCCTTTGCAGTAAGGATACATAGCAGAGTCAGACCTATTAGTATCCTGACCAGTCCGGTGAGGGTGCGGCGGACCCGTGCTGGGACTGTGGTGTTTGCTGAGCGAGTCGATACTTTGTACAACACGGTGGTTGGCGAAGGCCGCTTCACAGTCAATGTGTTTCTCATCTTTGCGATCTGAGATTGGGTAACCAAGGCAAGTGTAGAGTCAATCGAAGATGGGTAACTATCACGATTGATGTTGATGTTTCGCGCGCAAAGCGTCGCATGACGAAGCACAACCCTGCCCTTCCTCTCAAGCTCTCTGCCCAAGTCAAGAGCCAACTCTTCCTCTTTCCTTCTTTCCTCGCACAACCACAGCGCAAAGATGCCAACCTCACCGCCCCGAAACAGGAGCCGCTCACGCTCACCCCCACGCAAACCAAAATCATCAGGAGGCTTCCGCTGGAAAGACAAAGGCTCACGCGCAAACGACTCCTTCACCCGCGACTTTGATGACCGCAACCGCGACGATGCTGCACCTCCTCGCCGTTCCCCACCGCCCCGTGATCGCGACAGATTCCGTGATCGCTCACCCAGACGTGATGGCGGCAGAGATGGCTATCGTGCTAGATCGCCGAGGAGAGACGACAGAGATCGTTACAGAGATGGAGGGGACAGAAGGCGCTCGCCTAGACGTGAGGGTGGAGGCAGGGATGAGAGGAAAGAGAAGAGGAAGGAAGATAAGCCCAAGGACAAGGAGAAGGAAAAGAAGCCCAAGGTTGTTGCTGCGCCCAGTCGCGCGGAGCCTATGATTATTGTCAATGTCAATGATCGTTTGGGAACAAAGGCTGCTATTCCTTGCTTGGGCAGTGACCCCGTTAGTAAGTGTTTGATGTATTCTGATGCTACCCTGAGAAGTACTGACTCTTTGCGCAGAAGCGTTCAAAGCTATGGTTGCAGCGCGTATTGGTCGTCAGCCTCACGAGATCATGTTGAAGAGGCAGGGTGAACGTCCTTTCAAAGATCACCTCACTCTGGACGATTACGGTGTCAGCAACGGTGTACAACTCGACCTCGAACTCGACACTGGTGACTGAAAGAGCCTCTGCATTCTTCAGTTCCATGAACGCGGCTCTCACGAACATCACTTTGCCAGCAGACAGCGCCATAGCATATGTCATCTCGGAGCCAACATTGTCACACGCCAAAAGACACACTTTCGAGGCTCTAGTACGAGAACAAAAAGGCCATGGCGCATAAAAAGAGGCATCCTCTCAAAAGCATACCACGAGGTCCTCACCTCGCCAGTTCATCCTAGCAGAGCCACCAAGTATCTCAGAAGTTCTCACAGAATGAAATTCCGAGCTTGGTGATGACAGCTCCGTGCTATGTCTTCATACTATATCATGCAATGCCAATTTTCAATTTTCAAAGCTCTCTTTGAGGCCATTCCGAAGCGGCGTGCATTAGAACAGCCAGCTAGCTACTAACTTCTTATCGCTGTGAGTGGCTACTGCGGTGCGTGGAGGATGATGCCTGAGTGTCGCAAAGTACCTTCACCTTGGTTTGCAGAAAAGCCCCACCCTCTACGTCATCCCGATATGATGCTATACTCAAGCTCTTATGTTAAAGACCCTGCGACACCCTCAACTTTACCAAAGCACCCACCGCAACTTTAACCC
>Ga0268251_10000588_pt1 | contig 11378 bp, 8 predicted proteins | sample AgamicAsMae_FD_200527 | JGI IMG/M metagenome (GOLD analysis project Ga0268251, IMG submission 200527) | Agave microbial communities from Guanajuato, Mexico - As.Ma.e (v2) (version 2) | ecosystem: Host-associated > Plants > Phyllosphere > Phylloplane/Leaf | place: Guanajuato, Mexico | collected...
CAGGTCCTTCATCTGCTGACCCTCGTCTGTAGAAGGGTCCTCGTTCAAGAAGATGGACTGATCATAACTGCCGCGATGTGATGAGTTGTCGTCAAATTGGAAACTCGAGTGGCGCAGTGTTGTTGGTCGGCTGTTCTCCGGATTGAAGTTGGGAGTGCGGAATGGGCCGGGCGATGCAGCACTCGATACAGACCACCTGAAGGTAGAGCTGTCGACCGAAGGATGGCGGCGCTCGGACTGAGAGGCAGACGAGGTCGAGAGATGCCTGGTGGACGGAGGTTCTGTGCCGGGCTCGGCTCCGGGGGACACTGCTCCTGAGGTTTCTGGCCCGCCTGAAACCGAAAGTCTATTCGGCGTATTCGGACCGCCGATTTTGGAGAGCAGGTTCCTGTCGTAAGCCTGCGACGAAGTGCTGAGTGATCGCTGCTCCAGTTGTCGCTCACTGTGTAGTCTGTAGGACGGTGTGTCAGTATTGGCAATGAGTAAATAACGGCGCATGATCTTTGTCTCAAAGAGCCGAGGCGTTCAGCGGATCAAGCCGAAAGCACATCAACAATCAACAAACTCGGTGCACATGGCTGGCCAGTCAAAGCGATATGAGCAACTAAGCATGTGACAAGCGCGTGATGTCTCGATGAAATCGCAGTGTTTATGCGATCGTGGCAGCATGAAGAGGACGGCAGAACAACGCACCTATAGCCCGACAATTTGGCTTCGTCGCTGTCGCAGGGATCGATCATGGCCTCCGAGTTGCGATGCGGCACCGTGACAGTAGACATGGAGCTGCCTCGCCGGGAAGCGTCTGCTTCATGTTGTTGTGAGGCATCACCGGGCTGGTCGCGAGGTTGCGCCTTGTTGCCGCCCAGCAGACTCGAGCCGGGCCTGACTGTGGCGGCCTTGCCAAAATCGGTCCAGTGCTGATCGAGGTATTCCTTGTTGAAGAAGTTCCATTCTTTCTGCTGTGCCTGGGGCGTCAGATCTTCGTACAGGTGCGTGGGCGGCGGCAATGGCGGTGGCACCGAGGGAGAGTCTTGAGCGGAATGCGGGATGGACATCGGCGACGCCGGCGCATGCAGTGGCTGCTGCGGCGACTGTCGGGAGTGAGACGGCGGACTGCGGTAGCGGTGGTCGTGACAGTGGGAATGAATGCGAATGGAGGGAGTTCCGTCCATGGTGGACGAGCGCGCGCACAACTGGAAAGAGCGTTTCAACTTGGCAAAGCAAAGCCGGTGCTCGTAGGCGTTGACAACTGCCGCTGGCACTCTGGGAGAGGGAGGGGCACCACCTAAAGACGCAGCCGACAGGGACAGCCCGATCCAAATTCACTGGCACGCTCCTGAACTGAGGTTTGGTCCCAAGGCTACGGGTAAGCTGATGCTAAGGAAAGGAGTCGATTGCCCTTCCGCCCACCGCGGATAGACGACTCGGCCTCCTGCTTGTGCGTGTGCGTGTGCTCGATTCTCCTCGCTCCCATCAGCCCTATGCATCGAGTCGCAGGCGCTGCTCTCCGCTGCCTCCCTGTCCCTTGTCACCCCCCTCCAGCTTTGAGCCTGAGCACGCAGACTTCGCTGCTTCGGACATTATTGCTTCTGGTTGATCTCGTAAATGCTGTGCCTAGCTGGGTCTGGAACCCGCCTACTCCACTCAGCTCGTCAGGGTCTCTGCACGAGACTAACCTTTCCCTTGACCGTCTTCTAGAAATTCCACTTCCGTGTCCGTCGTGCGCTACCATGTGTCACGCAGTACTCACCCGTTCTCATACGACCGCCAGCTCACCTGCCATACGTCCGTACGCACATACACCACTCAATCTGTTTTGCGCGCATGCCTTCGACCTTCCACTGTTCCAGCCGTCCTGGTCAGCAAAGTCCAAGCGCCTGAGTAAAAAGAGGCCGAACCTCCTCCAAACTTACTCCTTGGCACCAGTATATGGGGGCTTCTAGCGGTACGTACACCAAGGGAACAGGTGCCTGCTAGAGCCCCGTTTCTATGCATCTTCGCCGTTCCATGTTCCCACTTAACTTCTGCCATGCCCCACGTTTTGACTGCGCATATACGAAAAGAGACAGGCTTCATTGGGGACAAAAAGCTCCCTTGTGTTTGCTGCATATGAAGAAAATCACCTAGTACTAGTCGCAGGCAGCATGTAACCGAATGGCACAGGCACATTTTTCATGGAGACTTCCGTCCTTCGAGTCTTGCCAATCTACTTGTCTTCAAATATAAACATTCATGGTACGGAGTACTTGTGGTGACATGCCCATGTAACCTCGACCCGGAGCCATGTCTGCTACTCTTGGTCCCAAGCCGCCTTATGCCTTACGAACTAGACATCCAAGCCACTTAATATAATCGGCAATATTCTTAAACATCAGCCCCCCACGCGCTGATGCCCATAGTCCGTACTCTTGGTGCTCTAGTAGATAGTGCTGGACTGCTAGTAGCTACCATCTGTCCGCACGTACTGATACGCATACCGTGTCTGTACAAGCGTGATGGCAAGGCTTGTCCGATGGCTTGGATCAGGATGGGATGTGCAGTTTGGCTGGGCCAGACCTGCTGTGCCGCTGCCTGAGGAAGGAAAGAGCCGCAGCCCCTGAGAAGCAGTGACCAAGGGGGCTTGGAGAAAGGTCGAGCAAGGAGTTTCTTTCGTTCCTTCACAAGACAAGCATGCATGCTCAACGGCGATATCGGTGAACCAGGTCTGTGCTCATATTCACAAAGTTGTGCTGGGTGCCAAGCCGAGATATGCGGCGTCCTAAAACGTCCATCTTGTGGCGGCGACTTGCTTGCTGTGTTCGTGAGCATCAGAAGAAGTCACCTTATAAGTCACCTCTTCAGATCTAATCGATACCTTGTCCATACTGCCATAACATCATGTCGTTGCTTGATAAAGTGCCTGGCGATCTCAAGCTCTACATCGGAGGGTGAGTAAAATCCGATCTATCTCGATAAGTTCTTTTTCGCGGCAACAAATGGAGGACTATACTATCTTCGATGTCCTGGACTCGACAAGAAATGGTGAAGAAGCATAAGCGAGACTGGTCTGACATCTTTCCAGTCTCTTCACCTTACGTCGCAAAGACCAACTCGCTGAAGCCGGCATCACTCATGTGCTATCGGTGTTAAGACTTCCTCTGGAAGAGAAGCTATTCGAAGGATACAAGCATATGGTCGTCGAGGTCGATGATGTCGAAGACGAGAACCTGCTTGAGCACTTCCCGGCAGCCACTCGTTTCATCGACGAGGGTCTTGCATCGGGAGGCGCAGTCCTTGTGCATTGGTAAGTGTTTCGTAAATCTTTATCCTTTGCGTTCAGGACTTCTCTATCGAAAACACAAGAAAGACTGGGATGCAACCTCCTTCTCCGAAACCCAAGTCTCTCATGCCTCAGTGAATAGCAAAACTGACGAGTAATCAACAGTGCCATGGGAAAATCACGGTCTGCAACCTGCGTCATTGCGTATCTCATGCAGAAGTACCACATCTCACCTTCCGAGGCCCTGGAACAAATACGACAGAGTAGGCCGCTTTGCGAGCCCAACGACGGTTTCATGCAGCAGTTGGAGCTTTACCACGAGATGCAGACACCAGAGAACGTTGAAGACACACCGACATATCAGCGTTGGGTCTACCAGCGCGAGGTAGAGATGAGTCGTGCTTGTGGTCAAGCACCCGAGGCGGAGAAGATTCGCTTCGAGGATGAACATGTGACTGCAAAGGATGACAGCGGATTCGACATGCGATGCCGAAAATGCAGGTAAGTTAGACAGCTGTCAATTTTCTCAAGGCAGGAAACTTACTCTTGATAGACGCACTCTGGCAACATCACAATTCCTGATACCTCATCAGGCTCAACGGGGCCCAGCCGATTCTTGCACACACTATTTCCTGGATCCTCTATCTTGGATGAGACCGGAACTGGAGAAAGGAGAGGTGGAAGGAAGATTGGAGTGTCCTAATCTGAAATGCAAAGCAAACGTAGGGAAATACGCATGGCAGGGCATGAGGTGCAATTGCGGAGAATGGATAGTGCCAGCTATCAGTCTATCAAAAGGCAGGATAGACGAGGCAAAGAAGCGCGCTGCTGATCCTAGCGCCATGGGTATCCGTATGCCGGCAATGGCGGGCCCGCGAGGTCCTGGACAGAACAATCTTTGAGCTACGAGCACTGTATCGTGGAGCTTGTAGTCAAATATCGAGCAAGATTTTAGCTGAGAAGGCTAAATCATGACCACATCCAGCGAAGAGAACCAGCCCCGGTAAATGACATTTGCGCGATAACATCTATTGTCATCAACATTCTTTCTACTTTCCTATACCTTGATGGCCTGGTCGTTGACACCGCCAGCCGAGTGTGACGACGTCGACAGGGGTTCGAGATTTTTCAAGTCCACACCGGTGTCTCAGTCGAAGTACAGCCTCTTCTGGGAGTAGCATGATGAACCTCTTAAAATCAATTGCGCGTCAAAAGTTAGGAACCAAGTGAATTGTATTCTAAATTTAGGTTTGCTGCAGGAACAGACACAATCGAGGCTCAAGCTGTTGTCTGGGGAAGCTTGTCCGAGGGCTTGCTGTCTTCCAGAATCTCGACGAACACAACACTCCTGACAAGACCGCCACCTACTTGGATCAACCAGCTCTTGGATATCAAAATAGTAATACAGGACTACTGCAACGAAAGGCGAATTTCCTTGTGCGAATATCGATTCACGGCGTCCCACCGAGCCTTCCCATCACTCACCACCTTCGACCGCCGACGCTTACACACACACACACACCATGTCTTCCGACTCGCTCTTCTCGCCCGATCTCATCTCGTCCGAAGTCGCCGCTGCCCTACCAGAGGGCTACACTATTCGACCCTTGCAAAAGAGCGACTATCATGCCGGCTTCCTAGACGTGCTTGCTGTCCTCACTACAGTTGGCGATGTCTCAGAACAAGACTTCGCCCAGCGCTTCGAAGAGATGCTGGCATCTGGAAAAGGAGCAGGAGGCTATCATATTTTGGTCATCCTGAATGGTGACAAGAAGATCGTCGGCACTGGTGCCCTGATTGTTGAGAGAAAGTTGTGAGTCTCACGAGAAGGAGCAAGATAGGGATGTGAAGACTGCGGTACTGACCATATCAACAACAGCATCCACAGTCTGGGTCAAGTCGGCCACATTGAGGATATCGCTGTCGCAAAGGACCAGCAGGGCAAGAAGCTTGGTCTACGCATCATCCAAGCCTTGGATCATGTCGCTGAGAAGGTTGGTTGCTACAAGGTCGGTTCTAATCCACTCTGGCTCGCATACCAGCATACTGATCAATGTCATACAGACCATCCTCGACTGCTCAGAAGCCAACGAGGGCTTCTACGTCAAGTGTGGATTCAAGCGTGCCGGTCTGGAGATGGCACACTACTACAACAAGTCATAAGAGAAACATTAATCTGCATTTACGAGAAGAAGGCGTTTCAAAAGGAGGACATATACACGAACACGTTTGGGTAAGATGGCGAGGAGCTTTGGTCACAGCATGCTTCTCTATAGAGTACAATGCACGTCCATCAACATTGCAACTGCGCCAAGACCCAGCAGGAGCCTTACCTTAGTCGTCAGGTCGGACCAATACGTGGTTGGTAGACGATTCATTTGCTCACTATGATGACGCCTTCTATGACTGGGCTCATCTCGAGTCCAGGCTTAGTTTGAGTGAAAGGACTGTAAGCGCGGAGAAGGAGTCGTCACAAGGATTCTTTGTGCTTAGAAGTGGACGCTTGCAGATGTGATGCCCAGAGGTTGACATTGCACAAACGAAGGATCAGGTGTGCCCCGATGGTCGCATGTCGAATCGTTGGCATGCCTATTTGTGGAAGATTGACTTGATCATCTAAGCAGCACTGAGCTGCATTGCTCGTGTCCGACGCATGTACGTCAAATAGCTCGAGACGTGAGTGGACGTCCATGTAGGGTTTGGAGTTCGAGATTGGCTCTCTTGGCCGAGGGTGTTGGTTGATCAAAAGGCTGGGCAAACGCGGCCGCATCAATTCAGCGAATCTTGCCCACGCGCGTCGACGAAACCTCTCATCTTTCATGCTCACAAGACAACAAGGAACCAACATCCTGTTCAACCCTGCTCACTGAGACAGGTTGGGTCGTAGCCCGGATTGAACAGAGTACAAAACGAAATTAGTCAATAAATCGCGACGGCCGGCCTGGAAACGGCTTCTTATATCCCTCGCTAGCGCGTCCCGGGAACGCCTCGTGGAAGGATCCTTATCTCTGGGACACTCGTCTGTACACCCAACATCGCCATGTGCTCGGAACAACAGGCTGTAGAAAGTCGGTAACCTCAAGCCGCCGTGAATGCACTAAGCCCGAACGTTCGACATTCTCCGACGTTTACAAAGAAAAGACTCATGCTGCCGAAACGCTTTCTTTGAAATGCCTGCTTTGTATCTGGTTTCCTTATCTCTTGGCGTCCTGGATGCGAGAGCGACCAGGAGGATTGTATGGGTGATGGGGCAATAGTGTTTTGGACGCGGAAGGAGTCGCAAAGATAAAGGCGGACACGAGATTGATGATTTGGGTGGAATAAACGAGCCCTTGACCGGTAACGGGGTGTTGCATGAGGGTAGAAATACCCTGCAGGTCCACCTCTCGCATATCACCTTCCCTGGTCTTCAAGTTTCTCACTCCCTCGATTCTTTGGACTGCTTGCCTGCAGAGCAACAGTTTTACTTGAGTCCATCCATCATGTCGACAGCAGTATGTTCACAGCCATAGTATCTGCCCTGGATCACATTACTGATCTTTTGTTCACAGCCTGTGTTCAACTCATCTGAGCCTGCCGGAGGCAACCCTCTGGAGGTCGACGTCAACGCACAATATGCAGGTCTCGAGTTCCAGTAAGACCAAATCAACATCAGTTCATTATAACTATCTCTGACCCCTATTCCAGCTATGTTTACCTCGCAGTCTGCTCATTCCTCGTCTACTTGATCATCCCTGGTATCGGCCTGCTCTATGGTGGTCTAGCACACAAGAAGAGTGGTCTGTCACTGCTGTTCCAAAGCATGATGGTCGTTGCCCTCGTCACATTCCAGTGGATGTTCTGGGGCTATTCTCTCGCCTTCTCTCGCACTGCAGGTCCCTTCATCGGTGACATGGCCAACTTTGGTTTGAGAAATGTCTCCGCTGCACCTTCCCCGGGTAGTGCTGTTCTGCCCGAAATCGTCTTCTGTCTGTATGAGCTTCTGTTCGCTGCTTGTACAGTCCAGATTGTTGTCGGTGGTGCCTTTGAACGTGGTCGCATCCTTCCCTCGCTCATCTTCGCCTTCTGCTGGTGCACCATTGTCTACTGTCCCATTGCTTGCTGGACATGGAACGCGAATGGTTGGCTCTTCAACCTTCCTTCCCTTGATTATGCTGGTGGCGGGTAAGACAAATCCCTCCCTCTAAGATGTATAGATCTATCACTAACACTATCGTCTAGTCCCGTTCATATCGCGTCCGGATGGGCGGCTTTGGCCTATGCTTTGGCACTTGGACAGAGAACATCTAAGGAGCACCACGCAAAGCATAAGCCTCACAACTCGACCTTGGTGTTTGTCGGCACTGTTCTTATTGTCTTTGGTTGGTTTGGCTTCAACGGAGGCAGTGCTCTCAACGCCTCGGTTCGTGGTATGATGGCTGCTTTCAACACCCAGGTCGCTGCTTCGACCGGTGTCCTTGGTTGGGTCCTCGTTGATGCCATCCGCCACAAGGGACGCTTCTCGGTTGTTGGCGCTTGCGAGGGAGCCATTGCCGGCCTGGTCGGTATCACTCCCGCTGCTGGTTATGTGAACCCTTGGCCCGCAGCTGTCATCGGCTTCGTGACAGCCATCGTTTGCGCTCTCCTGCAGGACATCAACGACTGGCTTCGCATCGACGACGGTCTCTATGTCTTCAAGCTTCACGGTATCGGTGGTATGGTGGGCTCTTTCTTGACTGGTATCTTCGCCAACCAAGCCATTTCTGCTCTCGATGGTGTCACTCTTGCTCCTGGTGCTTACAACGGCAACGGTATTCAGGTCGGCAAGCAGTTCGCCGAGATCACAGCCATCTCTGCATACTCGTTCATTGTCAGCTACATTCTGCTCATGATCATCAAGTACATTCCCGGCATGCACTTGCGTGTGGACAAGGAGGCTGAGATCAGAGGTCTTGACCTTGACCAGTTCTTTGATGAAGAGATGGACCACTGGGACCTCAGCCCAGCCGGTATTGATGTTATGCAGTCGGAGCAGACGGCCTACACACACGGCGTCCCTGAGACTCGCGAGGGATCCTTGACTCCCAACGACGTTACTGTTGCCGAGAAGAAGTAGAGTTGGCCCAGTCTCTATAATTGTTCTGTCTGTAGCCGGGTCTCTGTAGCATGACAGGTTCATTGCTATCATACCTAGTACTCCTAATCTAAATTGTTTATTGATTTAATTCTTATTCTTGCATGCACGTGAGTATATTGGACAATAATCTTGTTGAGTGAAGTAGTCGAACCACTGTGCATTTTCGTGAATGGTGAAGATTCAAGTCAGATTTGGAGTGACCCTGACGCGGGTTTTGAGTTGGCCTGTGCGACGGGTTTGTTTACTACCCCACACAGCAAGGCTGAAGACTTTCGTCCAAGTCCACTTTTGCGATAACAAGAACACAACAAGACAAGACGACCAACATGGCATATAGCGGGCGTATGAGCATGGCGCCGCGAGGCTCCCAGCAACCATCCAGTCAACCGCGAGCACGCAAAGAGGACAACGAAGATGCCTTTATGACGCTGGTGAGTCCTGCCTGAACTGCCCAACAGCCTGCATACAATACTGACAGTTCTATGTCTACAGCCCGATCGCGAGATTGCAGGATGTATCAGCGACATTGGCATCCCCTTCACCATCCAAGACCTGCAAAAGCCCAACCCACAGCAGATCCAAAAAGTTTTTGAATGGCTGGCCGAGCTGTTGATGAACACAACGCGCGAAGTCGTCGCGCCTGCCATGAAGGCCGCCGCCGACGATCTGTGCCCCGATGACCCAGAGAGGATCTTTACTGCCGACACTCGCGACCTCATGGGCTTCTTCGTCACACTGCGCCGCCTGCTGCTCGAGTGCGGCATCAAAGACTTCACCTTCCAGGATCTGTACAAGCCGACACACGCCCGTCTGGTCAAGATCTTCTCCTATGTCATCAACTTTATTCGTTTCCGCGAGTCGCAGACCTCGGTCATCGATGAGTACTTCAACAGCACCGAGCGTACAAAGGCCCAAATCGAAGACCTGTACAACTCCAACCAAGAAAAGGAAGAGATGCTGCAGGAAATGCAGCGTAACAGAAAGAACGTCGAACAAGCCATGCGTGACAAGGAAAAGAAGAACAGCGAGCTCAAGGCCCGTCTGCTCGAGCTCAAAAAGGGCCAGGAAAAGGTGGCCGAGAAGCTGGACCGCGTCAAATCCGAGCAGACCAGACTCAAGCAGGCTCTAGAAGACAAACAGACCCAAGCCATCAACGTGCGAAAAGAAGCAGACAAACTGCGTCCCTACACCCAACAAAGCCCCGCTGCCCTCGAGACAGCCCTCCGCGACCTCAACGCAAACCTCACAGCCGACAAATCCGAGATCGACCGTCTTGACCGCCGCACCCGTGCCCTCCAAACCAGCACCGACACATTCACCCTCCTCCACGGCGATGTGACAGGCCTCAGCCGCCTACTCGAAGACCTACAAACCGAACTGAAAAAAGAAGACGAGGAAGCCTCACGAGCAAACAAACACCGCGACGCCCTCTCGGAGCGCTCTAACAACGTGCGCGAGATCGAGCGTCAAGAACGCATGCTCAGCAAGCAACTCGTCAACATCCAGGGACGCACCACAAACCTACGAAACGGTGCGGGCGCCAAAGCAGAAGAGGCAAAGAGACGCATGGAATCGCTGAAGCAAACACACTCGGAGTTGGGTGAAGAGAGGCGTAAGCGCGGTGAAGAGGTTGAGAGAAGACGCATCAGAATCGAGCAGACGGAGAAGAAGATGGCGGATTTGAAGGAGAATATTGATGCTGAGGTGCAGAGTGCGAAGGAGGAGTATTTGAAGATGGAGTCGCACATCAAGCTCTACATTACAGAGATGGAGCAGAGCTTGGTTTGAGAGTGGAGATGGTTGTCTTTTGGTTCTGTTTCTTTTTCTTTACTTGATATACCCCTTGGATGAACCGGCGTTATGGATCGTCTGGATATGGTTATGAACACGATTTGATTGCATTATGATATCTTGACAAGTCTTTTGTTCTATTGTTCACATGTGATTTTTGGTCATGATTCTTGATTGAGAAGACGCTTAAGGCCAGCGCTCCTCCTGCTTCCAGGAACCGTCGGCCTGGTAGATGTAGACCTGTCTGCGAGCCTTTGTAGGGTCGCTGAGATCGAGCTGCTCGACTTCTTCAGGCTTGATGACGACGACTCTGAAGTTCTTTCTTGCGACGGGGTCTTCCAAATCTTCGACCTTTGTGCCGAGGGCCAGGTTCTTGTCGTCGTAGGGCTCCGAGGTAGGACGGCCAGGTGGAGGTGCCTTGAAAGAACCTTGATGGCAGATAATGTCAGCATTTCAACTTCAGTGTCAGTGTTTAAACCAAAACATACCTCTCAGACCAGGCGAGTTGTTGCCAAAGTGAGCAGTGAGCTCCTTGTTCCAAGACCACTCTCCCTGCTTTCCCTCGTCCACAATCCTCATGCGGCTGCCCAACTCGCTCTTGACAGTCCTCACACCACTGCTCTCCTTGCTCTGCTCACCCTCACCCTCGATATCAGGACCCACGACAAACGCCTCACCCTTCAATCTCCATTGCACCTGCGTCTCCTTGATCCAGTAGACAGCCTCGCAAGGGCCACCACCACCACTCCCCTGCATCTGCTCTTCCTTTTCCGCATGCCCGCTTCCCGAGGCAAACAGCTCGGGCACCTTCATCATACGCACATCAGAAGTAAACGTCGGCATCTCCGACTCGTAGACCCTAGGATTCTGGGGAGCTTGGTTGTGCTTGTTTTCGGGCAACTCTGACCAGAAGCCGCGGAAGATGCAGTAGCGGGCGCGGGGCAGGTAGGGTGTAGGTGAGTCCTTGGGGGCTGGGTGCAGCGATGAAAAGACGAATTCGGGAGAGTCCATCTTGTCGAGGTCGCCCAGGAAGGCCTGTTTCCAGGGTGCTGGGGCTGGGGTGGAGGTCGAGGATGTAGTGGCCATTGTGCGGGTTGCTTGACGGCTGAGGAGGGATAAACGGGGGATGATTCTTGAAGCTATGTTGACGGTGTTGTGGAAGAGAAGAGTTGAGGAGGAAGTTGCAAAGTAGCAGAGGTAAGAGGTATCGAG
>Ga0268251_10000591_pt1 | contig 11335 bp, 9 predicted proteins | sample AgamicAsMae_FD_200527 | JGI IMG/M metagenome (GOLD analysis project Ga0268251, IMG submission 200527) | Agave microbial communities from Guanajuato, Mexico - As.Ma.e (v2) (version 2) | ecosystem: Host-associated > Plants > Phyllosphere > Phylloplane/Leaf | place: Guanajuato, Mexico | collected...
GGCAGAAGCCAGTATGAAAGGCCGAACATGTTTGCGATATTGTGTTATGTCCAAACAAGTCGAGGTAGGGTTGTTGAAGGTTTGAGGTTGTCGCGTGGGTTTTGTGAGCAAATGTTCGTTGGTGGCTGGGGCCGTTGGGCGAGTGTATCGGTGTACAGAAGATCGACCGCAGCAGAATGTATTATAGGAAGCAAGAGGTGAGGGGTGAGTGTCGTGGCAGGAACAGAGTGGTCGCAATGGTCAGTCGCAGGGATGAGAGGGCACGATCCAAGGTGAATGGGACGACCTGGTTTTAGATGATGCTGGAAAAAAAGGCAAAGGCAGCGTCAGAGGTTCCAAAGCCACCATCGCTGAGCAAGCAGCAAAATGAAAAACGTCATAGGCGCATTACGGCATCCCTCGGAGCACGGCTCACCATCAACCGTCCTAGGGGAAATTGCGATCGAAATTGTCATCGGTTGAAGCAAAAGGCTGGCATGGTGAGACGCATAGTCTGGTACGTTGGTATGTACTATTGGTACACGAGAATATGGATGGTGGATGGAAGGAAGCAGGCTATATGCACTCGGTCGTCCACTCCGCCGGAAGGCTTGATGTAGGACGGTTGTGGCTGACAGGGCGAGGATTCAGGAACAACGAAGAAGCCAAACGAGAATGCGATCGATTGATTTTCTATTAAATGTCTTGCTGAAACACATAGCAAGCGGTCGAGTATGTAGATGCTTTAGCACCTGAACTCTTGAAAGCAGGAAGGTGCATGGTCTTGGGCAGCGGCAACATGGGCGGCAACAAGCGGCAGCAGCGTGCAGACAGACAGGCACGAGAACAACAGCAAGAGCCAAAGTGGCAGTCGCAAAGCAGGTCATGCTGAGAACTTCATCACATGCTCAGATCTATCGGGGACCGAGGTGGGAAAGCGAGAGCAAAGCCTTGGCAGCGGCGGCGGAAGGCGCGCACACACGAAAAGTCGCACGCGGAGTTTTGCCGACGAAATTCGCTCGCTGCCTGCGGTTCTCGAATCTCTGCCCTCTCATTCCTTGTAGCGGACGTCGTCGACTAACACCACAGCAAACATGCCCAAGGAAGTCAAGCAGAAGAGCGGCCTCGCTCGCGGCTTGAACGCCGGCCACGTACGTTGATCCCTATACCATATCCACCGCCTGCGAACAGTCACTGCACCCGCCGCCGCCGTCCGAGATGCGAATTGCGATACAAGAGGAGGACCACGAAGTTTCTGCACCAACGACCCAAGCACGACACACCCGACAAGCGCTGGACTCAATCGACCAAGACCGACAAGCTTACGCAGCCGCCATCGCATTCGCATCAACGACCTACGCACACCCCACTTCGAGATTCGATAAACCAAATCTTTACAAGATCAGTCGACTGACATGTCTTTCCTCTCTACAGAAGGTCACCCCCCGCCAACCCGCTGCCCGTGTCTCCCGCACCAAGGGTCACCTCAGCAAGCGCACCGCTTTCGTCCGTGACGTTGTCAAGGAGGTTGCCGGGTACGTTTTACCTCTTCACCGAGCTCGAAGATCTCTTCGACCTTGGCCTACCCGACTTGAATGAATTTAAACTAATACCCCTCAAGTCTCGCTCCCTACGAGCGCCGCGTTGTTGAACTTCTCCGCAACTCCAAGGACAAGCGTGCCCGCAAGCTCGCAAAGAGAAGAGTACGCCTCCACCGACACCACCCCAACCTGGAAACATGTCCGCTAACACAAGACACAGCTTGGTACCTTCGGCCGCGCAAAGAGAAAGGTCGACGAGATGACCAACTACATCGCCGAGTCCCGTCGCGCTGGTCACTAAACTTGTCAACCTGGGTGATCGCTGGTTGTAAAGTCAAAGTCAAAATGAGGAGTTAGTTCTTACTTTTTACGGGCACGCAATGCTATGTGCAATGGGCAAACCATGTTCCTTTTTTTCCGAATACCCATGCAAGCGAAAAGAGTCACTGCAACAAGTCTTGACGGCAGTGGCCCGCACGCTGCACGTTGCTAGGGTGGATGAAGGAAAAAAGAAAGACTATCTTCTCGAAATGAAAATGAGAAAATTGGTCCCGCCGTTCATGATTAACATTTCCTGGTCGCTCTTTGCTGTCTACAGTGAACTTCGCTATTGACCACTGACAAAGCTCACTTTACTGGATCATCGTTTTACAACAGCCTTATCATCTAGGGCAGCCACACAGCTCGACTTACATTTACCGATCACTCTCAACAGAGACATACGCTCTATCTTCTGCATCGCCTCACCCTCGGCCCATCTGTTCCTCGCAGCTCAACAACGACAAGGCTTGTGCCCAAATCATTAGTTTGACGAGCTGTATGCACGCCTGTAAGTGCCTGGATGGTGATCCTCTATATCTTCCGATCTCCTGGTCGCCTCATCAACCTGTTTTCTCTTTTCTGTAGCACTCTTTCAGTCGACAGCGTAGACTATCTCCTTTTCCTCTTGGTCACTCCTTCCCTATCGCTCTTACCTTCTTGAGCCCTGCTCTACTCGGTCGCTATTTCCTTCTACACATCTGACGCCTGTTCCCACTGAATCGTGCTCATTTTCCATATACACGATCACTCCTCGGATCACAGATCACATCCTTTGTAGGTGTTTGTTCGGCATGATCGATCGATTACCACGTCCTCCTAGCTCTCAATGCAGACAAGCAATACAAGAATGGTATCGTCCAACGCCAAGCTGCTATCCATAGCAACCTCCCCTGCCTCCAGATCCTGCCCACACCCTAGAACGCCCAGTATGCCCCACTTTACACCTCCCCTCTAGTAAGCAGTAAACGCTTGCGGCGTGTACTTGAACTCCTTCACCACCGGCGTCACGACCTGCGCACCACCAGCCTCCAAATCAGGGTTCTCTCCATTGGCCTCCCGCAACGCCGCAGCTTGACGCTCGCGCTCTTGTTTCTCAGCGGCCACACGGTTGATGTCTGCTTGTACGCCTCTGGTGTAGAGTCTGGGGATGTACCACCAGATAAAGGCCAGACAGATTAGGCAGAGACCGCCGAGGACGCCGACAGGGATTGCCCAGGAGGATGCGCCCATGTTGGTGGTTGGTGAGATGTGTGTGGTGTATGGTTGGTGGTTTGGTGTAGGCTATGTGATGGAGCGAGTTGACTTGGCTTTGCGAAGAAGCTTTGCTGGGCAGGAGAAGGTTTGGCTGAATGGTATGAGCTTGGTGACGATATATTGGAATCGTGCGACAAACCGAATGTATTTCTTGAGTCCGCTGTCGTTTGCTCGAATTGGATGAGCTCTAAATTTGACGTTGTATCTCTATGTTGTTGATGATTGAAAAAGCGCGAGGCAATAGGCTGACAGAGGCACAAACTCAGAACAAAAGGCATGGCTATATTGAGTGCAGGCGCAAGGCAGTTATCCCCATGGAGCGGGGTCCCCAGTCAGCCACCCACCCACACTTTGAGTACAGCGGTACCTTGAAGCGAAGGATCGATTCCATGATTCATCCTCCAATACCATCACACTCATTACATGCGCTCACTAACCGACATATGCTCCTCCGTCTCAGAGCAGATCAGTCCGTTCTCAACAATGCTAACTATCTGCTCATGTCCAACAGCAGAGTTGTCGTTCGTCGACTGGAGCAAATACCACACCCACAAGTTCGGAGTCGATAATAAACACGCAACAAGCACTGGACAAGCATCTTACCGTTGTGAAGGTGTGGAGGCTAGCGAGATGGCTTGATCATATATTGACAACGACCAATCAAACACATCCGACTCAGCCCAGTGTTTCCTACAACAGCATATGCACAGCCGCATGCGACATCAAAGTGTCAGCTGGGCAAGTAACCTTGAGCCGTCTTATCCGGAACATTTCAAAGGATTTGGCCCGCGACTTTTTTCTGGTGTGTAGAGTATATTGAGCGACTGAACCTCGACTGATACAGATATCCATCTACACTTCTCTGGTTTGATTGTGTTAACGATGTGATTGCCTGTCATCTCGATTTGCTTGCGACAGATGTGTTTAGCTGGTGTCTTCTACTTGCGTACTGCCCTCTGCGTTCAAGTGAAGGGCTCATGCTTTTCTGATTCGCTCTCCTCGATGGTCTTCCAGGTCTTTGAACATTTTGAGATTGTCATCCACTAATCTTGACTGAAATATCTCAGTGGCTGTGGACGCAGTTCCATCCCTGTCTGGCAACAGTCTTCACATCACACCCACCTGAGGTCCTCGGCTGCCAACATCTAAACAGAAGCTGGTCTTCTTCAGCTCACTGCTCTGGTCTGGAATCTGTTCAAGACTCCATTGGACAGCTTGTCACTGAGTTGCTTGACTGTCTTACACGTACATGAATTCTCCGCTCGCTATTACAAGCATGGTTGCATATCCAGACTGCGCTCTCAGAAGCTGCTGATGTTGAGTCTCGAACAAAGCCGCTGGCATTTGCAACAGACATTGCCCTGGGCATTTTGAAATCTTTGTAGGCCTCACCTGGACAAGAGACATTGACTTCATGTGGTCTTCGATGCCGGCAATGGCCAATAGCACCAACGAAGCTCTCTTGCAACATATACAGTTCCTAGATCTTCTCGGCTGAACATCTGATATCCTACCATGCGTCAGAAGAGGTCGACAGTATTGCAGGTCAAAATTATCAAGCCAATTGTAAAAAGTCGTGTGCAAACTATAGCCTTGCACCAGTGTCTATGTTGCTTCAATCAGGACATTGCTGCGATTGACAGTTGTACCCAAGATAGACCGAAGCTAAGTCTAACATGTCTGTGTAACCAAGTACAACTTGTCTTGATAGTTATTGTTCAATAAGTCACGTTGCAGTCAGACCAAGTTAACAATCGTATGAGCATTGATCAAGCAGTGTCTCGCAGGACTGCACGACTTGGGACTTTTCAAGGACTGTCTCGCGAAGCTTGTCTCCGATTCTGTCTCCGATATTCTTGTTGAAGACATTTCTGTCGCAGGTAGGAGAATGTCCGACAACAAAGCGGAGAGCAAAAGCATATATGATGCTCGAAAGTCACCATTCAACCACATTCTCCAAACAAACAAACTCTCATCACCTCACCCACCAAACACCATGATCGAAATCTCAACATCTCGCACGGAAGCAGCAACCGACGTCGATATGAACATGGCTTCCTCAACTCCAACTCCAGCATCTACTAAAGACAACACACTCGAATCCATTGAAAAACAATGTATAGTCTTCCAGTCCCGCATCGACTCCGTAAGATTCTCTCCTCTGGCAGTCATTTCTAAACACAATCGACTGACGCTCACAAATAGTATCAACACGAACTCAATCAGATCCAAGCCGAAAATGCAGACATTCACCGCAAGCTTAACGCTCACAAGCAAGAGGATAGTCGTGACCGACCCATCGACAGTGCGTCCCCAGAGTCAATGGTTGTCAAGCAAGAAGATACGGAGGAGATGAGCATGAGAGAGGCGAACGAGAGGAGAAACCAATTGAAATGCCGGCTTGACCAGATCCAAGAGGAGATGGATGAACTGAATCTGGAAATGGACAGAGCGATGGAAAAGGTGGAGACCTATCTTCAGTAATGGTGAGGTCGGAGTTTGACGAGGACATATTCGCGGAATCTTGTGATTGTCTGTTCGAGAAGCATGTTCCAGGTCAGACAGACTGTTCGATCAAGTGAGCTCGCCATGCCATTCAGAACAGGCAATGCCATCTAGATGCTGGCAAGAACAGATGGGTCTTCAGACGTGCAGCTCGAATTATCGCAAAACATTCGTCTGTCCCTGTCGAGTTGGAGCAAAAAAGACTTGTGGTTGAGATACAAGCAAGCATAGATTCCACACCTGCCACACTATTCGATAGCATTACATAGTCCGCTATGACTGCTTGCGTGGCCGACATTAAAACACCTGTGGCTTTCGTCTTGTGCAAGTCCAGTGGGCTTTAGTTCTAGGTCTTTCTGACGAAACTGTCAGTGTAATGACCTCTTCGAAGCGTTCCGCATAGGGATATCCAGCGGTTGTCGGTTTGATTGAGATGCACATCGCGATTTGCTTGTCGGCTTAAATGACAACCGCGGAATGAGCCCATGCTCGCGACGCGAACAGGGCTGCATTGCTTGACAAGCAAAGGACCGCGACCATATGAACAATCGTTGTCTACTTTTGCGACAAGATATCGACGAGTGTGAAATGATGTTCACAAGGGAAAAAAATTGCAAAACGTACAGCAGCAGGGATTCCCACGTGGTCACCCACCGTAGTACTAATCTGCCGTTCAACTGCTTATGTATGGCAGAGCGGACGGGATGCCCAGTTTTCAGCTGACTGTGGCCGTACGTGCTGGGAAAGCAAAATTTTCGTTTTATAATCTCTTGTTTTTGTCATTTTGATAAGCCATCCGCGACGACACCGTCTCAAGGTCTAATCAAGCTGAAGATGGTCTGTTAGACCCATATTGTCATTCAGCACACAGAAGATCATCCTTGAACAGTCTTCTGGTCTCTCACGGTGTGTCACGCTTTTCTCCACTTCTTGCACCCTCTAATCGTGACTTCTCTCTCTGTCTTTCTGGAAACAAGCAGATATATCTTTGTTTCCAACATTGTGCACTAGTGACGACCCCAGCTCACCAAATTCGCCATTCAGACACGCCTAGACAATATATTCATGCGAGCTTCACAGATAAAATGGTATGAAGGTGTGTTGTGGTTGCTCTAAATCACTGTCGTTGATATTTCTTTCTTGTTGAGGGCACAACCCTGACACAAGGACACAGCAGCAAAACTCAGAAGAGCAGAGACAAGCGTTTTTAAGCAACATGGCATATATGATATAACAATCTGGTAGTGACATGATATGATGCTGTCTGCGAGTATCAAGAATATCTAACATTTCTCGAAAAGATGAATTGCAGTCTGTCGTCGCATTTGGCTCCCGACCCCATAACTTGTGGCGGCGGCAAGGCTTCAGCTGTGACCGTAAGCCACCTGCAGAGTTTTGACAGAAGCTGAGTGATGTCTGTGTGCGTCGTACGACCTCCAAGGACACTATGTCGTCCGTGTATGTGTGTGGAGGTGGAAGTAATTAAGCACATAAGAGTCAGGATGTCAGCCAAAATGCGGCGCTTGCGATTCTTGGCTGGTGTCTCAGTAGAACGATGACTTCATGACGCGTTTCTAGTGGGCTCTCACATCCTCAACGCGTCCTTTTCGACATGTCGTGAAGTCATGGTGTTTGTTTGGTGTTGCTAGGATAATTCTTCTTGCTACAACCTGCTTTGTACCATTTTCTTGTCCTCGTGTGCTTCTATTCGCTGGATTATCGCCGAATATCCCGCTGGTGACACGAAACAGACATGTCGGCCACGTACTTCACGTGCACTCTAGGTCAGGCACAATCTTTGGGTCTTACAAACTCCAACTTCAAGAATATCAATCATTTTGTCGATCTTCAAGCAGAGGCTATACCAGATCAACCTGCGGTCGGATTTGCCATCCCCTCAAACTCGGATTCGCAATGGAAGAGCAAGACATGGACCTTCTCGGATCTGCAAGATGGCTCTAAAAAGGTCGCTGCTCTGCTGCAAAAGACGCATGGGGAACTCCTGACCAAATCGGATACAGTTGCATTGATTTGCCCAAGCACTCCGGAGTTTTTGTTTACGTGGCTTGCTCTCATGAGATTAGGCCATCCAGTCTTACTGATAGCACCGCAATGTCAACCGGCAGCGATCGCTCATCTGTGCAAGGCCTGCCAGACCACTGTCATATTCCACGACGAGACTTATGCTGCTCAGTCTGAAGAGGCTGCGAATGTCACCCGCGACGATGGTGGAGACCTCCATGCCATCGAGCTGCCGTTCAACAAAGGACCCTCGCTGACTGACATCCTGACAAACGGAACTTTCGAGTCTTTGAGCTTCCCTGAAGTCAAGGAGACGGATGTTGCATATCTCCACCATACCTCTGGAACATCATCTGGCGTACCCAAGCCGATCCCACAAACACACCGCGCAGGTGCTGGCGTTCTTCCTTCGTTCCCTGATGGAAAGCAGTGTGCAACCTTTACGACCACGCCACTCTATCACGGTGGTGTAGCCGACTGTTTCAGAGCATGGACGAGTGGCGCACTCATTTGGCTGTTCCCTGGCAAAGGCATACCAATCACCGCAGCAAACGTCATCAAGTGCTTGGGTGCAGCAGAGAAGAATGCAGAGCAAGGACTTCCCCCTGTCAAGTATTTCGCTTCCGTGCCATACGTGCTTCAGATGATGGAAGCAGACGAGCAAGGCTTCAAATATCTTCAGAACATGGACATTGTTGGAGTTGGCGGCGCTGCTTTACCAGACGAAGTAGGAGATCGCATGGTTGGTAAAGGAATCAATCTTATTTCAAGATTTGGCAGTGCAGAGTGTGGTTTCCTCATGTCATCTCACCGCGACTACACAAAAGACACGGCATGGCAGTACTTGCGCAGCAATGCAGGAGCCGAATACCTCGTCTTCGAGAAGAACGAGGACGGGCTCGCTGAACTGGTGATCAGGCCAGGATGGCCACATATGGTAAGTTCTCTCTGCGTACCGTTGAACCAGACATCTACTGACATTACATGTCCAGGCCAAGCAGAACCGCGATGATGGATCCTTTGCCACAGCCGATCTCTTTGCACCACATGACAGGATTTCAAATGCCTGGAGATACCACTCACGAGCGGATTCCCAACTTACGTTGATCACTGGAAAGAAGTTCGACCCAGCTCCATTGGAGGGTGCCATTGCCACTGCAGATCTTCTAGACGACGTCCTGATCTTTGGAAACTCACAACCGTTCCCTGGCGCCTTGCTGTTCCGTTCAGAGACGGCACGAGACCTCTCCGACCACGACCTCGTACAGAAGATCTGGCCAGCTATCGAAAAACTCAACTCGGAAAGTCAGGATCATGCTCGTATACCAAAGAAGATGCTGGTTGCCATGCCAGTACTTGATCATCCGCTAGAGAAGAGCAGTAAAGGTACCCTTCAGCGAAGTGTGGTCGAGGCCCGCTTCGCTCAAGATATCGACAAGGCATACGTCAACATGGGTTCCTTCAACGTCGGTGATGTGCCTGACGAGAAGGTTTCCACTGTCATCATTGAGATGATACAATCCATCGTCCCGAAGAAGGCCAAACTGGAAGATAACACAGACCTCTTCTCTTATGGCGTTGACTCGGTCGCCGGTATGCAGATAAGATATGGCCTTCGTCAACTCCTCCCACAATCGACCAAACAGTTGCCGCTCAACGTGGTGGAGGACTGCGGCACGGTGAAGCGATTGACAGAGTATGTCGTCAAGCAGCGTCATGGCGAAGAGCTTACCGACGACGAGGACGAACGCAAGCTCATGCTTCAACTCGTCGACCAGTATTCCAACTTTGATAACAACAGAAGCCCATCGTCGTCCACCAGCACCACCAACGGGCAGGGTCAGGGTCAAAACGACAAAGGAGATGTTATCGTCCTGACCGGTGCAACGGGAGCTTTAGGGGCTCATCTCCTGAATTTCTACCGTCAACTCGATTCCGTCAAAAAGGTCTACTGCCTCGTCCGAGGAGCTGAACTGCAAGCTTCAATCGAGCGGGTCGACAAGGCTCTCACGCAGCGCGGCCTCGCCGGCCTCGAGAAGGATGACGAAAAAATCGAAATCCTCCAAACGTCACTGGGAGATGATCACCTGGGCCTCTCCAGTGGAGATTACGAAAGGATTGCACAAGAGGTTTCGATTGTTATGCACGTGGCATGGAGTGTCAATTTCCGCATGCGTTTGCGCAGCTTTGCAAAGGACAACATTGCGAGTAAGTCATCCCCCCAATCCTATGCATGCACGAAAGGTGTGTGTGACCAGCCGTTTGATTCTCTACACCGCCGTATCAGAAGACCTGGTCATAGGGTGCATGGAATGCAGAGAATGATGCTATTCTTGCAATCTACACTCCCAGAAACCAGGTTTTTCTATATTGCAGATAGATGAATCTTTGCTGCAGGGCTGCATCACCATCAAAAATAGCAAAACAGACCATCAACTGACCGCCGGATTCTACAAACGCAGGTGTGACAAATCTCATCAATCTTGCATTGAGATCCGGCAGATCTGAAGCAGCTAAATTCGCATACTGCTCGAGCGTAGCAAGTGTCATGGCGTACAGCAAAGGTACCTCGATCCCTGAGAGAATTATTGACGACCCAGACGCAGCCAGCACCCTGGGATATTCCCGCAGCAAGTGGGTCGCCGAACAAATATGCAGCAGAGCGAACGAGCGCTCCCTGCTCAAAGGCCGTATCGCCATATTCAGAGTTGGCCAACTCTCAGGGGACACCCAACGCGGCATATGGAATACCAGCGAGGCCTGGCCGATGATGCTGAGCAGCGTCAAAGTATCCGGTGCACTGCCGAACCTCGATAAGGAAACTCTCGACTGGCTGCCAGTGGACCTCGCTGCCACGGCCTTGATGCAAGGAATAGCAAGCGTGGACGGGAGCGGAGATGGCGCGCATGTCCTGCATGTGCTAAACGAGCACCGTCGTCCAACATGGCCCACAATGTTGCAATGGCTTAAGAAACGATGTGCCTTTGACATTGTGGACCCGCCCAAGTGGGTAGCGCGACTTGAAGATATGCAGGAAGGCGACGGCGCCGATCACCCCGCATATAAACTTCTAGACCATTGGAAGAGGGCTTATGCCCCTGAGCACGAGTCGGAAGAAGACACAAGTTCGGCACCGACCGTCCTGCCGTTCGACATGGCCAGGACCAAACAGTCAGTCGCGGTTCTGAGAGATGTCAGTCCTGTCAATGAGCAATATTTTGCCAAGATCTGGGACTGGATCGACAGCGCCATGTAGTTATCTAGCCATCATAGAGTGTGATAACTCGCTTTCGCTATCATAGCACGTATAGTATATTCCTCTGCTTAGATACTGATCCGAGTATAGACTTTGGGATCCTTGTAATCATGGTGCAAACACAACCCCTCTCTCGTTCGCATAAGTTTGCTCTTTTGCGAGCCACTTGTTGAGGAGGATGATTGTGGGAACATACTCTCGTGATGGCCATGCAATACCAGTATGAGCGAGATGAGAAGCGTTGCCGACGATAAACTCTTGCCCCTGGATTGAAATTTGGCAGGTATAGACAGAACGGCCAGGCCTCGGGATTATGATCCTGGTATAGGGAGAGAGGTATGGGGATGGGAGTGTAACGTCTCGTGGCTTGAATTGAGGAGCAGAGATCGGTTGGGGGCAAGAGAGGTCGATTTGAGTAATGTTCATGGTCACTAAGCCTCCTTGGACGACATGTCAG
>Ga0268251_10000592_pt1 | contig 11330 bp, 11 predicted proteins | sample AgamicAsMae_FD_200527 | JGI IMG/M metagenome (GOLD analysis project Ga0268251, IMG submission 200527) | Agave microbial communities from Guanajuato, Mexico - As.Ma.e (v2) (version 2) | ecosystem: Host-associated > Plants > Phyllosphere > Phylloplane/Leaf | place: Guanajuato, Mexico | collected...
GAGCTGACAGCAGCTGTACGTGCAGACACCTTTCTTATAGCAGCTTCCGCTATGGCTCGGTCCTTTGCGGTCGCGCAATTGCTGATGCGCTTGCAAGCATTGGTCAAGGTGTCAGGGCTAAGCCCGAGTAGAGGTGATCTTGTCCTAACACTGCTTTGACATCAGCGATCCGGCTACGCATTATTTTCTCGACATGAGCAAGACATACTCTTCAAGATACCAGGTACAAAAGTAAATAGGATGTGTTACCTGCCCCTTGACAAGTACACCGTTCAAAGTGGTCGCTGAGCACTCTGAAGGTCGTGGCACCACGACTGCGGACTGGACGATGATGAACCACGAGCATAGAGCCAGGAAAGACCGAAGGGCAGCCATGTTTGGTGCGATCCAAGTAAGTAGTTGACAGGATGAAGCTGGCGCCTATCCATGAGGAACCAAGCCCTTTATGCACCTATTTGCCCCGGACTTTGAAGCGCATACATCCTGCCCGAATTTGTACATCGTTTTTCAGCTGCCTATAGATCGAGATGAGACATCATGATTTCAGCTCCTCCAAAGTCGTTTGACTTCTATGTAAGGCTCTGTCTTAAACTTTCAACGAAGAGGAGTGCAACGGTGTGATGGCTGACCTCTAGCACATAGCCTGCAAGAATTGTGACGCATCGAGATAGCGTATGATGTTTGACTAGGATGAGGAGTTGCCACACATAGGCGGCAGAACGAGCCATTAAACAACCATTTCGCGCTTCCAGACAAGAGACTCATCATCGCAATTCCATCACTTGGAGTTTAAGCGACCTGATCAAGGGGACTCGGAAAACGTTGCACAGAATTGGAAAGCTCGGCCGCCACGCCGTTGAAGACAGCGACGAGCTGAAGAACGCTTGGAAGCTCGAGCATTCGGTCGGCAAGACGCGGTCGGCCTTCTCTTCCGCAAGAACACCAGTGAATTCTACAGGTGAGTCAAAGTCGTCGCATACGGCCAAGGCTTTTTATGGAGAAAGAGTCCGATGCTCTCCGCCTCAGTGCTGGGAGCTGAGCTTTTTCGCATGGGAAAAATGCTCCTGTCATAGCGCTCAGATGAGTTACCAGAGTCCAGTGACGAAGTGCTTAAAGACGCCTAGCTGTCCATGGCGCGATCCGACACTCCAAAAGCGCTGTCCACTGCACTTGTTCCCGACTCGCACCTTAGGCGAGTTGTGCAGAGTTTCCAGGATTTTCGTCTGTATCTTGCAGAGGGCACATTGGGCGCGTGGAAACAAGGATTCAAACGCCATTCAATGCGCGGCGAACCAGTCCGAAATTCAGCCGGGCGTGGCGTCAGCCATGCGACAATTAGTAAGCCTTGTTTACGCCGACACCATCTCTAATCTCAAAGTCTTCCTGGATGTTTTACTGCGTAAGAAGGACGATTCTGGACTGACATATTGCCCTACATGCGACCAGCTGCTGTAGATACGCAGCACGAGTGTGACCTTTGCCACAAGACATACAGGCGACGTAGGCATAAACCTTGGTAAGGCATTGAACATCGCTGAGCTTCGACGCAGGAGATCTTGTGCAACGAGACAGGCGTCATTGCAATCCTGACAAAGCCGTGTCGAAGAGGAAATCATGCGGTCCATGTGTGCAGGCGCGGACAAAATGTTGTCTCAGTCAACCAATTTGCTCCCGCTGCTCAGAACGAGGTCTTTTCTGTGAATATTCTACACCCCCTGACCGCTCTACTGCATCAAAATATGCACCTGTAGCAACCAGCAGCTTACCGGATACTGGCGATCCTCACGATCCCGTCGCAGAATGCACCTCAGACGTAGCGACTGACACTGTGGGCTGGACCACAAATATGTCAAATTCATTCTGGACACCTCATGTCAATGTCTGGCCGTCTGTCGATCTTGAGCAGACTGACTCTTGCTTTGATCCAAGTGCGTTGTCGACAGCAGATCTCAGTGCGACTGGAACTGCTCGAGAGGATGTAGTCCGAACAACTTCATCACACTGGCTCACACAGCAATGGAATACTACATTACCAACTCCACCAGCTCAGATGCTGATGACCGATATTCCAACGCCATCAGCGCTTCCACTTCCCAATCCCGCATTGACCGTTAGGTTTGACATATCTAGTGTCATGTCTACCCCCTCTTTGGATGTCGCCAAGATAATCCAGATTCTGCGCACATATCCCACATATCATTCCTCTGACGACTACCACACTCCACTTCTTCATCGTGGATTGTATGGCACTCCAGCGGGTACTATAACTCAATTGCCAAAGTCGACTACAGCAATCATGTGCGCTTTCTGTCTCAACAAAAGCAGCAAGAAGTCTTTCTTACAGCGCGCCATGACTGCAGAGCGTCAACGTCTCATCGAAGAATTTGTGAGTACTCCTTGGCTTGGAGACGGCGGCATAATTTGATGACATGTGTAATTAGCCGGAGACTTCCTGCATCGAGGAATGGGACAGCATACATGCCATGTGGCTGTACGAGATGATGGAGCTACCTGACGCCGTGGAAGATGTGAATGATCATTGGAGACCTGTCTCCCGGCTGAAGGGACTCAATCTGCCTATGCTGCTCAAAGTGAGCTCGGCCTCCACGAAGATTACATCCTTTACAATGTCCTAATATTGAACAGATAACTCGCCGGTTTTGCCAATCACATCCTGAAGCAACAGATCCGTCAGCTGCAATGACTACCGATGCAGTAATGCGATACGCCCCAGCGCCTTCGGTGTGGCTGACTTGGTCAGTGGCAGAAACATCCCGCAGAATAGTCTTTCTTGCACACATCGTCAATTACTTTGCCACAAGAGATGCAAAGACAGGCGAGGCCGATCCATACTACGAGCCACTCAATGACGAGATGATCTGGAACATGCCTCTTCCGTGCTCTGCAGCCGCCTGGGACGCACAAACAGGACAAGAATGGCTCAGCGTTCTCAGGAAACAGAACGAAAACTTCGCCACCGATAGCCAGTCTGTGTCGCTTTCACAAGTGTTCGCTCAGGAGCCAACCATCAAGTCGTTGATGGCAAACTTCTCAAAAGATTACATCAAGTCGCAGTATGCTGGTGATATGGGATTCCGGGACACAGTGTCTTTTCGAAATCTTGTTGTGCATTGCGCCTTGGAACAGCTGTCTTGACGCATCAAAGCTCAAAGCGATTCAGGCCGACACTGAGCAAGAGAGTACACATCCAAGCCGATAAGATCAATGAATGCGGCCCTGTCTAGGCTAAGCTTTTCATGACGCCTTGAATCGGTCGTTGGAAGGCTTTTTCTCAAAGCAGAAGCTCAATGTATCAGCTCACAAGTTATGAACTGGTAAGGAGTCAACGGACGTTGAGGGCGCTCAGGTTCCCCAGTTCTCATGCCGATCGTGGGACGTCAGAATTTACTTGTGCATCGTTATGGAGGAAAACTTGCTGAAAAGCATGCTGCAATCCTTGGGTGGAGATTAGCGATGGTGACGTGCTGCACCATTTGCTCCGACAGTCTTGCTTAGCAATACGATGTCTGTGCTGCAAATCAGTGCGATGTGAAGGGTTGACGCCGGAGCAAATTGGTCAGGGTCCACATCAAGCACGCGAGCACTCCAGCGGAGAACAAACGATACATGCGTCAGGAGTTGCAACGCCCACAACATCCAACTCCGATATACTCATGAGGCCCGCGCAAAATTATAATTGGAACGAGTCTCCAGCAGTCTCGACAGACGCTCTCTGTCATTCGACTCATCCCTATCAATTGGTCGACACTGGTCTATGATCACTGTCTCGCGCCTTCCACATTTTGCAAGCGTTGCAAAGTTGACTTCGGTGAGTGCATCTTCTCTCACGCATTTTGGAAGCAAACTACACCACGATGCTTCTATTTTTTGGTGCAATATCTCTGACCTTGCATACAGTTGATCGTCTTGCCTTCCATCCGAGCTTACAACACCTCATTGGCAACAATGTCGCCGCTTCTCACGTCCCACTCGTTGGAGGTCTCAGCTTTCCAGAATCTCACCATCGGCCAGGCAGTCTCACCTTTCGTCACCGGTCATGATGGCCCAACCATGATCAACGGAAAACATTGGTTCCTGCCGACAGGAGCCTATACAGCCCGTCAAATCGTTGAGAGCTGCGCACCTCTGCTTGAGACCGTGCTGCACAATCTTGGTCCTGATCCTGATGGCCAGCCCACCGCTCGTCACATGCTTTTGGACAACCCCGCCTCCAACTTGGCTCTCGGAACTCGCGAATCGAGTCTGGAGATCCCTCTCAAGGATGCTAGTCGCAAGGAGTTTGCAGCTCAGGCCGTCAAGATTGGTGAAGCCCTCGTCTCCTATGCTCGTGAGACAAAGGACGTCTCATTCGATCCCAAGTATGCTATTCGCAGCCCGTGCGAAGGACATCTTCTCAAACCCGAGGTCGCTTACCTCATGTTCGGACCTCGCAGCTTGGCCCATCTTATGCAGATCTACAACGAGTATCTCCATCAGATGGTCTTGCTGCGTGATGCACTCTTGCCATTCGAAAACTTTGACGAGGTCGTCATCCCCATCCAAGCTGACACTGGCAAAGGGCGACTGGGGATGAGATTTACCGAATCGTCGAGAATGGTCTTCATCGCCGAGCTCATGACCAAGCAGACGACTCAGGCTTCAGTCTTGAAACTGGCGCAGTCTGTGTTGACACCTGAGCTGTTATCTGAGAATAGTTACGGGTTCCAGTACCTATACGGACTCATTCTACCTGCATCTGTCGTCGGTGGCTCGTCTCTGCGTCTGCTCAGATACATTCCTTCTGTGCTAGATGACCGCGTTTCGGAGGCCACATTTGAGTACAAGTTCAAGGACTACTACTCTGCGCCTCGCTCCGAAGTCGCATCAGCCGAGCGTACTCTTGACCAGGGACAGATTCCTGTCTCCATCGTAGACGATTTACAATATGGACTGCGCAGTCACTCCTTTTCACTCGCTCCAGGCTCCAACGATACCTCTCGCCAGCTGAGATTGCATCTGAAATTTGACAATGGACGTGTCTCGAGCACAGATGTCGGCCAGATATCTCGTGGTCATCGCTACTCCTACAAGGTCTCTGCCATTGAAGGCCAGTCTGCAATCACGTCGTTCAAATCTACAGCTCTTCTTCACACTGCAACGGAGGTACTCAACAATAATGGAGATGAAGGTCTGCTTACCGCTCGGAACGGGGGCATCCATCTGATTCAGGCCACAAGTCAGATTGAAGTCCTCGCTTTGCTAGGTTCTATCTATCCAGACAACATAATTCTCCTCGGATCAGGCGCTTCTCTGAAGGATGCGGAGGAGGCGGGTCAAGCTTTACCTGGTGAGCCGCGCTTTGTACTGCAGGTAGTTGAGGAATAGTATGTAGCTGAATGAGATAGATCTTGGTTATGTAAGATAACTTGATCCATATCTTTGTCGCAAATGTTCTTCTACCCGCACTGGCTCGTACAGAGGCTTCTCACCATCAGCCAAACATGTCGGTATGCACTCGATAGTTTGGTCCAAGAGGCCCTCGTTAAAGAACGCCACGCTATAACGATACTTGTCGCTGACTGGTGACGTGACTCGGTGAAGAGTTGAAGTATAATGATTGTTCGTCCAACGCTCTGTCAAGGGGTCAGCAAGATCAAATAGCTATGGAGCTTATCACTGACCTAGCATATCTCCGACATTGACGACAAATGCGTCTTTGACGACCTTGACTGGATGCCATGTCTCTGTTTTGCGATGAAAGACTTCCAAGCCACCGACTGCGGGCGATGTCAGTATCGTGCCAAGTCAGTTGCCACGGCACACTCACCGTCGTCTTGCAGCAGCAAAGTCAAAGCTCCAAAATCGGTGTGCGCGCCGATGCCACGAGACTTCAATGACGCTTCAGGTGACACTGGTGGATATCTGTGTGCACGACACATCGCAATTGCTGACATGGTCAGACGTGCAATTACCTGTTTGAGATAGGCATCACTTACAATCTTTTCCAGAGGCGAAGTTGTCGAAGAAAGACTCGTCCAAAGAAAGACTCAAAGCGACAAGGCGAAACATGATCTTACTCAGGTCGCGCATCTTGTTGAAATACTCCATAAATGTGCCCTCCAAGCCGTCGACCTGGCCCTTCGCAGGCCATTGATTTGGTCCTTGCAAAAATCTGGCATTCTTGCTTTCGACTTCTGCGCCAATCATAAAGCCCTCTTTCACATCCGCATACCCAGGCTCGAGCTGTTGTTCACCAAGAGTTTCGAAGCCACGAAGTGCTTTGGAGTTGTTGCGATGCAGTGCATTCTTTTGGTCGGCTGGGAGGGCAAAGAATGCAGCGACGCGGTCCAGAAGCGTTTCGCGCAGACTCGCTGAAATATTGTGACCGACTTTTTGGAAAAAGCCTGGAGCCTGCGCTGCTGCGTTCAGTTGCGATGCAATGTTTCTGGTAGCTTTGCTGTCTCCTGCCAGGTATCCAGAGATATCGATGACGGGTATGTCAAGAGCTGGCAATGGAGAAGGGTGCTCGTCGATCGCCATAGTGATGGTGCTGTGATTGACTGTGTCATGTCATACAGACCTGTGTGTATTCAAATAGTTTGCGCTGACCAGCTGAAGACTGTAGTCGGCTCGTCTGACCCCGCGCAGCTGGGGTCAAAGTATAGATAGGGTAAACAAAGTCTAAGTTGCGTATCTGCGGATGTCTGACAGTGCGGGGGTAGAAGATGAGCGGCCTTTTTTGCACCTCCAACCACTATCTGTTCTATTCGCGTTATCTTCGAGGCATGGCATTGGACGAGATTGCATGATCGCCCAATCAGATCCAGAGTATGCCTTTCAACAGCGGAGAAAGTCACGAAGGGTCCGATACCCGCACCCTGCGGGTTCTTATCTTCAAAGGCCACCACACGTGTCTTGATAGCCCTAAACTCTCACGCTCACAGATCCCGCCTACAAAAGCCTTCAAGATCTGTCTACCAGACTTAGATTGACTCTATCTTCCAGCTCAATCACACCCATGTCTCAATTTGCGACGATGAAGAAGAGGCTCTCTGGCAAGTCGAGCCTCTCTGGATGGGTCTTGCCCAAGATGGAGTCCAGTTGGGCACCTCCTGGAGTTAGAACCAATATTGACATGGAACCCACGCCTCTTTCGCGCCGCACGTGGACGTGCTGGACCATCCTTGGCTACTGGATCAGCGATGTGATCAGTATCCAGAGTTGGACTACAGGAAGTACTATCCTGGCCGTGGGATTGACCTGGTGAGACTGTGACCAGGTCGTTTTGGTTCGCTCACAGCTGACTGTTCCTAGGAAGGAGGCAGTCTTTTCCATCATCGTCGGATCGACCATCATGGCCACCCCTATGACGTTGAACGGCTACACTGGAGCTAGATGCCATGTGCCGTTCCCCGTACTTGCGCGTGCATCCTTCGGCTACCAATTCGCCAAGTTCCCTGTGATACTGAGACTTATCACTGCCATGTTCTGGCATGGAATCACTAATTATCTAGCCGTCGGTCCCATGACACAGGTTATCAGAGCTATCTGGCCCTCATTCCGCACGATGACCAATCACCTGCAGGCGTCTGCTGGCGTTACAAATCAGGCTTTGATCGCTTACTTTGTCCTCTGGACAATTCAATTCCCACTTCTGCTTATACCTGTTCATAAGATGAAGTGGTTGTTCATGACCAAGACCATTATGATGGCCATGACGGTGGTAGGCATGCTGATCTGGATCTGTGTCAAAGCCAAGGGTAGTGGTGATGTCTGGAACCAACGCGCGGAAGTATTGGGCTCAAAAAAGGCGTGGCTGACGATGTGGGCGCTTAACAGCTGTACTGCGAGTTGGTATAAATGCCGCCTGTCCTGTTTCGGAGCCACGCTAACCATCCCTGAAGATCTACAGTAGGCGTCAACATACCGGACTTCACCAGATACATGAGTAAACCGCGAGATGTTCTCTATCAGGGTCTCTGGTTCCCTCTAGTATGCAGCTGGATCGCCATCATCGGCATTGTCGTGACATCGGCGTCCAAGACGATCTACGGAGAATACTTGTGGAACCCCATCTCAATCATTGATATGTGGGATGGTCCTGGGGGGCGAGCCGCAGCATTTTTCTGTGGTGTCAGCTGGCTGTTGGCACAGATGTGCATCAATATCTCGGCCACTGTGGTCAGCGGTGCGAACGACATGGTGAACTTGTGGCCCCAAGTGGATCAATATCAAGAGGGGCACAATCATTATCACTGTCGTCGGCAGTTGGGCTATAGTGCCCTGGAAGATTTTGACTCCAGCGAGCTCATTGTTGAATTTTATGAGCTCCCTGGGTATCTTTCTGGCACCATGCATGGTAAGTCGACAGGTTCCTGGGGTTTTAGGTGCCAATGCTAACGATATGCAATCCAGGGTATTCTGTGCTCTGACTTCTTTATTATCAAGCGGCAGATGCTCGATGTTCCTGCCCTATATGACCCCCAAGGCCGGTATGCTTACAGCTACGGTACCAATTGGCGAGCCATCGCGGCACTCGTAGCAGCTCTTGGACCAACGCTTCCGGGCCTGATTCATGCGGTTAATCCCAAGATCGACATTGGCGGTGCTGAATATGTCGCTGACTTCAACTGGTACTATGGCATAGTCATATCTTCGATCGCATACTCGGCATTGAGCTTGATGCTGCCTGTGGAGGAGACTCTTGTTCCACACATGGTGACAGGGGTCATCGAGGGCATGGACATGGGGGAGATCGCTACTCTCCAGAAGTCTGCGAAAGAGAAAGAACTTGCTATCATCACTGCACGCAGCGAAGAATGAATCAAGCAGCTCAACAACTTGCGAGATTAGGACCCTTTGGATGTTGCTCTTCCTTTGTCATGCTGTGGTAAATTCTTGTCACGAAGTTGCTTTTTTCGTACGAACGCTTGTTGTTTTGCTCATGTGTATGTACCGCATTTACTGACTTAGGGGACACTCCACGCGATATTGTGATGGCTCTGCAATCACCCTTGTTCCTGTTTCATCATGTCTGCTCGCAGCCAACTCCATGTTACCATACACGCGCACTGAGATTCGTCCTCCCATATCTGCATGGTCGGCATCCGGAAAACAATAGTCTCACCCTAGCAAACATGAATACAAGGCTTTCTCTAGCTCAAGGAGACACTGCGTGACTACTGCATCTCCCGGAGGAAGCACCTGCGTAGCCAGCATTGCCCCAATCCCGCTTGCTCGGTCCATCCACTACGGGACATTAGCTGATTGCTTCGCACTTAGTGATGCCAACGCCTCAAACTTACAATGTGTAGTCCGGGCATCCCCGACCAATTGCAAGACCTCGCCGCTCGGCGACCAGGGAAGGCTTCCAAACAGATTGAGGAACTCAGTCCAAATGTGCCTTCGACGTCATCCGGCCATGTCTGTCCAAGATGCTTCTTTCCAACCCCTCTGATGACATCAAGGAAGTACTTGTTTGTCTCGAGCTGAGGACTCATCAATTCGTCCAGCGATTGGCTTGAGATGATGCCACCTCCTCCAGCCATCAGTGCTGCGATGAATTTGGCGCAGTCTTCGGTGCTGGAGTAGAGACCAGCACCACCGGAGTAGTCGATGGTCGGAATGGCAAAAGGGACTGTGCCTTGTTGTAAAGAGTTATCCTGAGGGCTTCTTATCGCCATCGATACACGCCTTGCTGCAAAATCTGGACGTAGTTCGGGGCGGAATGTTGTGGAAGTCATTCCAAGCTTGCTCCAGATGTTCTCGCGCATGAAATCCTCGAGAGATACTCCACTCACAATTTCGACCTGGATGAACGTTAGTTCTGGAGGGACAGGGATAGCGACCTGACTGTAACAAACCATTCGTCCTGCCCAGTCCATGCCTGTGCCATAAGCCCAGCCTTTGCCTGCAGGATAGATAGTCGGAGCGAATAAACCATTCTAGATGGGTTAGTCTCAGTCGCACATCTGACGAGGATCGACCCACATAAGAACCAGAGAAAGGGTGATCAGTTTTTCCAATATATTGCGCCCATTCCCTCAGATCAGGATGATGCTGGGAATATACGAGACCGCTTGAATGACTCAAGAGCTGTCTAGTGAATTTTAGCACTGCACAGACTCAGATCCGTGAAGGGAGATATCACCTGAGAGTTATGGGACCAGAAACCTTCTCAAGTATTGGAACGCGATTACCAACCCCAACCTCTTCGAAGCCAGTGAGATACTGTAAGTCCGTGAATTCTGGAATGACATCTAGCGCATTGGTATCCAGTGTCATGAGACCCTTCTCTACAGCAATCAGGCAGCTCACGGCAGTGAACAGCTTCGTAATCGATGCGATCCACATGATAGAATCCAGCTCAAATGGTTCACCCCGACTTGGATTAAAAGTTCGAACTCCGGCCGATCCTGAGAAGATGGTTTTGCCTGAGAGACTTTCAGATCAGCAATTTGCTCAATGTCCATCAACTCGCTCCCAAGAACCATGCCTTTTTGATCTACGGCGACGAATGCAGCGCCTTTCAAGCTGTCTGTACCATCTCGGGTATACTTCGCAAGTATATCGTCAAGGATGCCTTGCAACTTCGACGACTTGAACGTCCTTTGAGGCTCAATTGATGCAATCATGATGTGGTGTCGCGCGTACCTGACCGTCTAGGAAAGTCATAATTACTGATCAGATGTAGGTCTTGTATAGTTATAGTCTGCTCTGCAATCACGAAAGAAGCGGGATGCGTGGGTCTCGGCGTCCGAAAGCCAGCGTTGTCAAGCCCGATGGCCGAATCCCACCAAAGTCGCCTGATAGCCGATAGCCATCGATGAGGGCCGAATGCGATAGACCGGTACTCGCGCTTGACAACTTACCTCGCAGAATGAACATGATGGCGCCGAGCATAATAAAGAACGTTCGTCGCCTCCCCAAGCAAAGAGTGTTTAGCCAAATCACACAGCTCCCGAAGCCATCATCTTTTACTCCGCATCATCCACTATGTCTACTCCAACACACGTCCTCATCATCGGTGCTGGCGTTGGAGGACTTGCCTTGGCACAAGGTCTTCAAAAGTCAGGCATTCCATTCACTGTCTTCGAGCGCGATCCACGATCGGATTACCGCGCACAAGGCTACAGGCTCAAAATCAATGGCGATGGCGCAAACGCTCTGAAGGCTGTTCTGACTGACGAAGACTTCCAATACTTCCAAGACACCTGTGCCGAATCGTTCCCTGGAGAAACCAACATCAATGCCTTGGACGGCAGTATCCTTGCGAGTCGAGCTGGTGCCGGCAGCAGACCTGGTCCGGTACCATATTTAGCTGACAGAAC
>Ga0268251_10000598_pt1 | contig 11239 bp, 13 predicted proteins | sample AgamicAsMae_FD_200527 | JGI IMG/M metagenome (GOLD analysis project Ga0268251, IMG submission 200527) | Agave microbial communities from Guanajuato, Mexico - As.Ma.e (v2) (version 2) | ecosystem: Host-associated > Plants > Phyllosphere > Phylloplane/Leaf | place: Guanajuato, Mexico | collected...
CCGCTTCATATTCAAGTGCTGGACAGCATCTCACAGTTGACACAATTCGACAAACCGCAAACATGGGTGAAGCAGTGGTGGGCTTGATCGGCATGGGCGACATGGGAAAGATGTACGCTCGCAGGCTCAGCGAGGCCGGATGGAGGTATGCTTTTGCGCCCAACACCACACTGCTCGTGTGACTTTTGACTATGGTACGTTTGTCTCTGCTCCCTCTCCTTCACCTTCACCTCTCCCCGCGTTCAATGATGACTTGAGTGCATTTGGCTCGAGTATGGCTGTCGGACACCCTGTCACCGTTCCGGTGGCAGGATCTGGCAGTCGTCGATGATGTAAAATCTCAGCTACCTTATAATTTTTGTCTGAAACGCTTCACCCATCCACTGTTCCTCACTTATCTTGAGATGATCCCTTGAACAGCCGCTGACTTTGGATCAATAGTTTTCTTTCGTAATCCGTGACCACCTCGTCAGACACAGACTGACATCTTGCTCCGCCAGAGTACACGCCTGTGATCTTCCAGACAAGTATGATTCGTTGGTTGAAGAATTCAAGGACAGTGTACGAACTACCTTCCTGCCTATACTTTATATAGCCTTTGTAATACACAACATCTTGCTGAGGCTTTCAGCAGGAGAACGTAACAGTTTTCAAGAACGGCCACCACGTCTCGCGTAGCAGTGACTATATCATCTACTCTGTTGAAGCAAAGAACATCGATGCCGTCGTCGCCGCCTATGGTCCATGTTTGTTGCCCCTTCGTTCGCATACTTTCTGCCCACAGACTATCTGCTCTTACGCTCCATCCACTCATACGCTCATACACTCATACACTCTCTTCACTTATCTCTGTCTTACGAACTGACATGTAATGCCTCCCAGCAACCAAGATGGGCGCCATCGTCGGCGGCCAAACCTCCTGCAAAGCCCCCGAAATGGCCGCATTCGAAAAGCACCTCCCCTCCGACGTCGAAATCGTCTCGTGCCACTCCCTCCACGGCCCAGGAGTAAACCCCAAAGGCCAACCTTTGGTACTGATTCAACACCGCGCCTCAGACGCCAGCTACGACCTCGTGTCCAAAATCTTGTCTTGCTTTGAAAGCAAGCATGTCAAGCTTACAGCTGAGGCTCACGATCGCATCACTGCGGACACACAGGCGGTCACGCATGCTGCGTTTTTGTCAATGGGTACTGCGTGGGCGGCAAACAACCAGTTTCCTTGGGAGATGCCGAGGTATGTGGGTGGTATTGAGAATGTCAAGATCAACATCACGTTGCGCATCTATGCCAACAAATGGCACGTGTATGCCGGTCTGGCCATCTTGAATCCAGCAGCCAAACGCCAGATTAAGCAGTATGCTGAATCGGTGACGGATCTGTTCAAACTGATGCTGGGAGGTCACAAGCAAGAGTTGAGAGATCGCATTGAGAGTGCAAGAAAAGCAGTCTTTGGCAATGCTGATGGCAGCAAGGGACATGAATTGCTGCTGCAAGATGACTTGCTGGATCAGTTTTCACTGGGCAAGAAACCTGCTGCTGGTGAGAGGGTCAAGAACAACCATCTCAGTCTGTTGGCCATGGTGGATTGTTGGTGGAAGTTGGGCATTGTGCCTTATGATCATATGATCTGCTCTACACCAGTAAGTGCATTTTCGATACCCACTTTTTCTCGATACAATAACTGATTGAGGGACAAACAGCTCTTCCGTCTCTGGCTAGGCATCACCGAATACCTCTTCCGCAAACCCGAGCTGCTGGACGAAGTCATCGAGACCGCCATCAACGACAACACTTTCCGTCGCGATGATCTAGAGTTTACGTTTGCCGCTAGAGTAAGGCCCTCTCGCTCTGTATTTCTCTTCTTCGCTAACTTCCCTTTTCCTCCAAATAGGACTGGTCCGAACGCGTCTCCTTTGGCAACATGGACGGCTACCGCAGCAAGTTTGAGAAGATACAATCGTACTTTGCTCCTCGCTTCCCCGAGGCTACTCGCGTGGGCAATGAGATGATCAAGACGATTGAGGAGAGTCTGAGACAGAGAAAGGGTGAAGACAGTACTTGAGAGGAAAGCAGAAGATAGGAAGATCAGACACATGAAGGTTCAGCAACAAGACGAGCGATGACAAAAGAGATGCGAATGCAAAGATGAAGATTACGGCTTTCCCTTCGCGTAAATCTGTGATTCGATGCATTCACGCGTTGTCTGTCACGTTTGCTAAGGCACGTTTCTTTGGTCAATGGAAGCATGCAGCAAGTGAAAGACAAAGAAAACACATGCTCATTCAGAGCTTCATACATATTCGTTATCTACGTGGAATCCTAAAGCTTTGTAGGATACTCGGTCGTCTCAATCTTGTCAGGATAAGTCATGCCGTTCTGCTTGCGCACCTCATCCATGACCTCCATGATGACGATACTCTCCTTCAAGCCCTCGTACTTGCCTTCCTTTCTGCCTTCCTTAAGGGCAAACGCACACTCGTCAGCCTCCCAGAACATACCATGGCCCTCTCCCTCGGGGTTCTTGTCTTCGCCAAAGCCATTTGCAAAGCCAGATCCCTTGCCGGGACCGGGTTGGACAAACTCCTTCTCCTCTACAGTGCCGTCGGAGAGAACGAGCTTGGTCTTGGTGGGGCGGTATGCAGGGTGGAAGACTTGGACTTCGCCCTTGTCGCCCTGGATACGGATGGCTGGGCCGGCGCTGCCTTTACCGTCGGGGTCGGGGGTTGTGCGGAAAGCGGTGGTGGCAATACCGTGGGCATCACCGCCGAGCTCAGAGGAGCGGGGGAAAGTGACCAGCATGGTGGTCATCTCGTCCGCGCCGGTTGGGTACTTCTTGAGAGATGAGACGACGGTGGGGGCCTGGCGTGCGGACTCGGGTTGTGTGTGGTAGAGAGTCTGGAAGACCCAAGTCAATGCGTAGATGCCCAGGTCGAGAAGAGCGCCTCCAGCCAAGTCGGGGTTGACCATGCGGTGGGAGTTGTCAAAGGCTTCCTCTGGCTGAGCACCAATCGAGAGATCGGCAAAGGTGCGGTGGACGGTGCCAATCTGTATATGTCAGTGCCTGTACCCAGTGCAGACGGAACGACGCATATACCTTGCCAGAGGTGATGATGTCGCGAACGTAAATGGACAGAGGGAAGTATCTTGTCCAGACAGCCTCCATCAAGAACAAGTTCTTCTCCTTTGCCTTTTCTGCCAGCTTCTTTGCCTGTGCAGCATTGACAGTGAACGCCTTCTCGCAGAGAACATTCTTGCCAGCCTCTAGACAGAGCATAGCATTCTGGTAGTGGTGCGAGTGGGGAGTGGCGACGTAGATGATATCGACATCCTTGTCGGCAACCAGCTCTTCATACGATCCGTACGCCTTTGCTGATGAAGATGCGCCAACCTTCTTCAAGAAATCGCCGGCACGGCTGGCGCTGCTTGAGCTGGCGGCGGCAACAATCTCATGCTTGATGTCCTTGACATCGCGAGTCTCGGGGTTGACGGTCAAATCTCTCGAGAAAGCCTGTAGATTGTATTAGATCTGTCAATGGCTGGTAAAAGCTTCGTCAACAAACCTCAGCGATGCCTCCGGTTGCGAGGATACCCCAGCGTAGTGTGAACTTGGACATTTTTGTGATGTTGTCTTGTAGGAGTTCTTGGAAACACGAGAAGAAGAATTGATGAGCGAGCCGTGAAGCTATTAGTCTTCCTATAGGATGATGTAAGAGATGGCGGGGCAGAATGCATTGCCCCACCCTTCATTTAGCCATTTCTCTCGTCGGTGAGAACTCCATTGTTATGAGCATGGCAAACTTCCTCGACGAGCACGCACCTCAGATCATTGGCCTTGAAGCGTTCAGGTCGGCTCTGAAGGGCGGCAGATTCTACAAACCTAGTCGTCAAGGAAGAACCATCCTATACGTAGTACTCCGGCGGGGGTTACATGATGTCTACCACTGAGACGTGAAGATTCGAATCATCGGAGAGGATCGAAAGGAAAGGCTCAAGGGAACACAGATTCAATAATGGTCACTCAAATCCATATCAGGGAATGAAGTTTGGAGAGAAGTCACCAAGAAGAACAAAGAACAGACACCGGCGAATCCAGAAAGACTTGGATGGATGATCTGCATGTTTCTGCGTTTTGTCACGATGAAACTTTCCACGTGCTCACCTGCGGTTTTCTCCATGTCGCTCAGCGAAGGTCTTGTTTCGGTGCCATGGACTCGTCAGCTTGGCTGTGGTGGCAGAGCAGAAACACCAGAAGAGGGCAGAGAAGTGCCAATACATGCCGAGTGCTCCACGCGGAGACCCCGGAAAGATTGCCTGTCCAGGCAATGTCTGCGGGGACGCGTGTGCATACGACGATGATGGAAATCCGATGTTCGCATGTCAAATGGTTCGCATAAAATGAGATAGGGAGCACCGGAGTAGTATGATTCCGGATCTGAAGATCGGAGACATCGATCCGATGATGGTTCCAAGTGGTACCCTCTTCAACGCTCGCACTGCCTAGGCCAGCATAGCCATCGACGCAAAACAGTCGTGAAAGACGGCGAAGTAGAGCGGCTGAGACCAATAAGACTCTATCCGGCTGACGGCAAAAATAGGAAGGAAGATACGATGCGTAAAGCAGTTGTAGAGAGCTGAAGGTGAATGCCGTTCGTATCTCGTTCCTGCCGTACCTATCTATCGATTCCCCGCATCGCTCGGCGATAATTGGCCGAAGAGGCTTCAATCGCGATACAGGTCGCTCAAAAGCCCCAAACAGCTGCTTCTATTCGTTCAAAGCTGAGACGCGAGTCGTTGATATGATCAATGACCACGGGACGTGGCAAAGGTCGCACACCCAGATCTGACAAAGAACATTCCGTCGCGTCATCGAGTCTTAGTGATACTCGGCGACTGTACCGGGCACTGGGCGCACGCGCTGGGCATGCAGGATCGTCAAAAGTCAAGCTTAACAGCAAGTGTGGCGCTACTCGCAGCGGCCGCGGATATCTTCTCGCCCGTTTCCTCCGCCAAACTCTCCGCCGGTCACCCATAACTGTCCCCTTTGTCCCTGCCAACTTTCGTTTGGAGGTTGCATCCATACCCTTTCGCAAGAGCATGAGCCTGTCATTGTCTTCCATTGACCTGTAATCTCTTTTAACTGGTCTTCGAAGCTAAGATCACCTCACTACGCGAATAGCCATGCTTAGCAAACGGCTATTACCAGCAAGCCTGCTGGCGAGCGGAGCAGTCGGACTACTGATTCAACCAACGAATATCTCACAAACCAGCACCGATGTGGAACTCATCGTCAATGGACAGAATTTCGGCGCTGTCCAACCCTTGACCCAGAGTGCAGACGCCAACCTGAATGTAATTGCTTTCTTCTAAGTACAGTCGACTGTCGAGAACGACGCTGACACGCGACATAGATGGGTATTCATGATCCGCTTTACCATGTCACGACTTCAAATAGGGAAAACCTCACTGGCGACGATATTGCTTTGATATCATGCGATTCTGGCGATTATCCTGGATTTCTTCCCTTGAACGATGTGTTCCAAACAGCACTCGGTGTCAATGCTTCAGCTATCATCCTCTACAGTTTGACAGCTGAGCAGTGTAACATTACTAACATGGAATCGGCCTACGCAAGAGTATATTCCATGTCGAATCACACCGAATCGCAGGATTTGCTTTCCCACCTCAACGCCCAATATAACCCACAGGCGGTAATTCAACACACGTCGACATCCAATAACAATAATGGCGGCAGCCAGGGTCCTCAAACTTATGGGTCTTCTCCCACGACAGCCGTTGCCATGATCATCCTGTACAGTGTGACTGGTATCATCACTGCCTTGTTCCTTATCATAATAATTACAGGAGCAATAAGAGCGCACCGTCATCCAGAACGCTACGGACCAAGAAACGCCGCCGGAAGACCTCGACAGACTAGAGCCAGAGGTATTGCACGTGCCATGCTGGACACCATCCCTGTTGTCAAGTTCGGCGAGCAACCTAAGCAAGAGCCGAAGGTTACAGATGTCGAGCTGGCCGACACTGACACGCCAGTGATTCGCCGCTCAGTTGAGAACGATGGCGCGCACGAAACAGAAACTCGCGATCATGCTGAACCGAGACAGTCGATGACTTCCGTCCGTTCAGGCATCGGTGCGGCAACAGGACACGCCGATTCCGATGCTATCGCAGGAATGGCTTCAGCTGAATCTGGTGAGGCACTAGGATGCTCAATTTGTACCGACGACTTCGAGACTGGACAGGACCTCCGTGTACTCCCTTGCGACCACAAGTTCCACCCGGCATGCATTGATCCTTGGCTACTGAACGTGTCATCAACTTGCCCACTCTGCCGTGTTGATCTACGGGCTGAAGGATCTACCGAGGCGGATGTGCCAACTGCTGAAGCTACTGAGAACGGTGGCCTGCCCCCTCCTATTAACGGCTACAATGGCCAACCCTACCGCGTCAGCATGCGTCGCAGCTTGTTGATCGGTCTTGGACTCGATCGTGGACATCTTGATCAGGGACAACGAATGGCTGCTGCACGTGAGCTACGTGAACTCAGACACAACCCCATCGATGGTACCGTGGCACAGGTGCAAGAGCAGGGCGAAGAAGGTGGTCAGCGTCGTAGATTGCGAGAGCGCTTTGGCGTCCGAACGAGAAGAAGAGGACAGTCAGATGCCCAGGCTCAGAGTGTTGTTGCTGTTCCTGAGGAGGCAAGCACGACTGCATCGACAGAGGCTCCGGAAACTGAAGCCGCACAATCGACTCAGCGTCCGTCCAACGCTTGAGTACGCGAAGTTGTCAGTATGAGGTGGTTATAAATTATGAGGCGTTGGTTTATGGTATCTTTGATGTGCATCGCAAAAGAGCGAGCGATTGTTTTAGGTGTCATCAACAGGATCAAGGAGGCGTGGGAAAAGGACGGCATTATGTACGAGTACGATTCAATGAACTCAACTGAACTATCTTTTCCACAAAATTTCGGCTATCAATCAACTGTAAATGCCTGTGGTAGATTCGTTATGTCGCTCTTCTAAAACTCATATGGTCCGTGCGTGACAATGGTCCGGTGACGAAGTGCTTCCAACAATTCCGCGCGCGCAACGACGACGAGACAAGACATTTTCCCACGACCTGTTCTCTACACATCTCTCACACATCACATCCACAATGGCACCCAAGCGTTCAAACCAGCCCGGCGCCATCAGCCAAATGTACACCAGCCTTGCCTCTCCCGACAATCGCTCCGTTGTCACTGCCGTCGCCTTTTTCGCCGTAAGTACATCGTCTAAAGCGAGCATCCCTAGCTGCACTTGGAGCTTCTTGAAACAGAGGAAGAAAGGATATTGACATTCACAGGCCGGTGTCGCTTTCCTGCACAGCAGCTGGAGCGAGATGTTGCTTCCTCCGTAAGTCTTCTCTGCCATCACCCACCCGACCTCTATCTCCCTCTTGCGCCAAATCGATCTCAGCCCTCATGCCTTGACTCGGATACCCTGAAGCTTACATCATTCCTCAATCCAGTCTTTAAGCGATTCGCGCATCCGATCCCATGAATACGACGCGAGTGTAGGATTATGCCTGGAGAGAAAACAGAAGGAGACGAAAACGAAAGAGCTTCTTGTACAAATACACAAAACATTTGCAGTCTTCTGCTTTCATGAATAAGGGGGAATGGGCGTTTTGCTTCTACAGACAGATGGAATACAACAACCGAAAAGGTCGTTCCTGCCTCATTGACTACTTTCCTACACCTCACTTCGCTCAGCGATGCCCCACGATGGATGTCAAGACTTCGAGAATCAAGACTTATAAACACATAGGTGAGGACCTTTTTGCACAAATGTCTAAACTTGTGTTTGGATCAGAGTATCCGTTTCTCGTCTTGCTTTCTTCTCCGGAGGTATCGATCGATCGTCAACGCCGTATGGTCGCTGGCCTCTGAGCAACAACAGCCATGGCATTTTCTCTAGTTGTCTGCGAGAAAGGAGAACTCATCGTCATCCGCAGGTCCGAATCTGTCTCTGAAAACGGCAAGTGCCATACAAGGGGACACGTCCATATCTTCCTTACATGCAAGACCAGCTACTAACAATGCAAGATATGCTTGGCTTCCATAAGCTAGACTTCTTGATTGTAGCTGCGACAATCTGTTCACAGCCTAGTGACAGAGCATTTGTCTAACACTTCTGCTAAGCACACCTCTAGGATTGGCTTTATGGCTGCATCATAGTTGGGTCTCGTTGATACCTCTATAGATGTGTCCCTTTTGACCGTCCACCTTTGCTGCTCCTTGCCTCAGATCCTGGCGCGGGTATCCTTGCTCCTGTTCCGTGACTCCCCTTGTCATTGCTCTCGCCATTCCGATCTTCCCGGTGGTTACCTTGGACACCTTGCCCAGATATTTCGCCCTCGTCAACGCAGAGTATGTTTACGATATTTGAAGTCAATGGCATTAACGATGCGGTTGAGATTTCTGTGGTGAGAAAGTCGAGGTCGAGGTCATCAATCATGGGGGTTCGTATCGCTAGCTGCATGAGTTTGTTGTTTGGAAAGCCATACCAGGCGCGCCTTTCTTTCTTATGTGTAGCACAATTATTCTTGACATAAGTCATATACATTAAGCATCACCCCTCACATAGTCTTCTACTGCATACCTCAATCTGCTCAAGAAATGCTTGATGCTTAAGTGTTGAATGGTTGCTCACTAGCTGCTGTGGTATATATTCGCTTGGTATTTACAGGATTGTTTGGAAATACTTTAACATGGCATGCCTTTCTCTCCCACAACGACGAGTCAAGCCGCCGATAGTATCCTCGATAGTCTCTGTCATATAGAGTTCTTAAGCCATAATAATAGAGTCATTATACCACACCCCGTTCCATACAATCACTTCAATATCTCAGCCAGGGTCATACCCTCAGCCACCACGCGCCGAATACCGTCCGAATCTCGGCTTTGTCTGCTTTGGATATCGCAAAGGAAACAACGCATCACCATTGTGAAGCAGCAAAAATGATCGTCCGGAGTAAACTTTCTCGACCAGCAGATCAACGAGGGAAGCCAAGTCAGCTGAAGTCTGATTTGCTGTCAAAGGTCGAGAAGCAGGCGATGGGTGATTCTCGTCTCCGAAGCACAATGTGGCGAAGAAATGTTATTTGAATCTGCATCACCCGTGATGAGTATTGTGTTTCTCCATGCGTCAAAGGCGGTCATCTATTCCATCTCTTCTGAGTTGTGTCAGAGATCCGGGTTATGTCCGAGAATTATCAGTGGGTGCCACTATAGCTATTGGTCCCATGGTGCATGCACAGAGCTGCCCTCGATAGAGAATGTAATGAAAGGAACTGGAAAGCTGGGAGGAACTGGCCATCCCAGCTGGTATCACGCCTAAACCCATGGATTCATACAAAGCGATTGCAGAAGACTGGTTGTATGCGTGAACACGTAATGATCGTACACTGGCCCCATGAACATTATTGTTACGAGTGCCATGTCGATTTGTGCTCCTCTTACTTGGTGCCTGCTCGTGATGTTCGATGGTGTACCCTCGGCCAGGAGGAACGACAACATCGTCCGCATTGTTGGAAGCCGACAAACATAGCCGAGCACATGGACGAACATCCTTTTTCGATCGCTTCCATGGGAGGAGATCCTTTTCTGTTTGACATTCTAGACCTACCTCGCAAGCCAATGCTAGGCACTGAGGAATGACCATATACTATTGTTGCGTTACGATTGCGGCATTCAAGAGGTAAAGAAAATGTCAGTGTCATTCAGATTGTCGACGAGCACATTCGTATAGTCAACAATCTTGAAGAGTCTCATGTCACTCTTTGGCAATGAAGCTGACAATGACGACCACTTCCCTAGGTTGAAGTTTGTGACCATAGCAGATTCGACGCTTGTTGTTGTGCTAGGAGCCGTATGGTCGAGTGAACGTGGAGCCCAATCGCAGATTGAGCCCTGCAGCGGTTCGAGGTTCGCTCATGGTTGCGCTTACCATATAGTCGAAGATGTCTCGGTCTCATCAAACCCGGTGAGCAGGAGTGGTGAGTCCTGAATTACCCCTGGTTGTCTGTTAGAGTCAAGTCGGGAGCGCCAGAGCCACCAATCACTGCTGGATATCAGACTCGGAGGCAGCACCGATTTGTCATATATACGCTGCTTCCCAGGGTCGAGAGTATTGGGCCTGTACGCAGAAAATATTCTGCCGAGTGTTGACGTGTAACGGCCGGGATATTGTTGAGTGTCTGTGTCCCGGAGCAAAGGTGTTCACTCTCGAGCGCGAAGCATATCGATGGTAGCTAAACGTGGATCCGGCGAGGGATCTCCTTGTCTGGTACAGCTCGTAGAAAATGTTCATGGACTGTGTTCAACTCAGCGCATTATAGCTATACTCAGAACAATCATCGGCACTCGGCATATTGGAGTACCTTGAGTAGATTTTTTCCAAACACGTAAATCAAGTGAACATCGGTCCGGCAGATCTTGTTGAGTGCATGGTCAGCTACCAAGATGCAAGGTCTCAGATCCGTGGTTCGTGGTTCATGTCAGCATCTGTCGTGTCGAAGGCTTTCGATAGGGGCAGACTGTATGCCCGACGTTGTCCGGTGTTACCAAACATAAGATTGGCTTCCAACGTTCCGGATCCTAAGTATATATGAATCCAGGCCCTGTTGTGTCTCACAACTCTATACCATTGCCACCATATCACAACGGAGGTAATCCAGATTGCAGATGCTGCGAGAAGAGATTAGTTTTGAGAGATCGAATCATACTGCATAAATCAGTCGTGGCATATTCGGATATCGATATACTAGGATGAGGTGAAGGCCGTATCGTAACTCGAAGTATGTAACAACGTCCGGGCGTCAGGCTAGTATTTGATGCTCTGGGTGGCCTTTGGAGACCATTCCCAGATATCTGCTTCATGAAGAGAGATCGTAGTTGTTCGCAAGATCGCATGCATGAAGGCGATCGCAAGGATGGCAACGATCGTAGAGGTACGATGTAATATTGCCAAGCCGTGTGCTGTAATAAACGTCTGCCAGAATTGATGTGAAACACTTCACAGCGCTCTGCTTGAAGGGGATGAAGCCAAGACGTCCAGCCACATCTATCGTACTGTTCAGTGCATACACCGACGGACTTCATGACTTCCGAGCCCTGATAGAGCCAACAAAACAGAACAGGCTGAACGTTTTGCGCCGGCGACGGGAGTTTTCTGAC
>Ga0268251_10000599_pt1 | contig 11237 bp, 13 predicted proteins | sample AgamicAsMae_FD_200527 | JGI IMG/M metagenome (GOLD analysis project Ga0268251, IMG submission 200527) | Agave microbial communities from Guanajuato, Mexico - As.Ma.e (v2) (version 2) | ecosystem: Host-associated > Plants > Phyllosphere > Phylloplane/Leaf | place: Guanajuato, Mexico | collected...
CACTGGGATCGTGGAAGAAGCGGAGTAGTTTTTCTTCGCTGAAGGTGTCGTTGAGACCTTTGTGGGCTAGGGTGCGAGGGGAGCGGGGTGTGAGTAGCCAGCCGTAGCCTGAGTCTGCTTGTTTACTTGCATCGCCGCTTACGCATATCATGGTCAGGCTTCGAGCTGAGAAGTAGCGCCAGGGACCCAGCAGGTGCTTGTAATGGCGCCGTAGATGGCGGAAGAGTTCTGCGTCGTCAAAGTCTTGGGGTGTGTATTCTTTTCCTCCGGAAGTGGAATGTCGGTTCTTGACCGCGCTGAATTCGCTCTTGGCCGGGATGGTAAGAGTGGAAAGTCGTAGCCGACTGTTTGGGTTACTGCGACGGATGCTAAGAGTGAGTATGCTGTCATGCACACGAGGACTGCGCAATGTAGGTTCTGAGGCTGAGAACTGACGGCCAAACTCTTTGCGGTGAATGGCACGAAAAGGGTAAGGCGTTTTGACGTGTGGTGGTTGTATAGCCATTCGAGATGTGTCGATAGGTGGAGGTGCCACAGTGACCTTCTTCGCTGGTGCCGAGACCGATCGATATCTAGAGTTTCGCCATTCCTGGTATCGCGAGTCACGCGTCGGTATCGGCGGGGGCGTAGGTGGTGGGTTCGATGAGCCAGAGATACCGGTCAGAGCTTGCATGGTGAGGTGATGCACTTCCTTGATCTGACGCGCCATGGCCAGATCTTGAGCCTTTGGCAGGATCGGACTCTCTTCTTCCAGGACACGCGGAGAGTTGTGGTGGAAAAGGCCGTCAACAAGCATGTTGCTCCTCCTCGCTGGTCTGACAGGCGTCATCTCCTCAACAGACCCAATGTACGAATCTTCATCGCTGTCGAATCCACTCTTACAAGCCTCGCGCGTCAACTGCTGATACCTTTCGAAGTCTGTGGGCTCGACAGGAGAGCGAGGCGAGGGTGTCATCGACATTCTTCGCTCCGGAGCACAGTTCGGTTGAAACTGCTCTGTGGTACCACCCAAGTAGTGACCTGACCGCCGTTGTTTAGAGAATGGCGATTCGGCTTGAGCACCTTCAGCTTGAGGGGAAGTATGTGTGTCTGGTATATTCGGAACGTGTATCTCTTCGTCGGGTGATGGATTGTCTAGAAATGTTCGCGGTCCAAATTCTGCCTGGCTATTGATGGACTCAAGTAGGAACTCTGGTCGTACGCTCCGTACTGGACTGCCTACTTCGTGCTGATGTATAACTTGTGGTGCTCTTCCAGGCGAGGCTGACATACGAATCTCATGCGTTGGGTCCATATTGAGAAGGTCGTGCGCGACGAGAGGACTTGGGTCTGGTTGTTCTTGATAGCTATGAGATCGAATACATCTTGTCGATGTTCTACGATAGTGCCGAGACAGTCCGTGTTGCCATATCGTCTTAGACTGGAGTCAAGTGGTAAACACACCAATGTGGTGAGGAATGCGGGTAGTTGCATACTAAAATTAGCCGGTAAATTTGCCTCCGCAACAGACACATCTATCGCATGCCGCGAAAAGAATGCGTGCCAAAGATAGCGGAGGTTCCTGATCTGAAGTCCCTTGCATCACCTCATCTTCCTCTGTACCTGCATCTTTGCTGTCTTGCGCTTTGAAGCCGGGCATCATAGACTCGTTGATATACTGAGCGTTGCATATAGAGCATGCTTTGGAAGTACCCGGAGTCTGAATAGCGAGGAAGGAGAGTGTGCAGCGAGCTGATAAGCGGTTAGAATTCAGCATTGTGCCCATATAATCTCGAAGACTTACGGTATTGATGATTGTTGACACACTTTGCCCATCGAAGACTCTCGAACGGTATATTGCTATGGCAAATCTCGCATCTCTCAATCTCTTCTTCCTCTGAATGTGAAGTGTCTGCATCGGCATTACCAGTTCGTGCTTGCAGCTTCGCCAGTATCAAACAGTGGATCTGCATGATCGAATTACTCAAGATACTTGCATCTGCAACGAAATGCGGCAGGCGAGATATTTCAGTGACAATCTTGAGCACGACCGTGGCATCAAGCGGCGGGGTCTTGGGGATGTCCGCTCTAACGTATTTCAGTAGTTGAAAAATCCTGCTTTTGACACTGTCACTGTGGAACAATATGTTCTGCCTCACTTGACGGACGATCAGCTCGACAGGTGTGTCTTCTGTAATCTGTCCTTGATTGGGGTTGACTGGAGGCAACTCTGAAAGGTCGAGTGCTTGCATGACTTGCTCGACAACGACGGCATCTTCGGCAAGAGCTTCAGGTTCACGTGCGGCAAGACTCTGCAAGCTAAACAGCAATGCTTCGGCAGTCAATTCTGTCAAACGTCAGTATTGCAAATAGAATGAGAGACCTAGCAAGACATACCATAAGCATTCGAAGGAGACCCAGCGAGAGCAAACTGCAAGTCGTCGTTACACTGGCTTGTAATGAGGTAGCAGACCTCATCAGAATTTGTTGTGTACTCGACTCCATCGCTCGGGTGAAAGCTGACGTTCACGGCAACTATATCGCCGAACGGAGATGTACACAAACCATAAGCTCTAGCCATGATATTGCCTGCAAGATTCCATTCGTCGCTGAATCGTCTTTGGCCTCTGAGCAAGTCATGCTGCCAGTTAGTGGAGCCAAGGGCCGAATGTGCTGTGAATGGTAAAGCCAAACTTGTGATACGATCAGTCCCTGAGCCGAGATGATATGCGATCTGTACAGAAATGTTCTCGCTGTCATCTTGAACGAAAGTCATACCTGTTGCCTTGTCAGAAAGGTGAACAATACAGACTATCTTTTCTATGACACACCTGCGATCTCGTCCCAAGGAGTGTTGATGTCATGTGCCGAGATATCAAAGCCAAGACCAAGACCTGGTTGAGCTTGCAGACAATAGAAAGAGCTGCGCGTTGGATACACGAGAAATGCTTCTTTTGCACTGTTCAGCTTCGACGCCCATCTGAGACACCCAGTAGCTTGAGTGTCGGGTATTTCGTCCATTAGCGATACAACAGGACCAATGTGCACATCAGCGTGATGTCTCTCGTCGTCAACCTTTACACTCGTGCACTGCAAAGATGATTGAGAGGTGAAGGTCAGTATTGACGTCAAAATGTTAGCAGAGTCCAGATCCCAAGGACTCCAAGCTAACTGATCGACAAACGGGCTTCTCCATTTGAAGGTCACTGGCATGCAAGCGCTGAGAGCCGATTTCTTGGTATCAGGGACATTGATCCCGAAAGAAGCCGCAACAGACAGACTCCATTGTGTCGCATCTGGCTTCAACAGGTCGTGAGGAGGTTGGATCTTGATGATCAAGACTTCTCCACGATCGTTCGAAACAGCTAGATACGGGTGTTTTGTCGTACAGTCTCCAGAAGCGCCTGACAATGAAGGTTCTGGCAGTGCTGGACTCCACGCAAAAGCTCTGATTCGTTGCTTCGCCCTCAGTCTTTCGAAGTGGTCATTCTCACTCTCTTCCGGACTCTGAACATCCTTTTCTTTGTAGTGTGCTTGAAGGGCGTGGTTGATGACACAAGCTCTAACCCAGTCTGTCGCAATCTCTGGCTTTCCAACGCACTCCCAGATCGACAGCACGTGGTTGGAAGTCAGGACGGCCAGGACACTTCGCTTGTGTTTACCGAGTCCAGGAGGAGACCAGTCAAGAGCGTGAACGAAGGACTCTGACATTTCCTCGCCAATGGAAAAGTTCTTCCAGCTCAAGGGGAGTTGGAGTTGAATATCGTCGAGAGTGAAGAAACTCGTTTTGAGGTTTATCTTGTCCCATTTCCTCTCATCTGATGCGATTGGTTTTAGTCGTGGAACCTGAGGTTGTTAGTAGTAGTCAATATCGAGAAAGGTTGGACCCACAAAGAGGCTGACGTGGTCGCTACCGCCGACTGCGATGATGCCCTCTTTTGACCAGAAAATATTGTCGAGCGTGTTTGGATAGAAGTCGATGGTAACACCACCATTCTGACGATTGTATTTGTCCCAGACCATGATGATAGGCTTGAACTCGGCTGGGAGAAGATTTCGATGATGGACACGTCAAGAATTTCGAGGCGATGACGGTGCTTCTCTCAACCTGTGATAATGACGCGACGAAGAAACAGCTCGCGCAGTGTGAGAAAGCAGGAAGCTCAGATGTTGGATCTGAACAAGGACGCGTCAAGAGAAAGAGAATCAGCTACCTGAAATTGGTTGTGAGTCTAGAGCATCGAAAGAATGACGCACAATCACGCTTTCTTCGAATGCAGGTCAATGTTTGAACTGCAGAATGCTCTCTGATTATGATGCTCGTGAAGAAGATCGAGGGCTCTTTCCACAAAAGCAAGAGACTCCGGCCGCCAACTCCGCATCCGCAAACGCCAAGACAAGCGTGGGGGTGGAGGTTGGATGGCAGCGACCAGACCAGTGATCAAGGTACTCTTCTCGTCGGCCTGACAGTCAATCAAATCAGGCACGATGGTCCTCTCCTTCATCCTGATACAGAACCGGCAGTAAGGCACTACGAACCCGGATCCCACCACACACAAGCTAAGAGAGCTCTAGGGGAAAGACACGCCTGGCCAAATGGTATGCGCCGTACAGTGTAAGCATCCCCCATTGCAATTGATGCTTCACAGCCCACTAACAAGCATTTCAGGATGAGGAGAAAGTAAAGCTAAAAGGCGAGGTACGCATCACCTACTCCTTCCACCTACCATCCCACCATTCGTCTCGTCAACCCATCCTCTCGCAACCTACCTCGCAACTACACCTCCTAACACCACCTCCCACCCTCAGATCCACCGCCTCGTCGCCCCTCGCGACCAAAAACACCAATCCAACTTTGTCGAATTCCGTGGCTCGTCCAAGATCGTCTACCGTCGCTACGCCGGCCTCTTCTTTTGCGCCTGCGTCGATGCAAACGACAATGAATTAGCATACCTGGAAGCCATACACTTCTTCGTTGAAGTGCTGGATCAGTTCTTTGGGAACGTGTGCGAGTTGGATCTGGTGTTCAACTTCTATAAGGTAAGCAAAGAAAAAGCAAGGGTGACACAATGGATGGAGTGCTGACGTGGGGATGTGGAATAGGTTTACGCTATCCTCGATGAAGTGTTCCTGGCCGGAGAGATTGAAGAGACGAGTAAACAGGTCGTGTTGACGAGGTTGGAGCATTTGGACAAACTTGAGTAGTTGGTGTGTGGACGTCGGTTTACAAGCATTTCTGATACCATGGGAGAACTGGAGTTCAGGGAGTTTTGCACCAAAGCAGTGTATTGAGAGCATATCAGCATGGTATATATTTAAGGCCTATTCAGGGCAGAGATGGTAAAAGCTTCCATCGTTATGGCCTTCCGCTACGTTCAAGAATGAAAAGCCAGCAGTTTGGCTGTGTATGAAAGGCACTCGCCTCGTTGACAAAAGAAAATCCTCCCTCTGCTTCAATGCTCGAGCCTCGTGGCTCCTTCGTTCATCAAAACTTGGTTCGCTCCTGCGAAAGTCGTAAATCATAAATCGTGATCGCGCCTTGCAAGACGCCTCGGATCTCCTCCTAGCCAAAGTGTTGACACTTCATGTCTGCTGCAAGAACCTCCTCTGTAAGAACTGCGTTCTTCTTTCAATCAACGACGATGACCTCCTGCTTGGCAGCGCGGAAGACGATCAGCTTGTCGCCAAATGTGTCCAACGACTCGACGGTATCGGTGAACTGTGGGACTCGACCGCAGAACAAGATCTGGTGCTGCTCCTCGGTAGTGACCTCCCGGTACTTGTTCCACATAGTCTCGACTGTGTTGATCTATCGCCAAGTCAGCATGCTGTTTAGAAGACTTACGGTTGTTGCACTTACTCTAGAACCTTTGAGCCAGACAAAGTCCTTCTCGACTTTGGCCTTCGAGGGCTGCACAGTGTGCATGAGAATAGCCATCCAATAGCGATGAGCGGGCAGATGATGGGGCTGCAGCTTCCCAGCTTTGTGGTGAAGTTCCTTGTCCTCCTTCGATATGGTCTTCTTGATGGTCTTGAGAGGAGTCTCGGTGAGCATATAGCCCTCGAAGTCGACTTGACGAGAGGCATCAACGCCAGAGTCATGTGCATCCTGATCGGAGGGCGTTTCGGCGTCAGAAACATCGATATCGGCGTCGTCCTCCATTGTGTCTTCGTCGGAGATATCGACATCCTCCTCTTCGGCGACATCGACATCCTCCTGGTCGGCAATATCTTCCTCCATGGTGTCTTCGTCAAACTCTTCCTGTTCGGAAACGTAATCGTAGACCTCGTCTTCATCGTGATAGTTTCCGGTTGCATCCACTTCATCTTCCATGGTATCATCCTCGTAAGTATCATTGTTAGCGAGGTCATTATGGCCGGCAGTGAGATCGTCATGTTGATTTGTAGCACCAATAGGAGCCGAAGTTTCACTCTCGCTATCGGCCAAGTAGATATCGTAGCGCTCGTAGACAGGTGGTCTGTAGCAAGACAATCAGTAAGAATTCAAATCAGGACTCGAGGTCAAGCTTACGTGTGTGGGTTGGCAGTCTGTTCCTCTGGAATAGCCTCTTGTATGTACTCATCATCCAAGCCTGCAAGGACTTGGTCGACCTGGTGTTGGAGCTCATCGTGTTCTGCCTGGTCTGCCTCGCTGATAGGGTTCTGATGTTCAAAGCGGCTGAAAGTCTGATGAGCGTTTTGGATCTTGTGAGGAGTAGAGAACATTGAGTTGTTCGATGTAGATTGGGTCACATCAACAGTGGAGTTTCCCCAACCTTGGTTGGTATCTTCGTAATTGCTGTCATTTGCGTCCGAGGCCGGAGGGACAGTCTGAGAGTCGAAAGCGTTCTGTGTTAACTCCTCCATGAGCTGCGCACTGGGGTCATCTTCAGCAGCATAATCACCAGTGTAGTTGCCAGCGTATGGATCGGTATGACTATCGTAGTCACCAGAGTATGCGTCGCGGGACTCGTTGTAGTTGCCAGAGTACATATCGTTGCCCTCTGGGTCTTGCTTGATGTCATTGTGTGCCTGTGCATGAGTTTTCTGGACAGGAGCTTGTTGGAAGGCGGTCTGCTGGTAAGGCATCCGCTGCACAGAGTACTGCTGCCCAGCGAACTGCATGCCTGGGCCAAGACCAGACTGAGCCGCAGTCCAGTTTTGGAGCATTTGCGAGGCAGGATCGAAGGGTGACTGATAGCTTGGATTACCAAAGGTACCACCGAAGGAGACGGGAGGCAACGACTGCATGTTTTGACGAGGGGCCATGAGTGGAGTGCTGTTGGAGTAGGGATCCTCATAGGTGGGTTGTGTGTATCCGTAATACTGCGCAGCGTATGCAGGGTTAACCCAGGAGGATGCGGCGTATGACTGTGGCGAAGGAGATGGTTGCTGAGTGTTCATCACACCAGTTCTACTGGTGGTTCGCTGACGAGATCCTAGATCGTGGTGATCAAAAGTGCCAGGCTGATGGGGCGCCATGTTGCCTGGAGATCTGAGATCGCGACGATTCTGATTGTTCATACTGGAGACGAACCAGAGTCAGATAGGCAAGGTAGACGTGCAGACGTTGCAGGGTCAGAAGACAGATGAGATGCGGCGAAGATCGTGATGTAAAGGAGAAGACCTTGGAGGGTGATGCAAAGGTGAGAGTCCAAATTCATGGACGGAGGTTGTGGAGAGCAAACCAAAAGGAAGTCACAGGTCAGGAGAAGAGAAGTACTACCTGCTAGAGCCGAGTGTACGGCGGAAGGAAGTCTAGGTGTGAATGGTCCAAAAGGTTGTCGAGTCGTCGATGATTGAATTAGATGTTGAAGACAGAAGAAGGTGTGAGAGGGAGGAGATATATCAGAGAGAGGTCGATGAAGAAGAGGAGAGATCGAGAAGAGTGACAGGGGAAAAGGAGAAGAGAGATCGGATGAGGGTAGAGAAGGAATTTGCGAGAGAGAAGGAAACGGAGAGGAACGAAGAGTTGATCAAGAGTGAGAGTGAGGCGGGCATCAGCAGGGACCGAGACCGAGTGAGACCGCGGTAAGGAGTACAGTGAAGAGTGTCTATTGTCTAGCGACGTTCACAATACCTCGCAGCTGAACCTACCGTATCCTCACATCAAGGTGTTGTAGGAGGATCTGCACAAGTCATGCATAATTTTCACATGAAAGTCTGAAGCTTGCGACTGCATGCGTGTCGGAGAGACAAAGGAGTCTCCAAAGAACTTGGTAAGACACGAACTCACGGCCGCTGAAGTGAGCAATGTTCGAGACATGTTTGCAGGCAGGTGTGTGAGATGGAAAGATGGAAGAGGAAGTGTTGCATGAGACAAGAAGCGCTGCAGTGCAGGAGTGAAACAGTCGGCAGACCTCCCTGTTTCGGGGGTGACGATGATCAAGGTGATGGCAAGTCATCGAACGAACAAGAAGCCAGAATTTTTAACCAAAGGACGAATAAAGTTACCGGCCATCGCCTTTTCTTTGTTTTGATATAAAGCGCATGCTTGAACTGCTTGCGCGCATCTGAATGCAAAGAGGCTTCCGTTCCTTCTTGAGAGAATTTCCTTCTTCGCACCTTCCTCGACTTTTCCATACAACCACACCGGCCTATCGCCCCTCGATCAACTCGTCGCCCTCGGCATTACTACCCTTCCAATCGCATACCGCCCGCATTCCGCCGATCGCATTACTAGCTCGAGCGCAGCGCCTCACATCTACACTCAGCAGCATGGACGGCCAGCAGAATGGAGACAGTCGCGTCAAGCGTAAAGAACACCCAAGCTCTTCTCAGGACAGACCTCTGAAACAGCTCAGATCAGATGCTACCGCAGATGAGCCTGCCAATGGCTTCGAACATGACGATGAAGTCGATGTCCAACCCGTAATGCACGCCGCGACCACAGACTCGGTCGAGTGGCAGCGTACCATCGAAACCGTCGTCTCAAAAGTCGTCTCTATTCATTTCTGCCAGACCAGCGCATTCGATACCGACCCGGCTCTCTCAAGCGAAGCCACTGGATTTGTTGTTGATGCTGAGAATGGTTATATCTTGACGAACAGAGTGAGCCGGCCTTGAACACACGAAATACTCACGAGCTAACAGAGTACAGCACGTTGTTGGTTCCGGTCCCTTCTGGGGATACTGTATCTTCGACAACCACGAAGAATGCGATGTCTACCCTGTCTACCGCGATCCTGTCCACGACTTCGGTTTCCTCAAATTCGATCCCAAAGCCATCAAGTACATGAAGCTCGCACCCATCGAACTCCGCCCCGACCTTGCGCGCATTGGTGCTGAAATCAGAGTGGTTGGTAACGATGCTGGAGAGAAGCTCAGTATTCTGTCTGGTGTCATTTCAAGATTGGACAGAAACGCCCCCGAATACTCTGAAGGATACTGCGATTTCAACACAAACTACATCCAGGCTGCCGCTGCTGCTAGTGGAGGAAGTTCGGGCAGTCCCGTCGTCAACGTCGAGGGTTATGCTGTCGCTTTGCAAGCAGGAGGAAGACAAGATGGTGCCGCAACCGACTATTTCTTGCCACTGGACCGACCGCTAAGAGCGCTGGAACTCGTCAGAAAAGGAGAAGACGTCTCAAGAGGAAGCATTCAAACACAATTCCTCATCAAGCCATTCGATGAGTGCCGCAGACTTGGTCTGACTTCTGAGCGTGAAGCCGAGGTCCGCGCCAAGTTCCCCAAGGAGACTGGTATGCTGGTCGCTGAGGTTGTTCTGCCCAAGGGCCCTGCCGACAGCAAGATTGAAGAGGGTGACGTTCTAATCAAGGTCAACGACGAGCTCCTTACACAATTTGTCCGCTTGGACGACATCCTGGATTCGAGCGTCGGAGGCCAAGTCAAGTTCCTTGTACAAAGAGGAGGCGAAGAGTTCGAAGCCACCATTGATGTTGGAGACTTGCACGCAATCACCCCGGATCGCTACGTCTCGGCTGCTGGTGCCCTTTTCCACGAGCTCTCCTACCAACAAGCCCGCTTCTATGCTGTCACCCTCAAAGACAACGGTGTGTACTGCTGTGAATCTGGTGGTTCCTTCAGATTCGAAGGTTGCGAGTCTGGCTGGCTAGTTCAGTCCGTTGACAACCAGCCCACGCCTAACCTCGATGCCTTTGTCGAAGTGATGAAAGCTATTCCTGATCGCGCCCGTGTCGTTGTCACTTACAAGCATCTTAGAGACATGCACACTCTCAACACCTCTGTCATTACTGTTGACAGACATTGGCACAGAAAGATGTCGCTACATGTCAGAAATGACAAGACTGGCCTCTGGGACACCACCACTCTTGCCGAGCAACTCCCTCCCGCCGACCCCCAGCCACAAAAGGCAAACTTTATTCAGATGGCCGGCGCACAACATCCTGCTGCCGTCGACATCGTGCGAAGCTTTGTTAGAGTCTCAGTCAGCCTACCGCTTCGTCTGGATGGATTTCCTAAGGGCAGAAAGATTGGATTCGGTCTGGTCATTGATGCTGAGAAGGGTCTCGTCATTGTGTCACGCGCAATTCTGCCATACGACATGTGCGATATCACCATTACTGTAGCTGACTCGATCATCGTTACTGGAAAGGTTGTCTTCATGCACCCTCTGCAAAACTATGCCATCTTGCAATACGACGCCAGTCTGGTACAAGCTCCTGTCAAGTCAGCTAAACTCGCAACCACACCTATGAAGCAGGGAGAAAGCACTATTTTCTTTGGCTTTAACCAGAACCAGAGACCAGTAGTCGCTAAGACAGCTGTCACTGATATCACTTCAGTTGCCATTCCAGCAAGCACAACGACTCCCAGGTACCGTGCAGTCAACTTGGACGCAATCACGGTGGACACCAGCCTGTCAGAGCGTTGCGGAAGCGGTGTGCTTGTTGCTGAGGACGGTACCGTGCAAGCTCTGTGGATGACTTACCTTGGCGAGCGCACACCCCAAGGACGCGATCAGTCATACCACCTGGGCATGTCTACCTCTGCGCTACACGCCGTTGTTGATGATATCAGGAACGGAGACCGACCTCAATTGCGTATCCTCAACCTCGAAACACATATTATGCAGATGAGTGAGGCTCGCATCCACGGCCTTTCGCAGGAGTGGATAGACAGAGTCGAGAAGGAGGATCCCGAGAGACATCAACTTTTCATCGTTCGCAAGGTTGATTCTGACCATCTTGGTGGCCTGATGGAGGGTGACATCATCCTCACTCTCAACGATCGCCTCGTCACTCGCGTCACAGACTTTGATGTCATGTACAGGAACT